>Ga0182744_1000102_pt1 | contig 96779 bp, 84 predicted proteins | sample eDN3rd30CKraftMG_FD_128525 | JGI IMG/M metagenome (GOLD analysis project Ga0182744, IMG submission 128525) | Enriched Miracle-Growth compost microbial communities from Emeryville, California, USA - eDNA 3rd pass 30_C Kraft MG (version 2) (version 2) ... | reverse complement strand
GCGAGGCCGCCCATGAAGGCGACCGGAATGAACACGGCGCAGAGCACGAGGACGATGGCGATGACGGGGCCCGTCACCTCCTGCATCGCCTTGATCGCCGCCTGCCGCGGCGGCAGCTTCTCCTTCGTCATGATGCGTTCGACGTTTTCAAGCACGACGATCGCATCGTCGACGACGATGCCGATGGCAAGGACGAGACCGAACAGGGTCAGCAGATTGATCGAGAAGCCGAGCGCATACATGCCGGCGAACGTGCCGATGATCGACACCGGCACGGCGATGACCGGAATGAGCGTGGCGCGCCAGTTCTGCAGGAAGACGAAGACGACGATGATGACGAGGACCATGGCCTCGATGAAGGTCTTGACCACTTCCTCGATCGACACCTGCACGAAACGGGTCGTATCGAAGGGCACGGCGTAATCGACGCCTTGCGGGAAATTCTTCTGCAGCTCCACCATGCGGGCCTTCACCGCCGCGAAGGTGCCCAGCGCATTGGCGCCCGGCTGCAGATAGATGCCGATCGGCACGGTCGGCGTGCCGTTGAGAGTGGCGACGAAGGCATAGTTCTGGGCGCCGAGTTCGACGCGCGCAATGTCCTTCAGCCGCAAGGTCGCGGCGTTCGAGTCCGACCGGACGATAATATCCTCGAAAGCCTTGGCGTCCGGCAGACGTCCTTCGGTGTTGACCGAATAGGTGAAGGCAAGCTCGCTCTGGGAGGGCTCCTCGCCGAAGCGGCCGGCCGCGAACTGGGCATTCTGCTCGCGAATGGCGGTGGCGACATCGCCGGGCGTCAGGGAATATTGGGCAAGCTTGTCAGGCCGCAGCCAGACACGCATGGAATAATTCTTGGCGCCGAACAGCGAGGCGTCGCCGACGCCTGGGACACGTTTCAGCTCGTCGATCACGTTCAGCAGCGCGTAATTGCTGATGAAGATCGAATCGTAACGCGCGTCCGTCGCCGACATGGTGACGAGCGCCAGAATCGAGCTCGATTGCTTGTTGACGATCAAGCCCTGCCGCGTCACCTCCGCCGGCAGGATCGAGACGGCGCGCTGCACGCGATTGTTGACGTTGATGGTTGCCTGATCGGGATTGGTGCCGATCTTGAAGGTGACCGTCAGCCGCATGGTGCCGGCGCTGGAATTCGTCGATTGCATGTAGAGCATGTTCTCGACGCCGTTGATCTGCTGTTCCAGCGGCGCGGCCACGGTCTGGGCGACGGTTTCGGCGCTGGCGCCGGGATAGGTCGCCGTCACCAGGACCTGCGGCGGGACGATCTGCGGATATTGCTCGACCGGCAGCACCCGCATGGCCACGAGACCCGCGATCAGAAACACGATGGCGATGACGGCCGCGAAAACCGGCCGGTCGATGAACGGGTTGATCTTCATCAGCGGGCGGCCTTCGCTGGATCCGCGTTGTCAGCTTTCATCACCGCCGCCGTGACGGGGGCGCCGGGCTTCACCTTGATCACGCCTTCGGTGACGATACGGTCGCCGCTCTCAAGGCCCTTTTCGATGATCCAGCCGCCGGCGACTTCCCGGCCGACCGAGATCGGACGAATCGAGGCCTTGCTCTGCGCGTCGACGGCGTAGACGAACTGCCCCTGCGGACCCTGCATCACCGCGGCCTGGGGAATGACGACCGTATCCTGACGGGTGATGCCCTCGATGGAGACGCGGACGAACTGGCCGGGACGCAGTTTCAGCTCCGGATTGGGAACGACGGCGCGGCCGCGAACGGTTCCGGTCTGCAGATCGACGCTGCTGTCGGTGAAGTCGACATAGCCCTTCTTGTCGTATTCTTTGCCGTCGCCAAAACTGATGACAGCCTGAAGCCTGCCGCCGGACGGCCGTTGCGCCTCGCCGCTATCGATGAGGCGTCTGATCTCGTTCAACTCCGTATCGGTGAAGGAAAAATACACATAGACCGGATCGAGCTGGCTGATGCGCGTCAGCAGGCTGTCGTTGGCGCTTGTACCGACAAGGCTGCCTTCGGCGAGCTGGCGCAGGCTGGTGACCCCCGAAATCGGCGCGGTGATCGTCGTATAGCCGAGATTGATCTGCGCGGTTTTCACCTGCGCTTCCGCAACGGCCACGCCCGCCTGCGCCTGTTCATAGGCGGAGGCGGCATCGTCACGCGCTTTCTGCGTGCCGACCTGACGATCGTAAAGCGCCACCGCGCGCTCGGCATCGCGCTTGGTGCGGGAGATCTGCGCCTGCGCTTCCTTGAGCTGCGCATTGGCGCGGGCGAGTTCGGCTTCGTAGGAGGCGGGATCGATGCGGAACAGCACGTGGCCTGCCTCGACCTTGGCGCCTTCCGTGAATGACTTTTCCAGCAATATGCCCGAGACACGGGAGCGGATCTCAACCTCGCGGAAGGCCGCAACCCGTCCGGCATATTGAAAACGCAGCGGCACCGGCCGCGCCTTGATCTCCATGACGGAGACGCTGGGCGGCGGCGGCGCCGGCGGTTTGGCGGCTTGCGAGTTGCAGGCGGCCAGGCCAAGACAGCCGGCTATCGCCAGAAATGGATAAATCTTCTTTTTGATCAATAGCATAGTAAATCCAGACGGTCGGCGTGCGCCAACGCTTCCTTTTGTGCGACGCAGCATATATACATACAGAGATGTATGTAAAGAGAGTCGCATGGCGAGAAAGACGAAAGCGGAAGCCGAAGGAACGCGGGAAAAAATCCTCGACGCGGCCGAACGGCTCTTTTTTGCCAATGGCGTAACCGAGACCTCCCTGGAGCGGATCGCGGAAGAGGCGGGCGTCACCCGCGGCGCGATCTACTGGCATTTTTCCGACAAGGTCGATCTTTTCAAGGCGCTGCACGAACGAAGCCGCCTTCCGCAGGAAGACATTATCGAGCGGGCATCCATAGAAGGGCACCCCGATCCGCTCGGATTGATGGAGCAGATCGCGCTCGACTGTCTGAAGATCATCACGACGGACGCACGGCGCCAGCGCGTCTACGCCATCCTGCTGTTCCGATGCGACTATGTCGGCGAGATGGCCGAAGCCCTCAAGCGCCAGCAGGATGCGGACGCCGCCATGCGCGCCCGTCTGTTGCGGATTTTCACCATGGCGCGGGACGACGGCTCGCTGAATCCGAACTGGACGTCGGACGTTGCCGCGCGCGTCTTCGATGCGATGATGCGCGGCCTGTGGGCCGACTGGCTGCGCTACGGCCAGGACTTCAATCTTCTGAGCGTCGGCGCCAAGTGTATTGAAGAGCTGTTTGTTTCGTTGCGGGCCTGAACGGGGAGATTCTATACCCCTCGGCACGCCGGCGTTAAGGGCCGAGGCGAGGCGCCCCGGCCTGTGCTTAGAAGCCCACCCGGACCGCGCCGCGGAAGGTGTGGCTCTGGACTCTGCTGTTCGCTGCCGAGAGCTGGTATTCGACATCGACGCCAACGGTATCGGTCGTCGCACGCAGGCCCAGCGCCATCATCATCTGGTTGTTGCTCAGCGCCTGGTCGGTGATGGTGTAGACCGTCCCGCCGATCAGATCCGCGTAACTCAGGTTCTGGTTGTAAGCGCCGCTGAAACGGGCGCGATACTCGAACCGGCTCAGCAGGGTGAGCGTGCCCCACGACATCGGAATATCGTAGCCGGTGCGAAGACCGATGACGCCGCGCAGGGTCTGTGTGTTCAACTGCTGGAAGCTCAACGCCCAGATCGGCGAACCGACTTCGGTATAGGGATCGAGGCCGATGCGGACCATGTCGACGCGCAGATAGGGCGAGAGCTTCAAGGCGCCCCATTTCTCCTCGCGCACCAGGGCCAGCGAGCCGAACAGTTGATGTCCCTTGCGGTTGCCCTGCACGTAGACGTTGCCGGCGGCGGCAAAGCGCAGCGAGTCGATCGAGCCGCTGCCGTAACCGGCGATCACATCGAGGAAGGTCTTCGGCATCAGCTTGTAGCTGCCGTAGACCGCGACGTTGACGTTGGTCGCTTCCGTCTTGGTGCCGTCGGTGCCGATCTTGGTTTCGTCGCGGCCGAAGCCGAAGGAGACGCCGGCCTTGAAGCCGTCCATCAGTTTCGTGTCGACGCCGAACGTCAGACCCGATGTGGTGAACTTGTTGTCGATGACGCCGAACTGCGACGCCCGGCCGAACGAAACCGCGCCGCTCATCCAGATGTGCAACGGAACGTCGCTCTTCCTGGCGCGGGGCGGCGCCGGCGGGAAGGCCGAGTTGATGCCGCGCTGCGCGCCGTTATAGGCAATGTAGCCGTTGCTCTGCGCCGGATCCTGGAAAGCGGAGGCCGCAGGCGGAACCGTGCCATCAGAGAAACCGAGACCCATGGTGACGGGATCGGGATCATCGTCATCATGCAGGCGTTCGAGGCGCTGGGTGATGTTGTCGATCTGCGTCTCGGCGAAGCGCTGGGCCGCGGTGACCTGGGCGTTGACGATCGCGCGCACGTTCGGATCGAGCGACGGATCGGGACGCGTATTGACGGTGATCGTCAGCCCGCTCGACACAGACGTCGCATTGCTGGCATCGCCGTTATAGGTCGCCGTGATCGTGTGCGACCCGACCGTCAGGGACTTCGTCGTGAAGCTGGCCTGCCCGCCCGAGACATTGACCGTGGCGATGGTCGCGCCGCCATCGCGGAATGTCACCGTGCCGGTCGGGCTTACGCCCGCGACGGTCGCCGTCAGGGTGACGGGAACGCCGAAGAAAGCGGTCGAGCCGGTCGAGCTCAGGGCCACGCTGGTCACCGCCTTGTTGATGGTGAAGCTCTGGCTCACCGGCGTGGCGGCCTGGAAATTGTTGTTGCCGGGCTGCGTGGCGGTGACGGTACACTGGCCCACCGCCAGCAATGTGACGGTCGAGCCGGAGACGCCGCAGGTCGCGGGCGTGCCTGAGGCGAAGGCGACGGCGAGACCCGAACTGGCGTTCGCCGACACGGTGAACGAACCGCTGCCGTACGCACGGTCCTGCAGAGCGCCGAAGGTGATGACGTTGACGCCGGGCGTCACGTTGAACGACCGCGTCACCGGCGTGGCAGCCACATAGCTGACGTTGCCCGCCTGTGTCGCCGTGATCGAGCAGGACCCGGCCGAGACGAAGGTGATGCTGCTGCCGGAGACGGTGCAGACGCCTGATGTATTCGAGGCATAGCTGACCGCAAGACCCGAGCTGGCAGTCGCGGTGAGCGCCGGCGGGGGACTGGTGAAGGGCGTATCGGCCGGCGCACTGAAGGTGATCGTGTTGACGCCCTGCGTCACGTTGAACGACCGCGTCACTGGTGTGGCCGCAGCGAAATTGCCATTGCCCGCCTGGGTCGCCGTGATCGAGCACGAGCCGCCCGAGACGAAGGTGATCGTGCTGCCGGAGACCGTGCAAACACCCGTCGTGTTCGAGGCATAGCTGACGGCGAGACCGGAACTGGCGGTTGCCGTCAAGGCCGGCGGCGCGCTGGTGAACGGCGTGTCAGCCGGCGCGTTGAAGGTGATCGTGTTGACGCCGGGCATGACATTGAACGACCGCGTCACCGGCGTGGCGGCGGCATAATTGCCGCCCCCTGCCTGCGACGCCGTGATCGAGCAGGAACCGGCAGAGACGAACGTGATCGTGCTGCCCGAGACCGTGCAGAAGCCGCCGGAGTTCGAGGCATAGCTGACCGCAAGGCCGGAGCTGGCGGTGGCGGTCAGCGTCGGCGGCGCGCTGGTGAACGGCGTGTCAGCCGGCGCGTTGAAGGTGATCGTGTTGACGCCAGCCGTCACATTGAAGGACCGCGTGACCGGCGTGGCCGCGGCGTAGTTGCCGCCCCCGGCCTGCGACGCCGTGATCGAGCAGGAACCGACCGAGACAAAGCTGATCGTGCTGCCGGCAACCGTGCAGACGCCGGCCGAGTTCGAGGCATAGCTGACGGCGAGGCCGGAGCTTGCCGTCGCGGTCAACGCCGGCGGCGCACTGGTGAACGCCGTGTCGGCGGGCGCATTGAAGGTGATCGTGTTGACGCCGGGCGTCACATTGAAGGACCGCGTCACCGGCGTGGCGGCGGCGAAGTTGCCACCTCCAGCCTGCGACGCCGTGATCGAGCAGGAGCCGACCGAAACGAAGGTAATGGTGCTGCCGGAGACCGTGCAGATGCCGCCCGAGTTCGACGCATAGCTGACGGCGAGGCCGGAGCTGGCGGTTGCGGTCAGTGCCGGCGGCGCGCTGGTGAACGCCGTGTCGGCGGGCGCATTGAAAGTGATCGTATTGGCGCCGGCCGTGACGTTGAACGCACGGGTCACCGGCGTCGCTGCGGCGAAGTTGCTATTGCCGGCCTGGGACGCCGTGATCGAACAGGAGCCGACCGAGACGAAGGAGATGGCGCTGCCGGAAACCGTGCAGACGCCCGTCGAGTTCGAGGCGTAGCTGACGGCGAGGCCGGAACTGGCGCTGGCCGTCAACGCCGGCGGCGCGCTGGTGAACGGCGTATCGGCGGGCGTATTGAAGGTGATCGTATTCGCGCCGGTGGTCACGTTGAACGACCGCGTCACCGGCGTGGCGGCGGCCACATTGCCGTTGCCGGCCTGCGAGGCCGTGATCGAGCAGGAGCCGACCGAGACGAATGAGATGGTGCTGCCGGAGACCGTGCAGACGCCCGTCGAGTTCGACGCATAGCTGACGGTGAGACCGGAGCTGGCGCTGGCCGTTAAAGCCGGCGGCGCGCTGCTGAACGCCGTGTCCGGCGGCGTCGAGAAGGTAATCGATTGCGTCGCCTGATTGACGGTCTGCGAGGCTGTGCCGCTGCTGGTCAAATTCGCGCTGTCGCCGCTGTACGTGGCGCTGATCGTGTGCGGTCCGACCGAGAGCGACGAAACCCCGAGGGTCGCCTGACCGCTGTTGACATTGGTCGTGCCGAGTGTGGTGTTTCCGTCCTTGAAGGTGACGGTGCCGGTGGGACTGGAGCCGGTGACGGTGGCGGTGAAATTGACGTTTTGGCCGAAGGTTGATGGATTCGGGCTGCCCGACAGCGAGGTCGTCGTCGGCTGGGCTACGGGGCCGCCACCAGTATAAGCGATCTGGATATTGCCGTTGTAGGTGGTCGTAACGTTGTCGTTGAGATGGAAAACAGGAATTGAAACAAGAGGTATGGGTATGTCGCTCGCTTTCGTGACATACGACCCCGTGCAGGTGACCGTCTGGCCCGTCTGATTATTGCCCGACGGGCAGCTACCGGAAAGTGAAGGGAGGCCATTGTCCGAAACGGTCAAAGTCCCAAAGGCACTGCTTCCGGTATTGTAAACGTAGGTGAAATTGATCGTCTGGCCGGCGGCGCTGTACGTGGTCGGATTGGGTGTTACGCTGACGATGCTTTGAGCGAATGCTTCTCCGCCCCCCAACACCATCATCGCGGCAACGAACAAGGCCGGAATGAGACGCGCGGCTCGATTGCGGGTGCTTCTCAAAATGGCGGAAAAATAGTCGGCAAAGCGTTTCGGCAGCGCAAAAGCTGCAACGACGTCATTTTTCATTTATGCCCCCGGCAACCATTCACCGCGCTCAGAAATACATTTGAGCCGCGGGAATAAAGACGTCGCCAGCCCCGGCGCATCTTTTGTCGTTCTCAGAATAACTTAACGATTCAGAGTCGGACAGGGTTCTTACGGTTATGACATAGTGTGACACCTGTATTGCCCACTAGTGTGGCAGTTTCGATACATATGTATGTCGAATTACGACGGAACGCCGTCGCGCGCCAACGCGGAATATCGCGGCAACCTTGAGCTTGATTTATTACGCTGCGTCGGACTGGAAGGCGCTCTCGCGCGCCGACCTGGCCTTCCCAGACTGCTCGCTGACGGCCCGCCTGAGGATATCGGCCGGCTGTTCGGCGCATTCGAGAAGCAGCCGGGTTGCTGTCGTGCGATCGACCGCCTGGGAGAACAGAAAGCCCTGGCCGATATTGCAGCCAAGCCGGGCAAGCTGTTCGAGCTGGGCTTCGGTCTCAACGCCTTCCACGACGACCCGGATGCCGAGTTTGCCGGCGATCAGCACCAGCCCCTCGATGATGGCGATGCCGACGTCGTCGGGCGCCAGCCGGCTGACGAATGACTTGTCGATCTTGATGATATCGACGGGAACCGTCAGGAGATGCGTCAGGGACGCGTAGCCGGTGCCGAAATCGTCGAGCGCGATGCGCAAGCCTTGTGTGCGCATATCCTTGATCTCGCGGGCCACGATCTGGTCGCGCTCGCCCATATAGACGGTCTCGGTGATTTCCAGAATGACGTGCTGCAGCGGAACGTTCTCGCGCTGGAACGCGGCGGTGAGGCGCTCGTTCAACCTGCCGCCATGGACATCGGCCGATGTGACGTTGATGCCGACATGCTGGAAAGGTATGCCCATATCCAGCCATTTGCGCACATCGGATGCGACGATCGACATCATTCGGTCCGTCACGTCGGTGGCGACCTGGGCATCGGACATCGCTTCAAAAAAATCAGCCGCCGCGACGATCCTGCCATCCGGTCTCTTCAGCCGGCAGAGCGCCTCCATGCCGACGATCTTGCGCGTGTCGAGCATGAAAATCGGCTGATAGAACGCATCGATACGATCCTCGCGAAGGGCGACCGTGACATCGCGAACCGCCTTACGGCGGCTCATGATCTTGCTGCTGAGACCAGGCTCGTAGAGGACGAAGCCGCCGCGGCCGGACTCCTTGGCGTGATAGAGCGCGAAATCCGCGTTCTCGCGTACCTGCAGGGTGCTGGCATCCTGCTGAGAAAGAATGGCCCCGCCGATGGTGGCCTTCGGCACCACGGTGTGTGCGCCGCAAAGCGCAGGTTCGGCGACCGCTTCCAGAATCCGGCCCGCGAGGTTCCTGAGTCTGGCCAGGCTGTCTGGCGCCTGGACGAGAACAACGAACTCATCGCCGCCAAGACGAAACACCGGATCCGGGAACACCATTGTCGAGATACGCGCCGCCACGATGCGCAAGAGATCATCGCCCGCCAGATGACCGAATGTGTCGTTGACGACCTTGAGGTTGTCGAGATCGACAACGAGCAAGGCCCAGGCGCCCGGCCTGATGCAGGAGAGATGGGACAGCGCCGCGCCGAAACTGGCGCGATTGGAAAGACCGGTCAGACTGTCTACGTTGGCGCGGCGCTCGCTTTCCAGAAAGCGCTCGTGGCGTTCAATCGCGATGGCGCAAAGGTGCACGCAGGTCTCGACGACGGCTCTCTCGTAATCATCGGGTCCGCGCTTCTCACGAAAATAGAAGGCGAATGTTCCGATGACGTCGCCGCGTCCGTCGCAGATGGGGCTGGACCAGCAGGCGACCAGGCCAAGCGCCAATGGGATGGATTTGTACGCCGTCCAACACGGATCATTCTCAATGTCGGTGACGGTGATTTCGGTCCGCAGATAAGCGGCGGTTCCGCACGAGCCGACGCTTGGGCCAATCACCAATCCATCGATCGCCGCGCAATAGGCATCCGGAAGACTGGGCGCGGCGAGCGGATGCAGGAGGCCGCTGCGATCAATGGTGAGGATGGAGCAGACAAGCCCGGGAAAGCCCTTTTCGACCTCGGTGCAGAGACGATCGCCCGTCGCCTTGAGCGTCTCGCCCTTGGCCACCATTTCAAGGATGATGTTCTGGAGACGCAGCAAGAGACGCCCGTTTCATGCAAACCCAGCCGGGAAGATTGTATCGCCGAAACGTAACGTCATCTTAAACAATACGGCTAAATTGGCAGTAAATCCGCTGCGGCCTCTAAATTCGTAATGGTCTCGCCCAGGGCGCCGCCGCGAGGTGGCGGGCGAGATAATCGAGCAGGACCGTGACCCGCGCCGGGCGCAGCACGCCGGGCGGCGTCACCAGATGCAAGCTGATGGCCGGCACCGACCAGGCCGGCAGGACCTCTTCCAGGGCGCCGTCGCGAAGTTCCTGCCAGATCATGAACTCCGGCTGGATAGCGATGCCGAGCCCGGCCATCAGGGCCGGGGTCAGCGCATCGGCATTGTTGGCGCCGAGCCGGCCAGAGAGCGGTACGGCATATTCGCCTTCCTGCGGATGCTGAAGACGCCAGAGCGTCGGCGTCGCCACATTGGTGTAGAAAAGGCATTGGTGCGTATCGAGATCGCGCGGATGCTGCGGCCGGCCATGCCGCTCGAGATAGGCAGGCGTCGCCACAAGCGGCCGGCGGACCTCGCACAAACGTCTGGCGCGCAAGGACGAATCGGACAGCGAGGCGATGCGCAGCGCGGCGTCGAAGCCGCTCCCGACGAGATCGACCTGCGCGTCGCTGAGATCGAGATCGACCGCCACTTCTGGGTAAAGAGCGAGAAAATCCGGCAACAGCGGCGCCACATGGCGAAGCCCAAACGACATCGGCGCCGCGATCCGCACCTGGCCGCGCGGCGTATCGGCCTGCGCCGACGCCTCGGCCTCGGCGGCGGCACCGTCGGCGAGAATGCGGCGGGCGCGATCGAGCACGCCGCGGCCGCTCTCGGTCACGGCGATGCGGCGCGAGGTGCGGTGGAGAAGGGGAATGCCGAGGCGGTTTTCCAGCCGCGTCATGGCTTTCGAGACAGTCGGCTTCGACAGGTGCAGTTCCTCGGCCGCCTTGGCAAAAGAGCCGGTCTCGACGACTTTCGCGAAAATGGCCCAGGCTTCGAGATCTGGCAGGCCTGACATGTCATTTCTTTCATCGATGTGTTTCGATTATTTCTATTTATTACATTCTGAGACCGCCTATTTTCAAGCCCGAGGCCAATTTGGCTCATTGAACATACGGGAGACGAAAATGATCGAACTTCGCCCTTTCAACACCCTCGGCGGCGCCAATCATGGCTGGCTCGACGCCAAGCATCACTTCTCGTTCGCTGAGTATTACGACCCTGAGCGCACGAGCTGGGGCAATCTGCGTGTCTGGAACGACGATACGATCGCCGCCCAGAGCGGCTTCCCGCCGCATCCGCATCGCGACATGGAGATCATCACCTATGTCCGCAAAGGTGCGATCACCCACAAGGACAGCCTTGGTAATGAAGGTCGCACGGAGGCTGGCGACGTCCAGGTGATGTCGGCCGGCACGGGCATCACCCATGCCGAATATAATCTGGAGAACGAGACGACGCAGATTTTCCAGATCTGGATCCAGCCGACCAGCCGCGGCGTCGCCCCGAGCTGGGGCGCCCGTCCCTTCCCCAAGGGCGCGCGCGCCGGCCGTTTCGTCACTCTGGCCTCGGGCTTCGCCAATGATGATGAAGCGCTGCCGATCCGCACCGACGCCCGCGTCGTCGGCGCGACGATCAAGGCGGGCGAAACGGTCGACTATGCGCTCGGCAAGGAGCGACGTGGCTATCTGGTGCCGGCGACGGGCGCGGTCGAGATCGACGGCGTACGAGTCAACGCCCGCGACGGTGCCGCGATCAAGGATGTGGAGACCTTGCGGGTGACGGCGCTCGAAGACAGCGAGCTGATCCTGGTTGATGCCGCGTAAGCGCGATGCAGCGCGACCCTTCTCCCGCTCAGCGGGAGAAGGTGGCCCTTGCGCAGCAAGGGTCGGATGAGGGTTGTGCACCGTAACCTCTCCACGTCAGATGCGCATCACAGAGCCTTCCATGTCAGCTTAATCCTTAAGCGCCTCATCCGACCCTCGCGATGCGAGGGCCACCTTCTCCCGTGGAACGGAGAAGGGAAGCAAGGCCGGCATTGGCACACAACTTGCTGAGATCTTTGCAGCGAGTTGTCGGTTGGCGACTGCACATAAAAGGTGCGGTGATATGCTTCTGCAACAGATTGGCGCGCAGTCCTATCGTTCGGGCGCTGGCGCGAAGTTTGCGAGTTTAGCTGCAACTGTCAGGGCTTCGATGTCCGGACGGTGGGGCGACCATCTCATCAGAACGAGTTCCATCCTGACGCTACTGGCGGCGTGGTACATAGGCGCCGCCTATCTGCCCGCCAGCGTCATGCCGGCCCCACATGCGGTGGCGCGCGTGCTGGCGAGCGAGGTCACCTCGTTCGGTATCTGGAACGATGTTCTGATCACGCTGACGCGCATCGCGCTGGCGTTTTCTCTCGCCATGTCGATCGCCCTGATCCTCGGCTTCGCCATGGGTCTGTCGAAAACGGCCGAGCGCTTTTTTGAGATCTGGATCATCGGCGCGATCACGATGCCGAGCCTGGTGCTCATCCTGACGATCTACATGGTCGTCGGGTTGAACGACCGCGCCGCAATCCTTGGCGCGGCATTGCCTGTGGTGCCCATCCTCACCATCAATATATGGGAGGCCATCAAAGGCATCGACCAGAAACTGATCGACATGTCGAAAGCCTATCATGCAGGCCGGTTGCGCATCATTGCATCAGTCATCGCGCCGCAGATTGCGCCGGCGCTGCTGGCCTCGGCACGCTTCGGTCTGGGCCTGATCTGGAAAATGGTGCTATTCGTCGAACTGCTCGGGCGCAGCGACGGCGTCGGATACAAGATCGAATTCTATTATCAGTCGTTCAACATGAGCGAGGTGATGGCCTATGCGCTGCTCTTCGTGTTGATCATGCTGTTTCTCGAAATTGCCGTGCTGGGCAAACTTGAACACCATTTGTTCAAATGGCGTCCGGCGCAGCGGCGATTCTGAAACGCGACCGACGGATGAGCCACGCCGCTTCCATCGAGATCAGCAATGTCACCAAGACCTATCCGCCGCGCGGCGACAGCGCCGGATGGAAGGCGCTGGATCGCGCCACCTTCAGCGTCTCGCCCGGCGAATTCGTCTGCATTCTCGGGCCGTCAGGTTGCGGCAAGTCGACCCTGCTCAATATTTTAAGCGGCCTTGACGATCAGTATGAAGGCCTGGCCGCCATCCATGGCCGCAGTGTTGGGCAGAGCGGTACACGAACTTCGAGTACTGGCTCCCGCATAGCGTATGTCTTCCAGGAGCCGCGCCTGATGCCATGGCGCACCGTCAGGGCGAACATCGAGTTCGCGCTGGCCGCGTCGAAGTTTCCGCCGTCCGAATGGAAGGAGCGGATCGACAATTGCCTGGCGCTGGTCGAGCTTTCGCAGTTCGGCGAATTCTATCCCCTGCAGCTTTCCGGCGGCATGCAGCAGCGCGCCGCCATCGCGCGGGCCTTCTCCATCGAGCCGGATGTGCTGCTGATGGACGAGCCGTTCAGCGCGCTGGACGAACTGACGGCGCGGCGTCTGCGCCAGCAACTTCTGACGATCTGGGAAAAGTTTCGCTCGACGGTGCTGTTTGTCACCCACAACGCATTCGAAGCGACATTTCTGAGTGACCGCATCCTGATGATGACCAAGGGACCGGGCGGAAAATTCTGCGACGAGGTCGAGCTGTCGGATCTTTCGCGGCCGAGGTCCTACGAGGACGTGCGTGTTTTCGAGAAGAGCCGTTTCGTCGTCGAGCGGCTCGTCTCGCATATCGGCCAGATCGATATGGAGCGAATCTAGGAGGACTGCATGGCGAAAAAGAAGTTCCATCTCGGCTGGTTCACCAATTTCGTTCAGGACGAATGGAATGAACCGTTCTCTTCGGCCGGCGGCGCGCCATGGGATGCGGAGTTCTTCATCGACTTCGCCAAAAGCCTGGAACGAGCCTGTTTCGACTATGTCATCTTCGAAGACAAATTGATGGTATCGGAGGCGTTCGGCGGCAATTCGAAAACCTATCTCAAAGGCGGCATTCAGGTGCCCAAGCACGATCCGGCACCATTGGCCGCGGTGGTCGCCTCGCACACCCGCAATCTCGGCGTTGTCGCGACCCTGTCGACCCTGGGCTATCCGCCGTTTCTGCTGGCGCGCTTGTGCACCACCATCGATCACATCGCCAAGGGCCGTTTCGGCTGGAACATCGTCACCAGCGGCGAAGACGCGGCGGCGCAGAACTTCGGCCTCGACAAGCTGCCGGAGCACGACCTGCGCTACGAGATGGCGGAAGAATATATGGACGTGGTCAACCAGCTCTTCGACTCGTGGGAACCCGACGCCGTCGTGCTCGACCGCGAGACAGAGACCTATGCCGATTACACGAAAGTGCGGCCGATCAATTTCGAGGGCAAATATTACAAATCGCGCGGGCCTTTGAACACGGCCCCGTCGCCGCAAGGCCGGCCGACCTATGTACAGGCCGGAGGCTCCGAGAAAGGCCGCGACTTCGCCGCCAGATATGCGGATTCGATCATTGCCGGCGCCAATGGCGTCAAGGGCAAGAAAGCCTTTCGCGACGACATCCGAAGGCGTGCCGAGAAATTCAACCGCAATCCCGACGACATCAAGGTGATGTTCCTGTTCAAAGTCGTCATGGGCGAGACCGAGGCCGAGGCGCAGGAAAAATATGCGCGCAGCGTTTCACAACAACGCTTCATCGACCGGCAGCTCGGCCTGATCAGCGGCATCACCGACATCGATTTTTCCAAATTCGATCTCGACAAGCCAATCCCGCAGGATCTGACCACCAATGGCGAATCGGCTTCGCTGGAACGGTTCGCGCAGTTCGGCAGCGGCAAGACCTTGCGGGAACTGACTCAGGACAAGGCGGCCGACCTGATCGGCACGCCGGAGTCCTGCGCAGAGCAGATGGCCGACATGATGGAAGAGATCGGTGGCGACGGCTTCCTGCTCTCCCATCCGTTTCACCACATCAACCGGCGCTACATTCTCGAAGTGACCGAAGGCCTGGTCCCTGCCCTGCAGCGGCGCGGCGTCGTGCGCACCGCCTACACGCAAAAGACGCTACGCGAGACCTTGCGGGAATTTTGACACGCTGCGTTCGCTCCCGTGGAGATTTTCATGAAACCGTTCCTGACGATGATTTTCACCCTGGCGCTGGCTGTTCTGCCGATGGCGACGGCGCAAGCAGCCGAACCTGACACCCGCACCTTCAAAGGCGATGGCGGCGTGGTGCGGATGTCGAACAACCAAGCGGGGACGAACGCCTTCGCATTCTACACGATCCAGAAATTCAAGCTCGACGAGAAATACGGTTTTAGGCTGCAGGAAGTGCCGACGGCCAATTCCAATGCGGCGATCACCGCGATCCGCGCCGGCGCGGTCGACATGATGGTCGCCGACCTTATCGCGGTTTCCAATATGCGAAACGCCGGGCTCAAGGTGATCGCGATCGTCCCCATGTTTCGATGGGGAGACCATATGATCGTGCCGGCGGATTCGCCGATCAAGACTCTCGGCGACCTGAAAGGCAAGAAGGTCGGCACCGACAGCCGCACCAATTCGACCTGGTTCGTCATCATGGCGGCGGCTCTGAAACTCTATAATCTCAACCTGGAGAAGGAGGCCAATGTCCAGGCCGGCGGCGTGGGACTTTTGCGCGGGTTGATGGAACAGGGCCAACTCGACGCGACTTTCATCTACAACAATATCGCACCGGCGATGACCGTGAACGGCAAGTTCCGCGTGCTCTACCAGATGCGCGACCTCATTTCAGCCATCGGCCTCGATGGCGACGTACCCTTCCTGTTCCATGCGGTATCCGAGGACTACGCCGCCGCGCATCCCGCCAATGTCAGGGCCTATCTCGCTGCCTATCGCGAAGCCGTGAGCATTCTCAATACCGACGACGACATCTGGGTGGAAGTCGGACGACGCCAGAAGATGGACGACGCGGCCATTCCGCCGCTGCGAGAAGAAATGCGCCGCGATCTGATGAGCAGGTTCGAACCGACGACGGAAGCCGCCGTCCGCAACATTTTCGATGTCCTGCTCGCCACCGCCGGTCCGGGCGTACTGGGCATGGACAAGATGCCCAGCACGTTCATGACGATGGAATATCAATGAGTGCGCGTGAAACCTTCTCCCGTTTACGGGAGAAGGTTTCACGCGCTTTCCGCCTGCCTTGCGCGGACACGTTCGGCGGCGCGGAACATTTCCACGATGAGGTCACGATCCGGGCAACAGCGATCCGCATCGTCATCGATGTAGAGCCAGCCGCCCTTCGACTCCTTGTGAAAATTCTCGCGATAGCTGACGGCAGCGCCATACATCGTATCGCGCACCGGCGCCGGGCCCTCGTTGCCGGGTATCGTGAGTTCGGGACTGTCGATCCTGGCAGGATCGCGAAAGACATTCATCGGCTCGCGCCCCTGCTGCACCAGGTCGATCTGGCTTTTCAGCAGATTGCGATAGGCGACGACAAGACTGTCGCTGGCACCGAGCTGTTCCTGCGAACGATCGGTGATTTCACCCTGTTCGACCCAGGCCACCATGTCCTGGGCGAGAACATAGTCCAGGATATATTCGCCGTTCTCGTCCTTGAGCGGCATTTCCGCGTAGGGCGGCACATCCTGGTAGGGCACCGCGACTTCCTGGGGAAACACATAGCAGAAATAGTTCACATGCCATGTGTGGGTATCGTCGATGGGCACGCCGAACTGATAGCTGCGTCGGATGCGGCCATCGCCTTCCTCCGGCCCGAAGGCCAACAGATAGGGGAAGATGATCGGGTTCATGCCGACGGTCCATGTGCGCGAGTCTTCGCTCTGGTCCGATCGCAGGCTGCCTTTGGTGAAGCCGAACTCGTTGAAGATCGGCCGGTACCTGATCTGGACGTCCTTGTCCCTGAGCTTCTTATGATCAGTCATTGTCGCGTTGTAGCGGGCGTTGGGATCGTCGGTGAGCTTTCCCTTGCGTTCGAGATCGTATTGGAACAGGCGTCCGTGCAGAAACACCGCATGGCCGAGATCGCCACGGTTCTCCATCGCCTGCAGCCAGTTGCACGGCAGTTGGTGGCCGATGATCTGGCGAAAGCCACGCTGACGCACGAACAGGTCCCAGCGCGGCAGCAGCGGCGCCGGCGCGGGGCCGAGATAGGCCCAGATCAACCCGCCCATTTCCTGCACGGGATAGGCCTTGATCTTGACCTTGTCCTTGAAGCTCCGCGATTCCAGCGGCTGATCTAGGCATTGCCCCTCTGAGTCAAACAGCCATCCGTGATAGCAGCAACGCAAGCCCTCCTCTTCGGGGATGCCCACCGACAGGCTGGTCATGCGATGCGGGCATCTTTCCTGTACGAGCCCGAGCTTGCCGCTGCGATCGCGAAACAGCACCAGGTCCTCGCACAGGATGCGGACTTTGCGGACCGGCTTCTCGCGCAATTGCGCGTCCGTATAGATCGGATGCCAATAGCGCCGCATCAATTCGCCGCCGGGCGTGCTCGGCCCCACGCGTGTCAGATATTCGTTCTGCTCTTTCGACAGCATGACAGGCCTCGCGTTCAGCTTTGTTTGGGTTGCGCCGCTAGTTGCCGCACAGCCGCGCGGCCCATTTCGATGTTGCGGGCGTGGACGCATTTCGATACGGCGCCGACATTCTCCGCGATCAAGGCCCAGGACCGGCCCTGATCGAAACTGGCGTAGATCTCGCCGTCGGTCGAACCGGTCAGGAAGCCGAAACCGCCCGGCCATGTCATCATGGTCGCCGCTTCGAAATTACCGGCGATCTCCTCGGGCAGACCACCGCGCACCTGCTGCCAGGTCCGGCCGCAGTCCTTGCTGGTGACGACGGCCGTGCGGGCATTGCCGGTCTGGCGCCACATGTTCGGCGGCGTGCCGCCACCGACGGCAAACAGGTCACCACCCGCTTCAGCCGGAATATAGAACTGATCGGGATAGGCCAGCCGCATTTCCGGCGTGGTGAGATGCTCCCAGGTCCTGCCGCCGTCGCAACTGCGCGAAATGCCGTCGCCGCCCGGAACATACATCTCATCAGGATCCTGCGGGTTGAAGACGACCCGATGCACGTCCTTGTTCAGCTTGTAGGTTTCATTCTGGAAATGGATTTCTCTGAAACTTGCGCCAGCATCGTCGCTGACCAGAAGCGCGCCCTGCTCGACGCAGACATAGATCTTGCGTGGATCGCGTGGATCGCAGCCCACATGTTTGACATGGGCGATGTGCGGCGGCGGCGGAAAATTCCAGTTCTCACGGCCCGGAACATCCTGCAGGGCGGTGAGTTCCTGCCAGGTCTCGCCATAGTCGGTGCTGCGATAGAGATGCGCCGGCTCGGTGCCGGCATAGAGTTCGACATCGCTGCCCTTCCTGATGAGGGAAAGGCTGAACACATGTTCATGCGCCAGGCCGGTCATGGCCGGTTGCCATGATCTGCCGTCGTCCTTGCTGCAATAAAGACCACTGCTGTGAACACCGGCGAAAAGTCGCCCGTGCACCGGCTCGCGCATCAGCGAGCTGATATGCAGGCCCTCCAGGCTGGTTCCCGTCACGCTCCACTGTTGCGCATCTTGCTTGCGCTCGACCTGCACGACGCCGTTTTGCGTTGCCACCAGCAGCCGGGCGGGCGGTTGCGCAAGGTCATAGGTATCGACGCCATTCGGGCTCAAACATGCCAGCACCATGACTCCCTCCTCAGACCTTAAACCGGATAGACCAGGTATCTTGGCGTAACGGTGGTATCCAGAATCGCGCGTTTGGACCGAAAGGCTGCGCCGCCCTCGCCCAGAACAATTTCATCCCTGTACACGCCGGCGACGAGCATCTCCGAGCGGCCGCGGCTGGTGGTGTAGGCCACCATGAAATTGCTCTCGACCAGGAAGAGAGCAGGCGCGAGCTTCTGGCACTCGACGCGCTGAACGAAATGCCGTGTCGTATAATCCTCGAAAACGCCGACCCAGATCTTGGTGACATAGGTCACCCTGTCGCGGATGCGCTCGTTGTTGTCGTCCATCATGATCGCCAGAGCGAGATCTTGTTCCTCGTTCTCTCTGGCGATGCAGATATAGCTTCCCTGGCTGTCGAAGCAGGCCGCCCAGCCGTCCATGGCGCGGCGGTCGAGCGTGCGCATATATCGCGATTGCAACTCATCGATCTGGGTGAGCGCCGCTGCATCAACCACGTTGGAACCCCATTGCCTGGCGATAATGTTCCCAGCGGATCAGATTGCCGGCCTCGTCGCCCTTGCCGAGATTGAACGGCGTCGCGATGGGCTCCGGACCCGTCACGCCTTTCTGGAATTCGGCCGTTCCCGCCGTGTGCGAGCCGACATGGATGCGGTTGAACACGGCGCCATCCTCGAGCGAAATGAAACCGCTTGGTCCCTGCAGGTTGGACCCCTGGCGAATGCGATGGCGCACGAGCGCTTCATCATCATCTTCATGGGCGAAATAAGCGTAATGCACTTCGGTTTCATGCGGCGATACCGGGAAGGCGTAACGCAGGTTGATCACATCGAGGTTATGGATGATCAGGCTCAGCGGAAACAGTGAGATGATCAGATTGAGAGGCACGAGCTTGGGGTCCCGCCCCTCGATCACCGAGGGGTCCTGCAGCGGGCCGAAATCGGGAAGCTGGCCGAGCTCGATGTGATTCACCTTATGGGCATGGTCGGTCATGAACTGCGCACCATTGCTGGTCGACCATTTCAGCATCTGGAAGGCCGTGTGCAGCAGAGGGCCGTGATAGCCCTCATTGTCGGCATAGGCCTTCCAGTTGCTGGCAAAGCTGACCTTCTGGTAACCGAGCAATTTGAGCCGCCCGTCACCGCCGACCGCCTTGGCGATAAAGGGCTTGGTTTCGCCGAGATAATCATCGAATGCCGGCGCATCATCGCTGAAGGTCGCAAAAACGATGCCGCAGAATTCTTCCGTGCGCAGTTTCCGCAGCGCGTAATCCTCGCGGCGAAAGCTCTGCTGGAACTCGCGCATGCCCGGCGCGCCGATCAGGTCGCCCTGGTTGTTGAAAAGCCAGCGATGATAAGGACATTCGATCTCCTTGCCGCTGCCGCGCGCGCAGGTTTTCAACTGCGTGGCGCGATGGGTGCATGAATTGGCAAAGACGCGAATCTCGCCGTCGTCGCCGTGGACGATCAGCACCGGCGCCTGGCCGATCGTCGCCGTCTTGAAATCGCCGGGCCTGGCGATCTCGCTGCGATGGGCGAGCATGTGCCATTCGGGGCCGTAGAAGATGCGTTCCAGCTCGAGGCGATAAACGTCCTCCCGGTTGAAGACGTCTTTCGGCACCTCGTTGAATTTCGAAGGCCAGCGCAGCGTCGAGAGATCGTCATTGCGAGCCAGCATATGTTCGTTCCCTGACACTTCAGTCGTTTGTGATGTTGGCGCTTTTGATGACCTGGCCCCAGCGCTCGTAGTCCTGCGCCACGAATTTGCGCATGGCATCCGGGGTCATCGACGTGGCGTCCATGCCGAGATTGGCGAAGGTCTTGCGCACATCGGGCAGTTGCATGGCCTGGCCCAGCGCCGCATTGAGACGGCCGATCACATCGGGCGGCGTGCCGGCTGGCGCGAACATGCCGGCCCAGGCGTCGGCGGAATAGTCCGGATAGCCTTGCTCGGCGACGGTCGGCACATTCGGAACGATGCTTTGCCGGGTTGAATTGGTCACCGCGATCAGGCGGAGCTTGCCCTGCTCCACATGGGGCAGCAGGCTGACAAGATCGGAGATGGCGACCTGCGTTTCCGACGACAGCAGCGCCGCGACCGTCGGGCTATTGCCCTTGTAAGCGACGCCGGTGAGATTGGCGCCGGTCATGATGCGTAGCATTTCGCCGGCGAGATGCCCCTGCGTGCCGACGCCCGTGTGGCCATAGCTGAGACCCTTCGGCGTTTCCCTGGATAGCTTGACCAGATCGCCGATGGTCTGGACCGGCGATGATGCAGGAACAGCGATCCCGGAACCCGCAAACGCCGCCATGCCGACCGGTGCCAGATCTTTCAGGACATCGTAGGACGGCTTCTGCAGATGCGATGCGATCGCGATCGGTCCATTGGGAGTGACCAGCAGGGTGTAACCATCCGGGGGCGATCTGACCACTGCCTCGACACCCAGCGAGCCGCCATTACCGCCGGGACGGTTCTCGACGATGAACGGCTTGCCCATGCTTTCCTGCAATTTGGCCGCGATGGTGCGCGCCACCAGATCGGCGCCGCCGCCGGGCGCGAACGAAATGATGACGCGAACCGCATGATCGGGATAGGTCTGGGCGCGCGCCGCAGATGGCCCAGCCAGTGAGAGTGCCGTAACCGCCGCCAGCAATAGACTGCGCTTGATGCCGCCCATGATCGTCCCCTCCCAAGGATTCGCGAGATTAGGAACGATCCTGAGAAATGGTCCATGGGCGGCGCCAAATAGGAGACATTGGCGCGGCAAATATCGCCGCGTCAGACGCTGCCCTTCGTTTCCCGTGGCGCAAGTTCCCGCGAAGCGTCGGCCACGATGTCACGCAGCCATTGGTAGACCGGATCGCGATGGGTGCGCTCGTGCCAGATCATCGAGAAATGCAGTTTGGGAAGCGCGACCGGCGGCATCAGGATTTGCAACCCCTTCGGCCCCGCATAGCGCTGCGCCAGGCCGCGCGGCACCAGGGCGATCATATCGGTTTCAGCCACGACCTCCGGGGCGATGAGAAAGTCCGATACGAGCAGACCGATCTTGATCTCGCGGTCGAGCGCAGCAAGCGCGCTCTCCAGGCTCAGCGCATATTGCGGCGTGCCCATCGGCCGCACCACCACATGGGGAAACGCGCAGAACTGCTCCAGCGACAGCGTGCCGCGAATCCTGCTGTGCTTGCGCCGGGCAATGCAGACGAGCGATTCATCAAACAACGGGCGCACGCGTAATTCCTGCGGCGGCTGTTCGGAATAGCCGATGCCGAGCCCGACCCGACCCTCCTCGAACCAGCTTTTGAGATAAACCGGACTGGTGGGCCGCGAAACGATGCTCGCAAGCGGCGCTTCGCGTTCAATCCGCTTGATCAGGATCGGCAGCAGGATGGAGAAAACATATTCGGTACCGACCAGAGTGAATGGGCCGGTCGCGGTCGCCGGATCGAACTTCCTGCGGCCGCCAAGCAACTCCCGGCTCTGACCGAGGATGGCGCGCACCGGCTCGATCAGCTCCTGCGCCCGCTGGGTGGGGACCATGCCGCGCGGCGTGCGAATGAGCAAAGGATCGTCGAAGATTTCGCGCAGCCGTTTCAAGGCGAGACTCATGGCGGGCTGGCTGAGGTTGACCCGCTCGGCAGCGCGCGACACGCCGCCTTCCGTGTAGAGAGCTTCGAGATAGACCAGGAGATTGAGATCGATCCCGGCGCGGTTGATACCGATGCCGGCGGCATCGAGCCGCGCCAGCAGGGTTTCCTCCCGTTGAATGCCGTCCTTGGCCATTATTGGGTCTCGTGCGACGCAGTTCACAATGCCAATGACCGATTGGAATTGCTTTACTTATAAAGGCTTTCATCAGCCTGTTGTTTTGTCAAATGCATCCGGCCTGAACCAATATATCGCGGGCTAATAGCCCTTATTAGACCAGCAAATGCCAGGAAGCGGCGGGCGCATGCTACCCATCGTGAAAGACAGCGATGAGGGAGCGACCAATGGCTGATCAACTGGACGCCAAGGCGAGCGGAGCAAGGCGGCTCGCGGGCAAGGTCTGTGTCGTCACCGGCGCCGGGCAAGGCATTGGCCGTGCAACCGCCAGACGCCTGGCCGCGGAAGGCGGCAAGATCGTCATCGCCGAACGGGTGGAGGCCAGTGCTTCGGCAGCACTGCAGGAACTCACCGATCATGGCGTCGAGGCCATCAAAGTGCTGGCCGATGTCAGCAAGATGGGCGAGGCGCGCGGGTTGATGCGCCAGACCGTGGATGCATTCGGACAGATCGATGTTCTGGTGAATGTGGTCGGCGGCACCATCTGGTGGCAGCCCTATCATCTCTACAGCGAGGAACAGATCCAGCTCGAACTCGAACGCTCGCTGTTCACCGCGCTCTGGTGCTGTTCGGCGGCGCTCCCCTACATGATCGAGCGCAAATCCGGATCGATCGTCAACCTCTCGTCGTTTGTGACGCGCGGCGGCCTCTATCGTGTGCCTTATGCGGTCAGCAAAGGCGGCATCGAGGCGCTGACGAAGACGCTTGCCGGCGAGTATGGGCGGCACGGCATTCGCGTCAATGCCGTGTCTCCCGGCGGCACCGCCGTGCCAGACCGCGTGACGTCGCGATTGATGCTCACACCCGGCGTCAACGCCGAGCCGGCGCCGATGACCGATGCCCACTTTGCCGAGGCGCGCGGCGATCTGATGAAGCTGGCGCTGCAGCGCCAGAGCCAGCCGGATGAACAGGCGGCCGCGATCGCCTTTCTCGCCAGCGACGATGCGTCCTACATCACCGGCCAGATTCTCAACTGTTTCGGCGAACCTTAAAGAACCTACTGGCCTTCAACGATGGCGCTTGCCCTTTTGACGATCTCCGGGCGTGTGGCGACGATGCGTTTGACATAGGCCGACATTTCATCACCCCACATCGGCAGTATTTCTGCGCCCCGCTTGTCCGCATCGGCAAGGAATGTCTTGTCGGCGATCATGTCGGCGAAGGCTTTCTTCAGGATTGCCATCGCCTCTTCATTGGTGCCGGGCGGCGCGGCAAAGCCTCGGCCGATGGTCGAGATGGATGACAGGAATGTCAGGATGTCCCTGGAGTCATCATCGCGCGCCAGTTCGACGACCGACGGGACGTCTGGAAACAGCGGGTGTCTGAAATCGGCATATTGCACGACGACTTTGACCTTGCCGCTGTCGAGCCATTCCTTCAATTGCTCCTTGAACAGGATGGCAGGCGAGACAGTAGCCTGAATCTCGCCACGCTCCATGGCGATGCGCGTGGCGCCGCTGCCGGGATAGCCACTGACGATCTTCCATTTGGTGCCGACGAGCGCATTGGTGGCGCGCGGCAGATCGTTGTGAACGCCGCCGACACCGACCGCACCGGTGATGGTTTCCATCTTCATGACGTCTGCGATGGATTTGGCCGGCGCGTCTTTCCACACCATGTGGACCGGCACATTGGGCGCCAGCCGGACGATATATTTGAACGTCGTTGCATCGTAGCGCGCGCCGGACATTTTGCGGGCCTGGAAGGTCGCGACATCCTGTGCGATGACGGCAATCGCCGTGCCGTCTTTCGGCGCGATGTTCTGCAGGTAGTTCAAGGAAGCGATCCCAGTGGCGCCTGGCATGAAGGACGTGACCACTGCCGGATTGCCGGGGATGAACCGGCCGAGATGCTGGCTCGCCAGAAAGCCATACATCCCGTAGCCGCTGTCGATATTATCGGCGGGCAGAATGATGCGGATCTGCTTGCCAGCGTAATAGTCGGCGGCCGATCCTGATTGTGTCATGGTGCAGAGTGCGCCGAAACCGAGCGTCAGTTTCAGCGCCGCACAGATTATGGTCTTGTCCCGCATGTCCCCCTCCCAAAGGTCTTCGACCGTTCGCTATGCCAGCGCCGAATGATCGGAGCGGAAGGCCGAATAGGCCATCGACGTCTCCGATGCGGCGTCGTTGATTTCGATGTCGAGCACGACCTCTTTGTCTCGTGTCACTTCAAGAATGCGGGCATAGCCCCAGCTCCCGACGTTCGAGCCGGCCGGAACACCGTCGCGCAGGCAGATGCCGCCGAAGGTGATGATGGTGTTGCCCGTGCGCGGCAGCCGGCGCGCGCCACCCTGGTAACAGGCAAACACGCGCGGCACCGTGAACTCGCCGAACTCCCACACCTGCCGAACCTTTCGGCCGGCTTCATCCACTTCAAACTCGACGGCGCGGCTGAAATTCTCGGCAGGCTGCAGCGGAGGCTGGAACGCGCCGGCGCGAAAATTGCCGTTGTCGAAGCAGAGCACCCGGCCACGCGCCGGTGCAGAGGCATCGTGCTGGTGAAACTGCCACCTGAACGCGCCTTCCGGCTGCAGGAGATATTGCGACCAGGGCGCCGACCATTCGCTGGGATTGCCGAGGATCCAGCGGATCCTCCCGTCCCTGCGACCGAGCTTGACGATGCAATCCTGGTGGCGGACGGAGATGACGAGGCAATCGTCCGCGGCGTCATAGCCGACCGCATTGGCGTGCGACCAATCATGCGCGCCGGGGAAACCGAGCTTGTGCCAATAGCTGTCCATGGAGCCATGGGTGATGCGATACGGATCGAGAAGGTCGAGAAGCCGGTATTCGCGGACAAACTCTCCGGCCTGCGTCACCTCTTTCACCACATCGCCGACGATGGAAGACTTCTGCCGGGGCGCGGCGCGATCCGTGGTGCTGGTGAACCAGTTGTCGTAATCACGCTGCTCGGCATCGAGGATGAGGAAATTGCCGTCCGGCAGAACATTGACGGTGTGATGAAGCTGATTGACCGGCAGTTCGATGCTGCCGGCGGGCGGCGTCAGGCCGGCCCATTTGTCGCGCGAATGCCAGGTGCGATGAATGGCGCCATCACGGCCGACCTCATAGAGCAACCCTTGCGCGGATTGCGAGAACAGGATGTTTCCAGACGGAAGGCAGCGCAGGTCCTGCGACGTGCCCAGAAATTTCTTGTTCAGGACGATCTGGCCATCACCACCGATGCCGATCAGCCAGCCGTATTGGGCGCGCACGCCTGCACCGCCCGGACGGGTGGTGAAGTAGATCGTGCCCGGCTCGCGCTTCGACGCCTTGCACAGTTTGAGCTGGATGGGAGCGTTCTCAGGCGACATGCGGCGCCTTCCCAATACGGCGGCAGGACATTGTTTCCCCCTACGGTTGCATTTCGCGCAGGGTGGGTTGCCATCCGGGCCGGATCAAGGGAAAACACCCCCAAGTGCCACCAGATGGCACGCGCGAAAATCGCGGGAGACCTTGGTGACCGGCCCATTGCAGACGCGCTCCGTGCATCGCGCCCTGGACGTCCTCCAGTTCCTGAGCGAGAACGGCCCCTCCGGTCTGCACAAGCTCCACATGGGCACCGGGCTTTCCAAAAGCACTTTGCGCCGCCTGCTCGCCACCCTGGTCGAGCGCCGCTTTGTGCGGACCGGCATCAGTGACGCCATGTACCGCTCCAACACCGCCCTGCCGGATCACCCGCGCGCCGGGCTGATCGTGCAGATCGGCCAGCTCGTCGAAGTGGCGCGGCCGCACATGCTGGCGCTGACGACCGCAGCCCGCTGGCCGGTCGATCTCCATATCTATGTGCATGGCCGCATGCAGATTCTCGATTCGACCCGCGGCCTCAGCCCGTTTCCGCCGAGCCAGATGCTGAAGCCTGAGACGGAGCTGAACGTTTTCGCCGCCGCCAGCGGCCTGGTCTTTCTGGCGGCGCTTGAAGACGAGCGGGTGTTGGCGATCGTCGACGAGTTGAAGAACGATATGTTTTCGTCGCTCGCCCGCTTCGGCGTCACACCAAGGCGGCTGCTGAAAGATCTCGCAGACATACGCAAACGTGGCTTTGCAACCCGGCGGCTGTCGCAATCGACCCCCGGAGACCGCAATGCCATCGCGGTACCGCTATTTGAAAAGCAGGCCGCTATCGGCGCCCTCTCGATGAGCTGGAAACGCGAGCTGATGACGGCGGATGAATTCGCGGCGCAGAATCTTGCGGCGCTCAAAGCAGCGGCGGATGAAATATCCGCATCGCTGAACACGGCGGGGCACCACAATGGAAGTGCTTGATCAGCTCCGCTGCGAGGCGTGCCACGACACCATCATGCGTTCGAGCAGGCCAACCGCCGAGAACAGCAGGCTGGCGACGATGGCGAGGATGATGACGACCGAGAACATGATCGTGGTATCGAGCGTGCCGCTCGCCTGCACCAGGAGATAACCCCAGCCGCTGTCGGAGGCGACGAATTCACCAATGATGCCGCCGATGACCGCCAGGCTGGTAGCGACCTTGATGCCGGCGAAGATCGACGGCAGGGCGTGCGGCAGCCGCATGCGCAGGAACACCTGCAGTCTGTGGGCGCGCAACACGCGCGCTAGGCGCAGCAAGTCCGGCTCGATGGCGATGAGCCCGCTGATGGTCGACACCAGGATCGGGAAGAAGGCGATCGAACTGGTGATCAGCACGCGCGGCAGAAAGCCATAGCCGAACCAGACGACGAAGAGCGGCGCCAGCGCCACTTTCGGAATGGCGTTGAACGCGACGATGATCGGATACAGCAGCTTTTCCGCGACCGGAATGGCGACAATGGCGATGCCCAGCGGGATCGCCACGACAATGCTGATCACCAGGCCGGCAATGATCTCGCCCATGGTGACAAGACCGTGGGAGGCCAGCAGCGAGCGCTCGCTCCAGGTCCGCATCAGCACATCCCAGGGCGCCGGTAGGATGTAGGGCGCGGGCTTCAGGATCACGACGAGCAGCGCCCAGGCGCCGAGCGCCAAAGTCACCGAGGCCAGGGGCCAGATGAGGGCTTTGACGCGCGTGTCGAGTTCGAAGGAGCGGTCTTTGACCTCTGCGAGGATGACGCTGGTATCAGCCATGGATCACCCCGAGATTGGCGAACATGCCGTGGATTTTGGTGACGTAGCGGGCGAAGGCTTCCGATTCCCGCGTCTTCATATTGCGCGGCCACGGCAAATCGATATCGACGATCTCCCGGATCTGGCTGGGGCGCGCTGTCATGATGGCGATCCGGTCGGCCATGAACACGGCTTCGGGGATTTCATGGGTGACGAGGATGGTCGTGCGCGGCTTCTCCAGCGACAGCCGTTGCATGTCGAGCTGCATCTGCTCGCGCGTGAAGGCGTCCAAGGCGGCGAAGGGTTCGTCGAGCAGAAAGATATCGGGATCGCCGATCAGCGCCCGGCAGATCGCCACCCGCTGGCGCATGCCGCCTGACAGTTCATAGGGGCGCTTGTCCTCGAAGCCGCCGAGGCCGACCCTGTTGAGCAACGTGCGGGCGCGCTCGACGTGCGCTTTGGGGTCCTGACCGATCAGCGCATAGGGCAGCAGGACATTGTCCAGGACCGAGCGCCAATCGAGCAGCAGATCGCGCTGGAAGACAAAGCCGAGTTCGGGGATGGGGCCGGCAAGCGGCTTGCCGTTCACCAGTATCCTGCCGCTGCTCGCCTCGAGCAGGCCGGCAATCATCATCAGCAGGGTGCTCTTGCCGCAGCCGCTGGGGCCCAGCAGCGCCAGGGTCTCGCCGCGCGCCAGATCGAAGCTCGCCGCCTCCACCGCGACCACCTTGCCGGTGCGGGTCTGGTAGATCTTGCCGGCGTCCCGCAGCGAGATGAAGGAAGCGTCCGCGCCTTTGTCGTCGGGCGCGGAATTGGAAACCACCAGGGCTATCGGCGAGCTGCGCTTCATGTGGTCCTCGCTCCGCAATCCAGAGACGGCCTAGTAAACCGTGACGCGATGCATGAGACGTGGATAGGGATGATAGTCGTTCACGGCGTAATGTTGAACCGCCCGATTGTCCCAGACGGCGACCGAGCCGGGCCGCCATTTGAACCGCACCTGCCATTCCGGCACCGACGATAATCCAGCCAGAAAGCTGGTGAGTGTGGCGCTCTCACTGCGCGGCACGCCGACGATGCGGGTCGTGTAAAGCGTGTTGACGTAGATCAGCTTACGTCCGGTCTCGGGATGGACTTTGACAACTGGCTGTTCGATCGGCGGAAAGCGTTTCCGCATGTCCTCATAGCGCTGCCTGGCGTCTGGCGTTGCGTTGACGCCGGCCAAAAGTTCCGGGCCTTCCCAATCGTGGATGGCGGTCATGCCGTCGATATAGGTGCGGAATTTCTCATCGAGCGACTCATAGGCCGCCGTCATGCTGGCCCACATGGTGTCGCCGCCGGTCGGCGGCACGTTGACGGCATAGAGACAGGCGGCGATCGGCGTATCCTTCTGCCACGTCAGGTCCGTGTGCCAGACATCGGTTCCCGTCCGCATGCCCTTGCTCTCAAGAATTTCAAGATGACTGTTCGCGGGATGCGAGGGAAATGTCGAGGCAACCGGCCTGACCGTACCGAAGATGCGGGCGAACGAGACCTGTGAGTCCGGATCGAGCTTCTGATCGCGAAAGAAGATCACCTGACGCTCGACGAAGATGCGCCGGAGCTGATCGCGATTGCGTGCGACGGCGCCCTCATTCGAGAGATCGATGCCGTGGATGACCGAGCCGATCGCCGGCGTGAGATGTTCGACTTCCAGATTGAACATGGGCCTGCCCGATTGGATTATTGCTGCTGCTCGATGAAGCGGTTGGTGACGAATTTCGTCACGTCTGTTCCCGCTTCCATCATGCCGGACGCCATCAACACGTCGCCTCCGGCGGTGGCATCGGCCAGCGAGACCGTGCCGATGGGCTTGTCCCTGGTGTTTTCAGACTTGAGCAATTCGAGCAGAAGCCTGGTTTCGCCGAGAGCACCCTGCTTGTCGTAGCTCGGATACATACGGCTGAAGGCATCGGCCGCCGCCTGCGGATTGTCCGCCGTCGCCTGCAGCGATTTGCGCGCGGCGTTGACGAAGCGCTGCACCAGTTCGGGCTTTGCCTTCAGGACCGCGTTGGAGACGATCATATACATGCCCGGCGTGACGACGCCGTAATCCGCATACATCAGCGAATGAACCTTCAGGCCCTTGGCTTCCAGGGTCGCCTTCAAGGCGAAATTCGTCGCAACCCCTTCGACACGCCCGCTCAACAGGCTGGTCAGTTTTGGGCCCGGCTGCATGTTGATCTGCGTCACCTTGGCGGTGTCGATGCCGTTGCGTTTGAGCAGCACTGGCAGCAAGGCCGAGGGCCCATCGCCGGCGGTGATGGCAACCTGCGCGCCGACGAGATCGGCCGGCGTCTTCAATGGTTTGCTGGCGGGGGAGAAAATGACCAGCGGGCTCTTGGCGGCATTGGCGAGAACGGCGGTGGCCGGCAGGCCTTTCGCAGCCAGGTTGAGAAACGTGCCGCCATCGATATCGACGCCGAAATCATCGGTGCCGGCGGCGACTGTCTGCGCCGTCACCGCCGACCCCTTGCCCTCGCGCAGTTCCAGCTCGATGCCGCCATCGCGGAAGAAGCCCTTTTCGATGCCATAGACCCAGGGCGAATCGATTCCCGTCGCCACAAAACCGTAGCGCAGCGACACTTTCTCGAGCGGCTTGGCCGATGGCGCCTGCGCGAGTGCGCCATGGGACAGTGCGGCGGCGCAGATGGCGGTGCTGATCAGGCGCGAGAGCGCTTTCATTGGGTGCTCCTGACTTTGGCGGTCTCACTGCCCCAGACGGCATCGGCGATGCTGACGACCAGATTGAGCTTGCGCCGCTCGTCGTCGATGGTGACCGGATTGCCGAGATAATTGCTGGCGAAGCCGCATTGCGGGCTGATGCAGAGCTGGTCCAGATCGGCGAAACGGCTGGCCTCATCGATCCGCCGGCGCACCTCATCGGGATTTTCCAGCACGGCGGTCTTGGTGCTGATCAGCCCGAGCACCACGAGCTTTGAGGCAGGCAAGTGGCGCAGCGGTTCGAACGAGCCGGCGCGCGGCGAGTCATATTCCAGAAAGAAACCGTCGATCGCCGCCTCGTTGAAGAGGCGCTCGGCAATCGCTTCATAGCCGCCCTCTGCGCCGAAGGCGCCGCTGAAATTGCCGCGGCAGATGTGCATCGTCACCACGAGATCGGCGGGGCGACTTCCGACGGCGATGTTGATGGCGCGGATATAGTCGCTCAGCAGTTCGTCGGGATCATGCCCCCAGGAGGCGACTTCGGCACGGCGTTCCGCGTCGCAGAGAAACGCCAGCGTGATGTCGTCGATCTGCAGATAGCGGCAGCCGCTGGCATAAAGCGCCCTGACCTCCTGGGCGTAGGCCTCTGCAAGGTCGGTCCAGAACAGGGTGCGATCGCGATAGGCCGGCACTCCTGCAATGTCGCCGCCGAGAAAGTACAGCAGGTTCGTCGGCGCCGGGATCGTCAGCTTCGGCATCACCTTCGTGTTGGCAGCAACGAAGCGGAACTGATCGGCGAAGATATCGCCCGTCCAACGGATGCGGCCGGTGAGTTCGATGCTCGAGTTCGAACGGATCTGCCCCTGCGCGTCGCGAAACTCCAGCTTCGATTTCTTCGCGCTCTGTTCGATACCGCCAAAGCCGAGCATGAAGTCGGTCCACCAGCTCCGCCGGCGGAACTCGCCGTCGGTCACCGATAAGAGACCGCAGCTTTCCTGCAGCCTGATCGCCTCGACGATCGCCTCGTCTTCAAGGGCCTTCAACTCCTCGTTCTGATGGCGGCCCAGATTGGCGTTCGGCGTGTGCGCGCCGAGCAGAAGTTCGCGCTGCAGTTGCAGCGCCTGCGGGCGTTTGAGACTGCCGACATGATCGGCGCGAAACGGCGGTTTAATGCGATCCCTGATCATGCGGCACCCTTTGAGTGAGGATGATCGAAGCCTCCGCCGCAGATAGACAGTTGTCAAACTGATATTCCAAATGTTTAATTATTCATATGGCTGATAATCTAAAACACTTGGATCTCAATCTGCTCGTCGCCCTCGACGTGCTGCTCGATGAGCGCAGCGTCACCCGCGCCGCCGCCCGTCTGTCGCTCAGCCAGCCTGCAGCGAGCGCCGCGCTGGCGCGCCTGCGCGCGAGCTTCAACGATCAATTGCTGGTGCGAAGCCGCGGCGAAATGTTTCTGACGGCGCGCGCCAGTTCCTTGCGGCAACCGATCAAGGATGCCTTGCGCGCCGTCGCCCAGGCGCTGGAAACCCAGGACGCTTTCAAGCCGCGCGATTTCGACGGCCGCTTCCGTCTTGCCATGACCGATATCGCCAGCTTCACGCTCGGCTCGCATATCGTCCGGCAGGTGCATGACAAAGCGCCGGATGCGTCCGTCGAATTCATCGCGCTCGATCGCAGCCGGCTCTACGACTGGTTCCGAAACGACGTCATCGATGCCGCCGTCGTCGTCTATAGCGCCGATGACGGCATGTACGAATCCGAGCCGCTGTTCAGCGACGAACTGATTTTCGTCGCCGCGAAGACGCATCCGCTGCATCGGCGCCGCGCGCTCAAATTCCAGCATTTCATCCCTTATCCGCTGGTCGAAATCTCCATCGCATCGACCATCATGCGGCCCTTCTTCGAGCGGCAGGAGGAACTTGGATATGGCTGGACGCCGACCGTGAGCGTGCCGCACTTTCTGATCGTTCCCTCGATGCTGGAAGGCAATACGCTGATCGGCATCATGGGCCGCCTGGCAGCTCAAAAATTCAGCCAGCTGGGCGCGGCGGCGATTCTTGAAATTCCCGATCCCATGCCCAAGGTCAACTACCGGCTCGTCTGGCACCGGCGACGGTCGCATGATTCCGCGCATCAATGGATGCGCGAGATCATCCGCACCACAGCCGCGCAGTTAAACGCGGATTGATTCCATGCGTCCCCTTCTGCATCTCATCAGCATCCTGCTCCTACTGCCCAACTTGGTCTTCGCCACCTATTTCATGCTTCTCGGCCATGCCATCGGCGGGGCGACCTTCCTTGGTGTGCTCGACCGTTTGGCATCGGATGCTCTGGCGCTGATGACCTGGGGCGTCTTTGCGATCGGCGCTGCCTTTCTCGCCATTCTCATCGGCGGTTTCTTCGTGCAGACCCGCTGGCTCACAGCCTCATGTGTTGCGGTCCTTTCGATCGCGAGCCTCGCTGTCCTGATCGTCCTAGGCTCGGCTCCATACACGTTCGGGCAGTGGCTGTTTCTGCTCCCCGGAGCCCTGTCGCTTGGCATCAGCGGCTGGCTCGCCACCGCCGACTGGCCCTGACGCAGCCTGCGTGCGCGACCGCACAACGGCATACGAGACATGCCTGTAAGGACAACCGTCTTAACGGTGGCCCTCTCATGCATGCACGCCTTCTCAAATTCCCGCCAGCTTGTCTGGTGTTGTCCCTAACGCTCGGGGCCTGGTCATGCGCGCCTGCGGAGGCCCAGGCCCAGAAGCCTGAGAATGTCGTCGGCGCCATGGCTTTCCTGCTGCGTGTGCACGACGGCGCCTGCCCGGGCATCAGCTTCGATCCGATCGAAATGTCGAAAATGATCGACCCCAAAGGCCTTTCGCTGCAGGCCGTCAAAAGCCGATATGGCAAGAGCTTCAACGAAAGCTACAAGGAAGCCGGATCGCGGATCGAAAGCGATGGCCTGCCGGCCTATTGCGATCTCGTCCGATCTTTCTTCGGCAAGAACCCCGGCGAATTTCCCGGGCTTGTGATTCATTAGGAGCGATCCATGCGCGATCGCACGAAGACGATCACCCCGCGATCCATCCTGCTTGGCTCGATTGCGCTTGGCGCCGCTGTCGCATTGACCAGTGTCGCCCAGGCCGGCGATGCCGCCGCCCGCCGCATCATCGGCTTCTCGCCCGACGGGCATTACTTCGCCTTCGAGCAGTACGGCACGCTCGACTGGAGCGATGTCAATTCCGGCTGGTCGGAGATCGCCATCATCGATACGCGGACCGATCAGTTCGTCGGCGGCAAACCCATCACCGTCTCCGATGAAAAGGAAGACTCGACGCTCACCCTGGCTGCTGCCCGCAGCCAGGCGGCGAAGCAGGCCGCGCCGCTGCTCGCCAAATACAAGATCGCCTCGCGCGGACAAAGGGTCGGCTTCGACAAGTTCACCTTTCCCGATGATATGACCGCCCATGGCGAGATCGCGCATGTCGAGCAGGCCTCGCAGAAGTCGCTTGGGGTCACCTTCGACGAGCTCGGCATCTCGACCGTCCAGCTCGACGAGATCCTCGTCGACAGCAAGACGGATTGTTCACCGAGTTTCGACGAAGCCTCGAAAGACAATGCCGGCAAGGCACGCGGCTTCGCCCTGACCCTGCAAGGCCAGGACGGCAAGGCCTTCAGAACCCTTCATACCGACACGACCGTTCCGGCCTCGCGCAAATGCCCGAGCTCCTACAGCCTGTCGGAGGCCTATACATTCAAACCAAAAAGCCAGCCGCCGGTGATCGCCGTGCTCGTGCAGCGTTTCAGCCAGGGCTATGAGGAACGCGACCGCCGTTTCATGGCCGTCACCGGGCAGGTCAAGTCACCCGCGCCCTAGCCTGCCGCGCCGCGTCGCTCCGGCCTCCAGCTTGCGCTTTGCGACGGCCCGCTTCGGACGGGCCGTGGCTTCCGCACGATCGGTGGAGGACCGTTCGAGCGCATCCTCGAGCCGGTTCAACATGCCTTCCAGGGTACGGCGCATGGTGTCGATATCGGCTTCCGCAATGCCCTCGACCGACAGCCTGTTCACCTTGCGCACATGCGGCAGCAGGCGCTTCAAGGCGCGGCCTTCCCTGGTCAGGAGCACCTTGAAGCGGCGACGGTCTTCAGGATCACGCTCGCGCGTGATCCAGCCGCGCTTCTCCATGATGTTCAGGCCGACGACTGTGGTGTTTTCCATCAGATCGAGGCGTTCGCTGAGTTCGCGCTGAGACAGGCCATCCTCGCGCCACAGCACGCGCAGGAACGACCATTGCGCGTAGGTGATCGGCGTATCGGTTCCGATCTCAGCCTCGATCAGCCGCGAAAAGCCGCGATGGACCGATCTGATGAGAAAACGCAGGCCTTTGCCGGCATATTCTTCCTGATCGGTCGGGTCGTCGGGACTCAGATCCGATCTCGTCGTGCCGGTTTTCCAATCGCGCGGCCTGCGCATCCACCACCCTCCAGAACGTACGATTAATTAATAACTCGCTGCACTGCCGAAAGCCAAACAGACGCCCTCATACAGAAAGTATGGCCGAAAACGAACAGTGTCATTCCCGACGCGCCGCAGGCGCGAGCGGGAATCCAGGAGCCAAAAGCAACAATGTCGAGCCGTCACGTCGCCTCTGGATTCCCGCTCTGCGCTTCGCTTGGCGGGAATGACACCGAGGCTGAAGCGCTTCCTGAGCCGGCTTGGCTTCACCAGCGATCGCGCAAATGCGTCACCTCCAACAGGCCTCGTCCGAGACGACGCCCGCCTTGCGCTTCCACGACAACCATGTCGCCGACCTGAGCCGTCGGCACGCCATCCCTGGCGGCGCGCGGCTTCAGGACAAAGACCATGCCCTGTTCGAGCCGGAAATCGACAAGATCGTCGCCGTCTTTCGGCGTCACAACCACCGGGACTTCGTCGCCCAGGCCGCGCGCGTGCATCAGCGGATAGGCGACCTTGCCGCTGCCCTTGCCATGCCGGTCGATCGACTTTCTATAGGTGCGCATCACGTCGCCCAGGGTTGCACCGGGCTTCATGACGTCGAGAATATCGTGGAAGCAGGCGCTCGCCACCTTCGTCAGGTCGTCATAGTCAGGACGCGGCGCACCCAGGGTGATGGGGCGGATGATCTGTCCGGAATAGCCCTCGTAACGCCCCTCGACCTCGCCGATGACGATATCGCCGGACATCAGTCTGCGGTCCGTCGGCACGAAATTTCCATGGCCGAGGTCCGGCCCGCTGCCGATGATGATCATGGCCGGCAGTTCACCGCCCCTGGCCAGGAGCGTATTCGTCAGATGGCGAAACACATCCTTGTCGGTATCGCCGGGCGCGAGCGCGTCCAGGCTGTCCACCATCGCCTCGGCGATGGCGGTCGCGTGGGTCATGATCCCGATCTCTTCCGCGCTTTTGATCGCGCGGATGTTGCGCATGAGATCGGTGGCATCGGCGATACGCGCCGCCGGAAACGTCTGCTGCAGAGCGGCAATCGTCGTGAAGGGGATGATGCCGTCGGGAGAGCGGGTCAGGCCGGAGAGGCCGGCAATGCCCAATGTCCCGTTGCGAAAGCCCGCTTCGTCGAGGCGCTCGACGAGCGACTTGCCCCATTTGTTGTGTCCGTCGCGAACGTCGCTCACCCAGTTTTGCGCCTGTCGCCAATATTCGGAGCGGTTGAAGACGAAGCTTGAAACGAAGTCGTGCCCGAACACGGTCAGCGCTTCGGTGCCGAAGCCGCCGATCGCCGAGAGATAGCGCGAATCCGCCATGGTCTGTTCCCAGCGCGCAGTGCTGGCGGGAAGAATGAGAACGTCGATGCCGTCCCGGCTCATGGCGGCACGAACCAGCCCGTAGCGACGGTCCCGTTCGGCCAGAGAGAGCCTGGGTGGCGTCACGGCGGCAACGCCGCCTGCCTGCAAACCACGTGCGTCAGGCCTTAAATTCATAAGGAGATCTTTCCAGCAAAGTCAGCTCGCCACGGCTGCGGCGACATCAGTAGAATCGAACCGAGTGCCGCTGTTCAGGCGCCCATCGGCTTGTAATTGGGATTGACGGTCTCGGCGCGGGCATGGTCGCCGTGATGAGCCGGCTTCGTCACCATCGTATTCTGGAACCAGACGATCTGCAGATCGCCCCCCTGCTCTTCTATCAGAAAGGTCATGCGCCCATCGTAATGGCCCGCCTTGAAATCGAGCGCGGTGAAGACCAGCACCGCCGCCAGATCCGACCGCAGGAACCTGACCTTTTCGACGGTGAAGACGTTGTGGCTGCCCTTGAAGACGCCGGTGAAGAGGTGATTGTGGCTGGCTTCTATCTTGTCGCGACTATGATGATAGCCGCCGAAGAGATTGACGAAGTCGACGTCTTTGGCAAAGCATTTTGCCCAGGCCTTTTCATCGCCGGCATTCCAGATGTCCTGCATCCTTGCGATAAATGCGTTTATGTTTTCAGCGTTCATATTTTCAGCGTTCATGGCCTTTGCTCCCGTTCGTCGCGCTCCATAAGGGTTTTTCCCGAGAGATCCTCGACACGGTCGACCTTGATCAGAACGGCCTCGCCCTTCTTGTCCGGATCGCGATCACGCTCGGCCTGGACCGTCAGCTCCCAGGCACGTTCGCGCTCCTGTCCATTGCCGACGCGGGCCTTGCCGAAGAACCGCAGGGCGGCACCGCGATAGGGCATTTCGGCAGCGCGCTCTTCGTTCCGGTAATAGACGACGACGTGGGGATTCTCGACAATCGCCGAATGCGAAGAGCGGAAGCTGCGCTCCCAGTAGCACAGGGTTTCGCCATCGAAGACTTCCATGCTGCCTTTCGGACTGATCTGCGGATATCCGCCTTTCATGATGGTGCCGACAAGGCAGGGCGCGCCGTCCTCGAACGAGCTGCCGATCAGCTTGCGCATCAACTCTGTAAATTCAATCATATTTCGCTCGTTCGTTATCGGCGTCAGGCCGCGTTGACGTCCTGAAGAATGGCCTGCTGCACTTCGCCCTTCAGCAGGCGCCAGATGTCGTTTCTGTACCGGCGGAATTCGGCGCTCTGCTTCAACTGATCGTCGTCCTGCCAGCGCGGGCGGGGGAAATTCACATCGATGGTCTCGATGATCCGCCCCGGCCTGGCGCTGAACACGACGATCTGGTCGGCAAGAAAGATGGCTTCATCGACGCTGTGGGTGACGAAGACGATGGTGTTGTTGGACTGCTCGATCAGTTTCAGTAGGTCGACCTGCATAACTTCGCGGATGAGCGGATCGAGCGCGCCGAACGGCTCGTCCATCAGGAGATAGGCCGGGTTGACGCTGAGCGCGCGGGCGATGCCGACCCGCTGCTTCATGCCGCCCGACATATGACCGGGATAGAACTGCTCGAAGGCGCCGAGGCCGACGGCGCGCAGCGCGCTGGCCGCTTTCGATCTGTAGTCGGATGCCGGCGCGCGCTGCACTTCGAGTGGATACTGGACGTTTCGCAACGCGGTGCGCCAGGGAAACAGGTTGAATTCCTGAAACACCATGACCCTGTCGGCAGCCGGTCCCGTGACCTTGGCGCCGTCGACATGGATCGTGCCACCGGTGGGAAACACCAGGCCATTCAACATGCGCAGCAGGGTTGTCTTGCCGCAGCCGCTGGGACCGAGGAAGGCGACGAACTTGCCGTCGGGGATGGTCAGGGAGACATCGTCGAGAACCTTGAGGCTGCCTGCGGCGCCGGCCTGCTTCGCCCTGAACTCGTGACTGACGTTCTTGATCTCGATCATTTGGCGTCCATATCTGCCCACGGCATCAGCTTGCGTTCGAGGGCACGGAGCGCCGCATTGGCGATGACGCCGGTGATCGAAAGAATGATGACGCCGACGAAGATGGACGTGGTGTCGTACATGGCGCCCGCCTGGAAGATCAGGAAGCCGACACCGGCGGTCGCCGCAAACAGTTCCGCCACCACGACCATGATAAGCACGCGGCCGATGGCGAGGCGCATGCCGGCCAGGATGAACGGCAAGGCCGAAGGCAGGACGACGGTCCGCAGGATGGTGAGTTCTCCCGCCATGAACGAGCGAGCCGTCTCGATGAGACGGCGATCGACATTGGCGACGCCCGCCTGCGTGTTGATGATGACGACGAAAATGCCGCCGGTGACGACGAGAATGACTTTGGAGCCAAGGCCGATGCCGAACCAGATGATCAGCAGCGGCAGAAAGGCCGCCGTGGGCGCCGAATAGGAGGCCATGATGAATGGTTCCAGCACATCCCGCGCCAAGGTGCTGCGGCCCATCAGAAGGCCGATCGGAATGCCGATGACGAGCGACAGAACATAGCCCAGCAGCGCGACCTCGCCGCTGGCGGCGAGGTGAGGCCAGATCGAACCCGTGGCAAAAGCCTTGTAGAGCCCTTCGGCGATGAGGCTGGGGCTGCTGAAGAACAGCGGATTGGCGGCGGCCAGACGATAGGCCGCTTCCCAGGCCGTGAAGAAAATGGTGACGGCCAGAAGTCTGGTCAACCCGGTTCTATGTTTCAAGACGAAGCTGCTCCAAACATGAGGCGCTGGAGACGCCGCACTGTCTGAGGAACCCGGTATCGTGCTGCTGACGGACAACGCCTGTCCTCCCGATGGAATTTATTAGGGAGCCGGGGTCCAGCCCTGCTTGGCAAGCTGTTCAGTGGCCTTCAGAGTCGGCGCATAGTCGAACACCTTGCTGGTGGGAATGATCTGCGTCGCATCCATTCCAAGCATCGCGGCGCGCAGCGAGATCTCGGTCTGCTGGGTCTGTTGCGATGTCGTACCCGCCTGCAACATGGTCGCGGCCGTGTCGTCGATGTTGGCGCGCAACAGTTCGCGCGGGACGTTCGGCGCGCGCTTCGCCAGGACATCGAGCGCGCCTTCGCGCTGCGCCACCATATATCTCACGCCCATCAGGGTGCCGCGCGCGAAGCGCTCGGCAAGCTCGGGCCGCGTCGCCAGGAGCTTGTCGGACGTCGCGATACCGTTATAAGGAATCTTGATGTCCTTACCGACATCGAGCAGGACTCTCGCCTTGCCGAGCACGCCTTGCTGGGCCGCCACCTGCTCCTCGGTGTAAGTCACCAGGATGCCCGGCAAGGAGCCGGACTGCATGACGGCGAGGCGTTGCGTGCCGCCGAAGCCAAGCGGCGTATAGACGACGGAATCACCGGGAAGTCCGGCCTTGCGCAGGACAGCGCGCATCGACAGTTCGAATAGATCGCCGCGCGTCTGGACACCGACGGATTTGCCTTTCAGGTCCTCAAGCTTCGCGATCTCGGGCTGTGTCGCCCAGAGTTTCCAGGGCACCGTATCCGACGTGTTCATGATCACTTTCAGCGGCGCGCCCTTGATGATGGCGCTGACGGCGGCGCCACCGGAGGTACTGAAGTCGATCGTGCCCGAGATCAGGGCCGGCGTGGCGACGCCGCCGCCGGCGAAGATGATTTCGACATCGAGATCGAGCTGCTTGTAGAAGCCTTTGTCGACGCCGAGAAAGAACGGCAGGTAGATCGCATCGTCGGTCGCAGCGATGCTGACCTTGATCTTGTCCGCCGCCCAGGAGGCCGTCGCCGTGGTCAAGGCGAATGTCATCGCGGCAAGCGCGGCGCCGGCCGCAGCAAGCTTTGCGCGTCGAAGCTCGCTCATCGGATTCTCCCTGGTTCGTCCCTCTCGCACCTTGAGATGCAAGTCTTTTTTGCGCTTGGTTTTGCCCAGGCAAATTAGCTCTATATAGAAGTATTATCGTTTGACCCACTGCTGTCAACTCTGGACGCAGCCCGGCGCGGTCTTGCATCGCGCCGAGGATTGCGCCACATCTGCGGCATGGCCGCCAAGCGTTCATTTGTTGGAACCGTCGCAAAGACGATCGCCTATGCGCTGCTCATTGGCCTTTGCATCTTCGCCGGCCTGCTCGCGCTCTATTCGGTTGTGCCGCCGGTCTCGACCTTGATGCTTGGCCGCACGCTGACAGGGAAGAGTTATGAGCGCACCTATGTGCGGTTGAAGGATATCGCGCCGGTGCTGAGCGCATCGGTCATCGCTTCCGAGGACGGACTGTTCTGCCGGCACGGCGGGGTCGATTGGGCTGCATTGCGCAAAGTGATCAGCGAGGCCGATGAGGACGGCCCTTCGCGCGGCGCATCGACGATCACCATGCAGACGGCGAAGAACCTCTTCCTGTGGCCCGGCCGCTCCAGCGTTCGCAAGGGAATGGAAATCGGCATCGCGCTCGTGCTCGGCCAGGTGTGGTCGCGGGCGCACACCTTGGAAGTCTACCTCAACATCGCCGAATGGGGCGACGGCGTATTCGGCATCGAGGCGGCCGCGCGGCACTATTTCCAGAAACGTGCGAGCCAGTTGAACGCGCGCGAAGCGGCCTTGCTGGCGACCTCGCTGCCGAACCCGATCCTGCGCAATGCGGCGAAGCCGCGGCCGTTTCAGAACCGTCTCGCGGCCAGGATCGTGGCCCGCGCCCGCGCCAGCGCCAGCGCCGGCTATCTCGATTGCCTGCCGTGATAAGGAACAAGGGTGCGGGTGCAACCGCCGCACCGATCTTAAAAGATCGTTCAGCACGACTGTATTCCGCGGTATAAATTCAATTAATCAGGTGCTTGGCGAACCCATTGTTAATTTTTTGTTGTTGCTTTGGCCTTTCACTCGCGTGCAATGCCGAATCCACCCGGTCCGACAATGAACATACCACGCCTGGCCCAAGGCCTCGATGCCTCACTCGATGTGACGACTCTGGGCCCTTCCATGATGCAAGCCATGCTTGCGGCGCTCGATGACATTGCATTGGTTGCCTGGGCGAATGCCGACGGATTTCTGATCGCGGCAAATGAACGATTTGCAGAGCTCAGCCCCTATGAGCCGACCGAGCTGATCGGGAAGCATTTGCGCTCGATTCAATCCGTCAATCAGTCGCGCGCAACAGCCCGGTCAATCAGCAGCGCGGTCGCAGCCGGCTTGACATGGCGCGGCGACATGGAAGCCGTCGCGAAAGACGGCAGCCGTCATTGGGTGGAAAAGACCATCGTTCCCGTACACGACAAGGATCGCCAGGTCGTCGGGTTCATCTCCATCGGCATCGACGTCACGGAGCGCAAACGCGCGCTCAACGATCTCCATGTCACGCGCGAATTCCTCCACGCCATCGTCGAGCACATTCCGGCAATCGTCTTCGTCAAGGACGCCATAGACCTCAACTACGTCCTCATCAATGAGGCAGCCGAGCGCTATTACGGCAAGCCGCGCAGCCAGATGATCGGCAGAAGCGCCTCCGACGTCTTCGAGAAGCCGCATGCTCAACGGATTGCAAATGCCGATCATCGCGTCCTCGAAACACGTGACGGCCTGATCATGGGCGAGCATGAGATTCGAACGCCGGACGGATCGGCCCGCATCGTGGCGACGCGACGCCTGCCGATCCTCGATGATGCCGGCCGGCCGCGCTACATCCTTGGGGTCATCAATGACGTGACGGAACGCCGTCAGGCGGAGGACCGGATCGTCTATCTCGCCTATCACGATTCGCTCACCGGCCTCGGCAACAGGGCCGCATTCAACGACCACATCGAAGCGACGATCGAGACATCGGCCGTTGTCCAACAGCCCTTCGCCGTTCTCTATATCGATCTCGACCGCTTCAAGGAAATCAACGACGCCTACGGGCACGCCGCCGGCGACGCCTTGCTGCGCGGCGTTTCGGAACGACTGAAGGAAGCTGCAGGCGGCGCCTTTGTCGCGCGCATGGGCGGCGATGAATTCGCCGTCGTCACGCCGGCCCATACGGATGTTGAATCCCTCACCGCTCTGTGCGCCCGCATTCATCGCCTGATGGAGGCGAACTTCGAATTCGAGGGCATATTGCTGGACCTTCGCCTCAGCATCGGCGTCTCGATCTATCCGGCTGACGGCGCCGATCTGCAGACCCTGCTCAGCCACGCCGATGCGGCGCTCTATGCCGCCAAGGCCGAGCGCAGCGGCGTGACCAGGTTCTTCGAGCCGAAGATGGACACGCGGTTCCGGGAGCGCCATATGCTGCAGCAGGAATTGCGGCTCGCCATCGCCCGCGGCGAATTCGTCCTGCATTATCAGCCGGTGGCAAAGATCGATGGCAGTATTGTCGGCTTCGAGGCGCTGGTGCGCTGGCGCCATCCCGAGCGCGGCATCGTCCAGCCGTTCGAATTCATTCCGCTGGCGGAGGAAACCGGCCTCATCGGGCAGATCGGCGAATGGATTTTGCAGGAAGCCTGCCGCGAGGCCGCGGCATGGAACAATCCCCTGCAGATCGCCGTCAATGCATCCGCCGCGCAGTTGAAGCATGGAAATTTCGCGGCCTATGTGGAGACCGTGCTGCACCGTACCGGCCTTTCAGCCAAGCGCCTGGAAATCGAGATCACCGAAGGCGTGTTGCTGACCGATTCAGCCGCGGCGCTGCGCAATCTGCACCACCTCAAGGAGATCGGCGTCAATATCGCCATGGATGATTTCGGCACGGGCTATTCTTCGCTCTCCTACCTGCAATCGTTTCCGTTCGACAAGATCAAGATCGACCGCTCCTTCGTCGCCAACCTGCCGGGCAATGCCCAATCGGCTGCCATCGTACGCGCCGTGATCGGCCTGGGACATGGCCTCAACCTGCCGATCATCGCCGAAGGCGTCGAAACCCATAAACAACTGGCTTTCCTCGCCAAGGAAGGCTGCGATGAAATCCAGGGCTATCTGGTCGGCAAGCCGGAGGCGATCGAGAGCTACCGGATGCTCACCGGCGGACGGCGGAAGCGCAAATCGAAACGCGACGGTACGGAAGCGGCCTAGCGATCCATCGGGACGTTGCAGACATCCGCAAAGCGGGCCGGCATGAGGCCTCTCAGGCTGTTTCCCAGAAGCCATCGTTCGGCGTTTTGAAGATCCGCGAGCGTCAATTGCCGCTCTACAGCTCGGCCGCTCTCGATCAGGCTTTGGCGCAAGACGCCGGGCAGCACGCCATCCGACAAAGGCGGCGTCAGGAGCTTTCCCTCCTGTTCGACGAAGATGGTGCTGCGGGTCGATTCGGTAACGAAGCCGGCACGATTTAGAAAGATGGCATCATCCGCTTTGTGCTCCAGAGCCGCTGCCGCCGCGGCTTCAAAACGCCTGCGCTGCGTCGTCTTGTGTGCCAGGAACGGATCACCGGCATCCATTCGTTCAGCGGCGACGACGACGGACAGATGCCGGCTCGGCTCCGCCGCCAGAATGGGCGCCGCAATCTCGAGATGACCGTTGCGACGCAATTCAAGACGGACGCGGCGGTCGTCGCTGTCTGTGAACGTCCCAGCCAATAGCGTCAGCCTCGCTTGCGTGCTTGCGAGATCAAAGCTGAAGCCGAGCGCGCGCGCCGAGCGGGTGAGACGTTCGAGATGAAGATCAAGCCGCAAGAAGCCCGTCTGCGCCGACCAGCGCAAGGTTTCGATCAGGCCGTAGTCATCGGCAAGATCGGTGAGGACGCGCGCCTTCAGGAGGCATTCGGCATATTCGTCCGCAGGTTGCGAATCCGCGACGATGCCGCCGCCGACGCCGTAGCGGCCGCTGCCGTCAGGAAAGAGCGTCGCCGTGCGTATCGCCACATTGAAGCGCAGATCGCCATCGGGACTGATGGCGCCGATCGAGCCGGTATAGGCATCGCGCGGATCCTCCTCCAGCTCGCGGATGATCTCCATGGCTCGCACTTTGGGAGCGCCGGTGATCGAGCCGCATGGAAACAAAGCGCGCATGATATCGGCGAAAGAAATCTCCGGCCGCAATTGCGCGGTGACGGTCGATGTCATTGTATGAAACGTCGGATAGGTTTCGACGCTGAAGAGGCTTGGCACCGCGACGGATCCCAGCTCGCTGACGCGGCCGAGATCGTTACGCAGGAGATCCACGATCATCAGATTCTCGGCGCGCTGCTTGGGGTCCGCCTGCAGATGCGCCATGGCGGCGCGGTCCGCCTGCGGCGTGGCGCAGCGCGCCGCCGTTCCCTTCATCGGAATGGTCGTCGCCCGGCCGGAAGAGACATCGATAAAAAGTTCGGGCGAGATCGAGAGAAGCGTCGCAGCCTCGAAAGCGACGATGCCGCCATAGGAGGCGGGCTGGCTCGTGCGCAATGCCGCATAGAGCGAAAGCGGATCGCCGGCGTAGCGGAAATCGATCGGGAAGGTCAGATTGATCTGGTAGGCGTCGCCCGCATGCAGATAGTCCATCACGCGCGCCACCTTGGCGGCGTGCGCGGGCGCTTCCAGCGCGGGGCGCACAGCTTCAAGCGGTGGCGGCGGCGCAAGCATCGCGAACGCCTGATCCAGTTCAGTCGCTGCGATGGCCAAGGGCTTGCGGAACAGGCCGAACCACAGCAGTGGCAAGCTCCGCGCCGGCGGCAGCAAGGCGGCGAGCCGCGGTTCGAGGACATATCCGAGTTCGTAACTCAGGAAGCCCGCGGCGTGGAGGCCGCGCGCTTTCGCGGCGGCCAGCCGCTCAAGCGCGTCGGCGACCGTGGCGCTGTCATCGCTGCGCACGATCTCGACAGGATCGCAATAGAGCTGCGCTTGCGCCTCGGCTGCAAGCCGGTCTTCCAGCAACACAAAGGGCTGCCGGGTCTCGATCAGGGAGCGAAGGGGAAGCGTCAGGCCTTCTTTTCTCCGGAACCGGGCCCCGCGCCGGTCGCCACCGGCCGCGCTGGATCGGCGCTCCAGGCCGACCATGAACCGACGTAGAGCGGCGCGTCGATGCCGATGGCATTGAGGCCCGCGATCAGATGAGACGCCGCATTGCCGCTGCCGCAATAGACGCCGACCGATTGATCGCCGTCGACGCCGAGCGCCGCGAAACGCGCGCGCAGGTCTTCCGTCGACTTGAAGCGTCCATCCGCGCCGACGCTTTCAGCTGACGGCGCGCTGAGCGCGCCGGGGATATGTCCCGTCGGCGGCTTTCCCGCTTCGGCAGGTCCGCCGACATACGCAGCACGGCCGCGCGCGTCGAGCAGCACGCCGTCGCGCGCGAGCTTCGCCGCCTGATCGGCGTCGAGTGTGCGCATATGGCCGGGGCTCAAGGCGATGTTGCCGGGAGGCGGTGAGGCCGCAGGCGCAGCGGCTGTGGCATGACCGGCCGCTTTCCACGCGGCGAGGCCACCATCGAGCAGCCGGACATTCTCGATACCGGCCCAACGCAGGGTCCACCAGCCGCGTCCGGCCTGGGCGCCGGTGCTCTCGTCGTAGACGACGACGAGCGTATCCGTGTTGATGCCCCATTGCCGCGCCTTGGCCTGCAGATCAATGATCTCGGGCAAAGGCCTGCTGCCATCGCGCGGCGTTGAAGGTCCGGAGAAATCTGTAGCGAGATAGGCGGGCACAGCGCCGGGGATCAGCGGCCGGTTGATCGACGGATCGGCCTTGTCGCGCACGTCGAGCAGGACGACGGGGCGCTTTGCCGAGACCGCCGCCGCAAGATCGGCGACGGTGATGAAGGTTTTCGAACGCGCATCACTCAAGGGACTGCTCCCTCAAGCCGTCATCGTCGCCCGATATAGGATGCGGCGGCCGCCGCCGTAATCCTTGATGCCCTTGTGCTGTACGACGCGGTTGTCCCAGATCGCCAGCGCGCCCTGGGTCCAGGTGAAGCGCACCGTCGCTTCCGGCGACTTGATCATGTCGAACAGAATGCCGAGAAGATTCTGGCTCATCACGCGGCTGACGCCCTTGATATAGGCGACATAGGATTCGTTGACGGCGATCCACTTGCGGCCGGTGACCGGATGCACGCGCACCAGCGGCATTTCGAAGGGAGGCATCTTCTGCCGCGCCGCCGCGGCATCTGCCGGATCGAGATAACGGTCGGTGATGTGGCCGGTCGCATCGGCGGACTGGATGACGGTGAGCGTCTCGAGGTAGGCCGCGAACAGCGGATCGAGGTTCTCGTAGACCCAGGTGGCGTTGCTATACATCGTATCGCCGCCCTGCTCGGGAAGCTGATGGGCGAAGAGCGCCGTGAATGCCGGCGCATCGGCGCGGAAACCGCCGTCGGCATGCCAGATGTGATTGCGCAGGTGCTTGTCGCGCGTCGAATCGATCGTCGTGGCGTCGGGGTTTTCCGGCGCGCGGGGCGTGTGCGGCCCGGCATAGTGGAAGAACTCGCCCAGGAATCCCGCGAAGGCGGTGAAATTTTCCGCCGTCACCGTGCCGGGTTCGAAGACGACGAGGCCGCGATTGTGCAGCAGATCGCGCAGCACGGCGCGGAACTCTTCGGTCAGCGGCTTGCCGTCGAACTTGAAGCCCGCAATCGTCGCGCCGAGCGCGGGCCGAATTTGCGAAATGCGGGTGCCGGCCGGCAACGCGGCCTGATCCGAGACGATCCGCAGGGAAGGATTGGGTGTGGACATGTGAGGTGCTTTCATTCTTGCGACGAAGTAGCGACTGCAAAAGACACTGAGCCCTTATGCAGCCTCTCGTCAAGGCTTTGGCGCAGTGTTGGGCGCATTGCGCAATCCCAGGGCGGTCTGGCGGGCCGCCTGCACGGCCTCGATGGTTTCCGGCGGCGTGCGGTAGAGGCGCGCCACGCTTTCGGCCAGTTGCGCGCCCGTGGAAGGGCTGATTTCCAGCGCCTGCTTCTCGGCCTCGGCAAGGAATTCCGGATCCTTCAAAGTGGCGTCAAACGCTGCACGCAGGGCTGCCTCGCGATCGGCAGGGATCTGCGGCGGCGCAAAAACGGGACGACCAAGGGCAAGCGTGTCGAGCAGGAAGTCGAAAGCCGCCTTGGCTTCCTTGGTCTGCGCATAATCATAAATGGACGGCGCATCGAATTCGGGACGCTTGCCGCGGCCCAGATGGGCGAAGATCCGCCAATTGCCGTTCTTGTAGTCGGGCAATTCGCTGCTTTGCAGCGACGCCCAGCTCCAGCCGACGAGACCATTGGTCTCGCCGCGGCGCACGGACAGGCGTTCCTCGGCCTTACCGGTGTAGCCGGAGACGATCTTGAACTTGGTGCCGATGACGCTGTTAAGCACTGCGGGCCAGATGTAATCGTCAGACGCGGGGCCATCGGCTGCGACGGGGAATTCGCGCGTCTGTGCATCCTTGATGCTGTTCAGGCCGCGGTCTTTCCAGGCGACGGCAATGAAGATGTCATCGTTAAGGCTGGCCAGCCAGGAAAACTTGGTCGGGTCGAAGGTCGCTTCCTTGGTCCCGTACAGCGGCTCGACGAGCACGGAGCGTTGCGTGATGCCGATGGTCAACCCGTCTCGCGGCGCGATGTTATAAAGCCAGTTGGTGCCGCGCATGCCGGCGGCGCCGGTCATATTCTGCACGACAATGCTGGGATTGCCCGGAATGTGGCGGCTGAGATGGCGCTGCAGGGTGCGGGCATATTGGTCGTAACCGCCGCCGGCGGCGAGCGTGACGATGAAATTCAGCGTCTTGCCCTTGTAGAAGGCCTCAGCGCTTTCGGCGGCGCGCGCCGCGCTGGCAAGATCAATATGGGCGAGTGTCGCAATGGCTGTCGCGGCGAGCGCGACGCGGAAGACGCGTGAAGAAAGCATGGGAACCCTCAGTCGTAATGTATAAATGCTTATATCTATCGAATTGATAGAATATCAAGCGTTTTGCCTGAAGGCGTCATCATGCCGCGACCGGCAGCTCTGCACATCTGATCCTCCCATGTGCAAGATATTGAAGTATTTTTAGTTTCTGCGAACGATCCTAATCCATTTGCAGACGGAATCTCAAGGCGGCCGTGGTCACCTTGAACCGCCGGGCGATATCGCCAAATAGCGCATCGTCCTCGAGATCCAAGGTCCGCCCGGCGATCGTCTTCTTGAGGAATTCCGCCGGCATCAAAAACTCGGCGGCGAAGGCGTTGGCTTCCATCTCCATCGGATCCGCGGTCTCCGCAGCGCCTATTTCATGGCGCAGCGTGCCCTTGTCGACATGGACCTCCGCTTCCAGCCGCGCCCTGTGCAATTCCAGATGACCGACCTCATGGGCAACCGTGAACCGCTGGCGCTCCACATTATGCGCGGCGTTCACGCCGATCATGATCACCCCGTCCTTGACGAACGACCATCCCGACAGTTCGATATCAAACGGCTCGTACTGGATGATAGCCCCAAGCCGCTCGGCGATCCGCTCCACGGGAACCGGCGCGCTCAACACGCCGTTCAGTTTGCATAGGGCTTTGGCGCGCTCGCGCGCTTTTCGGAACCCGGCCGCCATCGCTTCGCATCCCCCTGCTTGGATTTCGTTTTGCCGGCCCCCTTGAGGGCCAGTTGAATGAGTTCTTCGATGCGCATCCGTTCCGCCAAAGTCACGTCACTTCCGCCGAACCTGATCCGGCTGTCCGGCGTCGCAGGCTGCTTGTCGAGATCGGGAAGCAGTTCCGAAATCGACCGCAGATGCAGAACTTCGACGAAGAGATAGACGTGGTGGAGAAGGACTTTCTGCCGTCCCCGCTCGATGTTGGCGAGTGACGCCCTGGCGAGACCCAGCCTCTCGGCAACTGCCGCCTGGGTGAGCCCCAGCTCATTGCGACGCTGCGCGATGCTGCGCCCCAAACGCCGATATATGTCCTCAGAATCCATGATGCGCGTCTGACCATATGTCCGATACCTCGTCAATGACACAAACATGTTTGCAATACAAACATACTATCATATTAGGTTTTTATTATTGACATCTGTTTTTAACGTTTCTAGCCTGTGCATCACGGGACTGCGGTGCTGCGATGTAGAAGTTAAGCCTGCGGCGCAGTGCAGTTCGAACATCCAGGTGGAGCGTCGAAATGCTGAAGCACGAAGACAACGAGCGGCTTGTTCGTGTCGGCCCCGGAACGCCGATGGGCAACCTGCTGCGGCGCTACTGGCAGCCGGTGCTTCTGTCATGGGAACTGTCGGAAAATGACGGGCCGCCGGTCAGGGTGCGCGTGCTTGGCGAGGATCTCATCGCGTTCCGCGACACCAACGGCAGGATCGGCCTGCTCGATGCACTCTGCCCGCATCGGCGTGCACCGATGTTCTACGGACGCAATGAAGAGTGCGGCCTGCGCTGCGTTTATCACGGCTGGAAATTCGACGTCGACGGCAACTGCGTGGAACTGCCGACCGTCGCCGACGGTGAACGCATCAAGGCGTCCATCACGACGACGTCTTATCCTTGTGTCGAAAAGGGCGGCGCCATCTGGGCCTATATGGGGCCGAAGGAGCATATGCCGAGCGAGCCAGACTATGAGTGGATGCGCGCGCCGCCGACCCATCGTTTCCTTTCCAAAAATCTCCAGTCCAATAACTATCTGCAGGCGATGGAAGGCGGCCTCGATACGTCGCATTCCTCGTTCCTGCACAACCAGACGATCGGCAACAACAAGACCGTGCGCAATCTGGACGGCGCACCCAGGCTCGAAATCTTTCCCACCGACTATGGATATTCCTACGTCTCCTTCCGCAAATTCAGCGAGACGGAACGCTATGTCCGCGTCTACCAGTGGATCATGCCGCTGCAGCAGATGCGCGGCGACGTCACGGACGATTACGGCAACCGCAAGCAGGTGCCCAAGATCGACGGGCACTTCTGGGTGCCGGTCGACGACTATCACACGATGACCTGGAACTTCATGTACGGCGTCGACCAGGACGTTCCGATCACGCCGGAATTCGCCGAGAACGATGAGCGCAGAGCCGGCCGCTGCAAGGACGACTTCATTCCCGGCACGTTCCAGCTGCGTCGCAATCTTTCCAACGATCACATGATCGATCGCGAACTGCAGAAGACGACCTATACAGGCATTGTTGGCATCGGAACGCAGGACATCGGCGTCCAGGAAGGCATGGGACCGATCGTCGACCGGACGAAAGAGAAACTGGTCGGCTCCGATGCAGCCATCGTGGCGATGCGGCGCATGCTTCTCGAGGCAACGCATGCGCTCGAGACCGAGGGCGTCGTACAAGGCCTGAAATCGCCGCTCGCACGAAACGCCCGTGGTTATGACTGCGTCATCCCGGCCGATTCCGATTGGCGCAATGCAATGGCGACGGAATTGGCTCCAAGCTGGTGAGGCACTGAGCCAGCTACGCCGAATGACGGGACGGGTTTTTCGCTGCGAATTCTAAATAACAAAGCCTGCCAGGCCAGGCATAACAAAGGAAGTATCGCATGGCTGTTTCGACGAAACTTCTTACCCTTGCTTCCACGTTCCTGGCCGCTGTTTCGCTCTCGCATGCCGCTTCCGCGGCAAGCCCGATGGAGGACATCTACAAAGGCAAGTCCATCACCCTGCTGATCGGATTTGGCCCTGGCGGCGGCTATGACACCTACGCCCGTCTCCTCGCCCGGCATCTGGGGCGGTTTATGGCGGGAGAGCCGACCATCATTCCGCAAAACATGCCGGGCGGCGGCGGGCTGACCGTTACGAACCATCTCTACAATGCGGCACAGCCGGACGGCTTCACGATCGGGATGTTCGGCCCCTTTACCGGGTTGGAACCGCTCTACGGCAACAAGAATGCGCGTTTCGACATTACGAAGTTCACCTGGATCGGCAATATGGATGTCGATGCGGGCATATGCGTCTCCTGGCATGCCTCCGGCCTGACAAATTTTGCCGACACGCTGAAGAAAGAGACGACTTTCGGATCGTCGGGGAAAGGCTCGACGACGACGCAGCAGGTGCTCTTTCTCAAGAACATGCTGGGATCGAAGATCCGCCTGGTGCTCGGCTATCAGGGCAGCAATGAGATCAGGCTCGCCATGCGGCGCGGCGAAGTCGGCGCGACCTGCGGCCTCTATCGCTCGAATGCCGTCACCGATCTGGCACAGGACCTCAAGAGCGGCGACATCAAAGTCCTCATCCAGTTCGGCCGCAAGAACCTCGAAGAATTCGGCAATGCCGTCAATGCCTATGACCTGTTGAAGAACGACGAAGACAAGCAGGTCGCCGATATCATCCTGCGCGCCAATGAAAGCGCGAGGCCTGTCGCCGCCCCGCCCGGCATTCCTGTGGATCGGGCCACAGAACTCCGCGCCGCCTTCACCAAGACCATGGCTGATCCTGTCTTCCTGCAGGATGCTAGGCGCATGTCGCTGCCCATTCATCCGACAAGCGCCGAAGACGTCACCAACATGTTCAAGGAACTTTATAGCGCGCCACCCGCGGTCGTGGAGCGGGCGAAGATGATCATGGCGAGCGAATGACAATCTCCGCGTTTGAAAGAGTATAGCTTATGAAGCGGAAAGTGCTGATTGCTGGTGCGCTTGGGGTCGTCGGCCGCGCCGCCGTGGAACATTTTTCGGCGAACACCGACGCGGATATCGTCGGCCTCTCGCGCCGGCAGCCGGATTTCGACACGCGTGCGGAATTCGTCTCCGTCGATCTCCGGCAGAAGAGCGGTTGCCTGGCGCTGCTCAAGGCGCATCCGGACATCACGCATGTGGTTTATGCGGCGCTGCATGAGCAGGGCGCCGTCGTCTCCGGCTGGACCGAGCAGGAGCACCTGAAGATCAACCTGCAGATGCTTGCCAATCTTCTCGACAGTCTGGAAGAAACCGCCAGCAACTTCCAGCACATCACCCTGCTGCAGGGCGGCAAGGCCTATGGCGTGCATCTGGGACCGCCGCCCGACGTCCCGTCGCGGGAATCGGATGGGCGGACCATGCCGCCGAATTTCTATTTCGCGCAGGAAGACTATATGTCCCGGCGCCAGCAGGGGAGAAGCTGGGCGTGGACGGTGCTGCGCCCGCCGGCGGTCTGCGGCTTTGCGATCGGCAGTCCGATGAACATGCTGTTGGCAACAGGGGTGTTCGCCGCCATATCGCGCGAGCTTGGGCTGCCTTTGCGCTTCTCCGGCGCGCCTGGCCATCTGAAAGACTTTTGTGACGCCGGGCTGCTTGCCAGAGCGATCGATTGGGCCGGCACGGCGCCGACAGCGCGCAACGAGATATTCAACATCGCCAATGGCGATTGCTTCCTGTGGGAGGCGCTGTTTCCGCGCATAGCAGAAGTCTTCTCGATGCCGAGCGGCAGACCTCATTCCTTGTCGCTCGCCAGAATCATGGATGACAAGGCCGATGTCTGGGCTCGTATCGTCAGCAAGCACGACCTGCGGCCCTATCCATTGAGCGAATTGGTCGCAACCTGGGACTATGCCGACTTCACCTACAGATACAATCAACGTCCATTTCATTCGCTGCTCAGCACGATCAAGATCCGGCAGGCCGGATTTGCCGATTGCTGTGACTCCGAGACGGCTTTCTTACAGGCACTGAAGGACCTGCAGGCAAAACGCATTCTCCCGTCATGACCTAACGACACCAAGGAGCAGATCGATGCTGTCTGATTTTGAGCTGAACGTGAACGGCCGAAAGCACAAGGTGACAGCCGATCCTGAAACGCCGCTGCTCTATGTGCTGCGCAACGACCTCAAATTGAAGGCCACCAAATTCGGCTGCGGCAAGGCGCAGTGTGGCGCCTGCACCGTCGACATGGGCGCAACGCCGATACGTTCCTGCGTCACGCCCGTCTCAGCCATCAATGCGCCGCTGACCACACTCGAAGGCCTCTCGCACGGCGGCAAGCTGCATGCCCTGCAACGGGCCATGATCGAGACCCAGGCGCCGCAATGCGCTTATTGCATCAGCGGCATCATCATGAGCGCGGCCTGTCTTCTGAAAACAAATGCGAAGCCATCCCCGGCGGATGTGAACGAGGCGCTATCAGGCCATCTGTGCCGATGCGGCACCCATGGCCGCATCGTCGCCGCCGTGGCGCAGGCCGTCACCGGCGCTCAAAAGTGAGGAGCAGAGACATGCAGTCACCTCAAGCTCTTCCGTCACGCGGTCTGGACCGCCGTTCCTTCCTCAAGCGCTCCGGCTCCCTGGTCATCGCCTTCAGCCTGGTGGCGCATACCTCATCGTCTTTCAGCCTCGAGGCAGCGGCGCGGCCGACGACCTCCGTGGACGATCTCGACGCCTGGCTGGAGATCGGCAACGATGGAAAGGTGACGCTTTTCTGCGGCAAGATCGAGATGGGGCAAGGCATTTCGACTGCCTTTGCCCAGATGGTCGCGGATGAGCTCGATGTTCCGTTCGATGCTGTTTCGATCGTCATCTGCGATACGGCCCGCACGCCGGACCAGGGCGTGTCCTCCGCCAGCCGGGGCATTTCCGCCGGCGGCTCGCAGATACGTCTCGCCGCGACGGAGGCCAGGCAGGCGCTGCTGGCGCTCGCTTCGACGCGCCTCAACAGCCCTGTGGAAACGCTCAGCGTGAAGGATGGCATCGTCAGCAACGGCAGTGCGCGCGCCTCCTATGCGGAGCTGCTGCGCGACCGGCGCTTCGAGCGCAAACTGACCGGCAAGGTGAAGACGAAAGCTCCCGCCGACTTCCGTGTGATCGGAAAGTCGACGCCGCGCAGCGATATTCCCTCCAAAGTGGCGGGCAGCTTCGTCTACGTCCACGATATCGAAGTGCCCGGCATGGTGCACGCGCGCGTGATCCGACCCGCACAGGTCGGCGCCAAAGTCATCGGCATCGATGGCTTCAATCCGCCGCGACCGCACATCACCATCGTCCGCAAGAACGATTTTGTCGCCGTGGTTGCGGAATCGGAATGGGAGGCGGAGAAAGCGGCGCGCGACCTGCGCATTCAATGGTCGACATCCAGATCCTTGCCGGCCGGCAAGCCGCTTAGCGATACGCTCCGCGCCATGCCGAGCATTGACGTGGTCTTCAACAAGAAGGGCGATGTCGATCCGGAGTTCGACAAAGACGGGCAAACCGTCAGTGCGAGCTATCTGTGGCCGTTCCAGTCGCACGGTTCGATCGGCCCCTCCTGCGCCGTCGCCGACCTGCGCAAGGACGGGAGCGCGACCATCTGGAGCGCCAGCCAGGATGTATACCGGCATCGCGATGCCCTGGCGCAACTGCTTCACACAGATCCTGCCAAGGTCCGCATCATCTACACCCATGGATCTGGATGTTATGGCCATAACGGCGCCGACGACGTGGGAGCTGATGCGGCATTCATCTCCCAGCAGATCGGGCGGCCGGTGCGCGTGCAATGGACGCGCGAGGACGAACACGGCTGGGCCCCGCGCGGCTCGCCGTTTCTCGTCGATCTGCGCGCGCGGCTGAGCCCGGAGGGCCGGGTACTCGCCTGGGACCTGAAGTCCCGGTCGATGACCTTCAGTTCAAGGTTTCGCTACTACGGGAAGCAGCAGTCGGGCTATGTGCTGGCGGCGCAACTGGCTGGTGAACGCGCGGATACGGCCCTCGTCGCCGAGCCCGGCCGTATCCTCAATACGTCAATGACGTCGTCGACGGTCACCCTCTATGCCTTCGCCAATGCCAGAACCACCATCTGCGCGCTGCCGACGGCGGAGCCGCATCCCCTGCGGCCATCCGAGCTGCGATCGGTCTCTGCTATCGCGGCCACATTCGCCATCGAATCCTTCATCGACGAACTGGCATTGGCCGCCCGGCAGGACCCGGTGGCGTTCCGGCAGGCGCATCTGAGCGATACGCGCGCGAAAGATGTCCTGAGCGAAGTCGCCAGACTGGCGGGCTGGGATGCGCTTCCCAGCCGGGGCAGCGTCGGCGAGAAAGCGGGCTGGGCGCGCGGCAGAGGCGTCGCTCTGGGCCTGAACAACACCTATGTCGCGGCGATCGCCGAAGTCGGCGTCAATCTGTCGACGGGCGAGATTGCAATCGCGCGCCTCAGCCTGGCGCATGATTGCGGGCTGATCATCAATCCCGATGGCGTCAAAAGCCAGATCGAGGGCAATCTGGTCCAGGCGACCAGCCGCACCCTGTTCGAGGAAGTCACCTGGGACGAATCCAGGATCACGAGCACCGACTGGGCCTCCTATCGCATCCTCAAGTTCGGCGAAGCGCCGGAGACCCGCGTCTCCCTGATCGATCGCCCCACCCTGCCCTCGACGGGAGCCGGCGAACCTGCGAGCCTGCCGGTCGGCGCCGCCATCGGCAACGCCGTGTTCGATGCGATCGGCGTTCGCATCCGTCAGGTGCCCTTCACTCCGGCTCGTGTGAAAGAAGCGCTGGCGGAAAAGCTTTCGACACAAAAACTGCATTGAGCTGACCAGCAGAGCACATGGTGACCAGCGTGGGATCAGAAGGACGCGCGTTCGCGACACGAACGCAGAAGCTGGTCGAGTTCGCCTCGACGCTGCGCTTCGAGGATATTCCCCGCAGCATCGTGGACATGTCCAAGCGCATGGTCCTCGACAGTCTCGGCTGTGCCCTTGCCGCATCGACACTCGGAGACGGCTGCCGGGAAGCGGTCGCGGTGATGCAGAAACTGGGCGGAAAGCCCGAGAGCACGATCCTCGGGTTCAATACCAAGGTCTCATCGACCGGAGCGGCCTTCGCCAATGGCGCGCTCGTCCACGCCCTCAACTATGATCCCATCGGCGCCGATATCGGCCATGTGGGCGTCGTCTGCCTGGCGGCTCCTCTTGCGCTTGCCGAGGCGGAAGGACCTGTCTCGGGCAAGACCTTTCTCACCGCCTCGATCGTCGCCTGCGAGACCGTTGCCCGCATCACCGCCGCCATCGCGCGCACGGGACGGCATCCGAGCGAGAAATTCCTGGCCGGCCAGCTCCTGAGCTATTTCGGCGCCGCGATCGGTGGCGCGCGCATCCTTGGCCTTGATGCGGCCCGAATGAACAGTGCGCTCGGGCTGGCGTTGATGCAGATGGGCGGATCGCGGCAGATCGTGCTGGGCGGCGATTATCCGGCGAAATCCATCTATGGCGCGTTCCCTAACCAGGCCGGCGTGCTCGCTGCCCTGCTGGCGCGCGACGGCCTGCAGGCCAATTGCGACGTCTTTGGCGAGCCCGCCGGCCTCTATGACATGATCTATGACGGCGGCCTTGACCTCGATGTTCTCACGGACGGCTTGGGAACGCAGTTTCTGATCGAGGAAACCGAGTTCAAGCCGTGGCCGACGAGCAACCGGCTGCATCCTTTCATCGAAGCAGCGCTGGCCATCGCCGAGACAGACTTCTCTGCCGCTGATGTCGCCAGGGTCGAGGTCTTCGCCAGTTCGAAGACAAGCGCCTGGTGCGAGCCGATCGAGCGCAAGCGCCGGCCCGAGAATGCATCGGCTGCGGCAAACAGCGTTCCGTTTTCGATCGCCAAGGCGCTGGCGAACCGCCGGATCGACCTGAAGAGCTTTTCCGATGACGGACTCGCGGATGCGCAGGCTCTCTCACTCGCATCCAGACTGTCATGCCATCTCGATGAGAAGACCAAAGGCGCGCTCATCAATGTCCATCTGCTGGATGGCCGGATTCTCAGCAACAAGGTCGATCTTCCGATCGGCAGTCGCCAGCGACCGATACCGGACGAATTGCTTCAGGCGAAGTTTCGCGATGCGTGCGCTTATGCTGTGAAGCGGATCGAACCCTCCCGCGTCGACAGCTGGATGGAGTCCATCCTGCATCTCGACGCGTGCGAGGATGCCGCCGCGCGGATCACCGTGAACAGTCAGGACTGACCGCTTGCCTCAAGTTTGCGGGGCGCCATCCAGCCGAAACGAATCGTTCGCAGCGCCAGTTCAGGCTCTACAAATCCGGTCATGAAGCCCTCGCGTTGAGCGCCATCGCCTGGTCGAACAGGACCCTGGCCGATCCGGCCTCGCCGAGACCTGCCTTCCGCAGGCCTTCGGCCCTCTCCGCCGGCAGCCAGCCGAGGACGCCTTCCGCGAAGCTTGCGCGCGCTTCGGCGCGCGCGAACCATTTCGTCACAGCCGGAAACCTGCCGTTCCACAACGGCGCCAGTTGCAGCATCGAAAGGGCGTTGAAATAGGGAATATAGCCGACGTCGGACAGGCTGAACTGCCGCGTCCCGAGCCAGGGAAACGCCTGCAGGGATGTCTCCATCTCGGCCAGGAGGCGCGCCAACCTGTTGAAGGCGACCCCGGCGAAGACGCTTTGAAGCCCTTCGGCGATCAGACTTTCCCAACGCTCGCGGCGGATGGGATCAGAAATCTTCGCGGACCGTTCACGCCGCGCCGCGTCCGATTTCCGCCGTTCGACGGCACGGAATGCGATCGCGGTCATGAATGTATTCACGACCTGATGGATATCGTCCTCCTGCTTGGTCCAGTAGCGCATGGACGCGCGCTCGTGCGGATGGGAGGGACGCAGCGGCCTGTCGGGAAACATGTCGTCCAGATACTCGCCGATAACGGTTGAATCGCGTATCACGAGACCGTCATGCACGAGCGTCGGCACGACCCCGTTGGGGTTGAGCGCCAAGTAGTCCGGACTGAACTGTTCTCCCGCCGCCAGATCGATATGCCTGCCGGTCCAGTGCAGCTTCTTCTCGGCCAGGGTGATCCGCACCTTGGCGGCGCAGACCGCCATGTCGGTATGATAGAGAAGCAGCATTGCCGCACCTTTCCAGACTGGTCAGTTCAGATGCGTCGCGGCGCCGTCGCCAACGGCTACGTCGACGATGATGAACTCGCCGTTCTGTACGCGATCGATGGCCTGCGCCATGAGATCGTTCAAGGTCTCGCGCGAACGGATGCGGATGCCATCCACGCCCTGCGCCCTGGCCAGCCCCAGGATATCGATCTGCGGATTCTCCATGCGCTGCCCGATCCATTTGTTTTCGACCGGCCGGTCGCGGCGCGCCGCCACGCGCTCCTGATGCCCCTCATCGATGAAGTAGGAACTGTTGTTGGAGACGATGATGAGGCCCGGAATGCGATAATGCGCGCCAGTCCATAGCGCGGTGATGCCCATCAGGAAGTCGCCATCGCCCATGAACGCCACAGGGATTCGATTTGTGCCCTTCAACGCCAGGGCTGCGCCGACGGCCAGTCCCGGTCCGGCGCCGACACCGCCGCCGCCCTCGAGGCCCAGATAGGCGAGCGGATGCCGGAACGGGACGACATCGTCGTGCCAGCCGAGCGGCAGCCGCGTGATGCAATAGTCCTTGTCCTTCAGGGCATGCGCCAGAGCCAGACCGACATCACCGATGGCGATGCCGTTGTGCGTGGTGGTGACATGCTGTTCGAGCGGCTGCATAGCGAATGCATTGCCGTTGTTGGGGGCGATGTATTTCAGCAGTTCGGTGACGACCGGGTCCGGCTCGCACATCAGATATTGCTCAGCCGGGGCAAGCGCCTGGTAATCCATGCTCCAGCCGCGATGGGAATGCGCATCAGGCGTGATGTTGACGATCCTGGCGGTACAGGCTTCGTCACCACAGGACTGCTTGATCGCTCCGGCCAGATCGATCCAGTCGAGCGAAAGAATGACGTCCGCCGACTTGATCGCCGCTTTGACGGGAGCCTCGAGGAAAACGCCTGGCGGCCCCACGTAAAGCGGGTGTTCATTGGGAAATGCCGCGCCGGCTTTCATATCGGTGACAACCCGCGCGTTCAACCGCTCCGCCAGAGCAATGCGCTCCTGCCACGCGATTTCGGACCGGGAGACCCGCCCGGCCAGGATGACCGGCTGTTTCGCGCCCTGCAGGATCGCCGCGGTTTCGCGGATCGTGCTCTCGGTCGGGATCATCACCTGCGGCGCCGCATAACGCTGGCCGGTGCGCGCCATCTGAGCCGGTGTCGCCGGCTGTTCCTGAATGGCGCTATCGAGGTTCACATAGGTCGGGCCCCGCGGCGCCGTGCAGGCGATCTGCCTGGCGCGATACAGCGCCTCGCGCGCCGCCTCGATGGAAGCGGGTTGATTATCCCACTTCGTATAGTCGCGAACCAGCGCGCCCTGGTCTGCGCAGGTGTGAAGCCAGTCGATCCACGGCCGCCTCACAGCCGCATCCCAAGGACCGGTGGCGCCGAGGAGCATGATCGGCACGCGATCGCACCAGGCGTTGAAGATCGCCATCGTCGCATGCATCAAGCCGACATTCGAATGCAGCAAAGTGCCCATTGGCCGGCCCGTGACCTTGGCATAGCCATGGGCGATGGCGACGGCGCTTTCCTCATGCAGGCACAGCAGCATTTTCGGGCTGCTGTTCTCAAGGTAGTTGATGATGCTGTCCTGCAGGCCACGGCAGCTCGCGCCCGGATTGAAGCTCACATATTCGAGCTCGATCTCCCGCAAGGTGTCGGCGATCACGTCGCTGCCCCACAGCGTGACGGGCTTCTGGGACGGGATGGGCCGTTCGACTTCGTCGTTCGACATGGGACGGATTGTCAATGCAGTCTCCTGTTGAGGGCGCTGTCGCCTGGGCCGATGCTATTGGTTGATCATGCTCTTGAGGCGATCGACGACCGGCTTGGGCGTCGCGTAGATCTTCTTGATGAAAGCCTCGACATCTTCACCCTTGGTCGGGAGCACATCGACATTCATCTTCCTGGCTTCATCGAGAAAGCCCGGGTCTGTCATCGTCTTGTCGAAGGCACGCCGCAGCGCCTCGGCCTTGTCGGCTTCCATCTTGGGCGGCCCGATAAAGGGGCGGGCCACTTCCTGAGGCGCCATCATGAGTTCAAGCATCTGGCGATCGTCTTCCTTCGAGACGAGCTCCATGATGTTGGGCACATCGGGCAGATCGGGCGATCTCTTGAGCGCCATCTGAAGGATCAGATTGGCGCCGCCAGGCTTCAGCCAGTCAGGCTTCGCAACCTTCATGCCCGACAGAACGAAGCTGCATCGTCCGTCGACCTCGCCATTCTCGATGGCCATAATGGTCTCGCGCGAACCCTTATAGCCGGTGACGACCTTGATCTTCGTTCCGATCATCGCATTCAGGAGCACCGGAAACGTATCGGTGTCCGAGCCGGCCCCGGTGCCGGCGACCGTCATCGCATCCTTGCGCAGATCTTCCACCGTCTTGAAGCGGGATTTGGCGCCCGACATGCAGACGCCGGCATCTTTGCTGATCGCGCCAATCCAGGTGAACTGGCTCATGTCATAGCCCGGATGGCGGGCGCCGATCAGGGGCTCCAGAACCGGCCCGCCGGCGATCGCACCCAGCGCGGTGCCGTCCTTCGGCGCCTGGACGACGAGATAAGTCGCCAGGCGAATGCCGCCGGCGCCTGGCATTTCCGAGACGATGATCCTGGGCTTGCCGGGGATGTAGGCCTCCATGTGACGCGACAGCAGTCGCGCGACAAGATCGATGCCGCCTCCCGAGCCGCCGCCGACGTAAAGATTGATGGGTTTGGTGAAATCGGCGGCGGCGTTTGCCACCTGAACGCCGGCCACGGTGGTAAAGGCCAGTGCGGCAAGAGTACGCGTAAAAATCATATCCAACCTCCCTTGTACGTGAATGTCCATTTCATGGACACTTTGTCCGTTATGCTGAGACGCTGATGCGCGCCATTGGTCGGCCTTGTCGGATGGGCGCTCCGGCTAGACGAGCGGCGTGGTCAGTTGACCGATCTTTTCGATGGTCACCTGCACGACGTCGCCGGATGTGAGGAATTCGCCGCGTCCCGCGCCAACGCCGGCCGGCGTCCCGGTGAGGATGATGTCGCCTGGCCACAGCGTGACGTTACGGGAGAGATCGGCAATCTGTTCGGCAATGTTGAAGATCATCTCCCGCGAGTTGGATTTCTGCTTCACCACGCCGTTGACGGTCAGCTCGATATCCAGCGCCTGCGGATTATCGATCTCATGTGCGGGAACGATCCACGGACCGATCGGACACGATCCGTCCCAGTTCTTGTGAGACACCCAGTCGAATTTGAACGACGATCCATCGGGCATCTTGCTGCGGGCCGCCAGATCGCGAGCCGAAAGATCGTTCGCGACCGTATAGCCCATCGCGTGATCGAGCGCCGATGCCTGGGGAATGTTCGATCCCTTGCGGCCGATGACGACCGCGAGCTCCGCTTCCCAGTCGATCTTCCTTGCATGCGGATGCATTCGCACCGGTTCGCCCGCACCTGCCAGGCAATGCATGGTCTTGATGAAATGCCACGAGTGCAGCCCGAGATCATGCGGATCGGGAGGAACAGGGTGGCCCTTTGCGATCGCCATTTCGGCGGCATGGTCCGCGTAGTTGGCGCCGGCGCAATAGATCGCACCGGGCCGCAGCAGCGGCGGCGCGAAACGCAGACCATGCATATCCCGCGCTTTTTCAGATGTTCCGGCAAGCTCCGTAAGACGGGGCAGCAGCGCGCCCCAGTTTTCGATGACAAAAAACGCGTCGGCGTGGCGCTCGTCGCCGGTCGCCGCCGCGATGTCGATCGCCTTGCCGCCGGAGATCACCGCCGCGCGCGGCACGCCATCGAGATAGACTGTTGCGAGTGAGAGTTGAAACATGAAATCTTCCATCGACATCAGGGCGTGAGATAGACCTTGCCCGCCGGGCTGTGGGCTTCGACATAGCGATGCGCCGCAGCGGCATCCGCCAGTTTGAATGACTTATCCAGGCGCGCGGTGATTTGGCCTTCGGCGGCGGCGGCCAGCGCCCAGTCCAGGTCGGAGACGTCCGTTCCGGCCGCTCCGATAAGCTGCAGCCGCTTGCCGTAAACAGCTTTGACATCCAGCGGGACGTGATGGCCCGCATGCGCGCCTGCGGTGACCAGCCGGCCATTGGGCGCGAGGCTTGCCACCACGCGCGGAAAGATATCCGCGTCCGCGCTGCTTTCGAAGGCGAGATCCACGCCACGCCCGCCGGTCAGGTCCTTGACGCGCGCTTCCAGATTCTCGGCACGATAGTCGATGCCGAAGTCCGCGCCGAGCGCCATGGCGGCTTCGACACGGCTCGCCGCGCCTGCCGCGGCGATGACGGTCGCGCCTGCCAGTTTCGCGATCTGGACGCAGAAGCCGCCGAGCGCGCCCGAAGCGCCGTTGACGAGAACTGTCTCGCCGGCGCGCAGGCTGCCGCGCTTCACCAGGAAATTGAATGCGGCAGAGCCGTGACGCGCCGCGACCATCGCCGCCGGGAAATCGAGATCATCGGGGATCGCTGCGATGTTGCGCGCCGGCACGGCAACATAATCGGCATATGCACCCGCGCGATGGACGCCGATGGTCTGACTGGCCTCGCAGCTCGACACACGTCCCTGCCGACAGGACGGACAGGCGAGACAAGCGATGGTCGACATCACCGCCACACGCTCGCCGATGCGGCGATCACCGACGTCCTTGCCAAGAGCCGCCACGGTACCGACAGGATCGGCGCCCAGCACCATCGGCAGCGCGCCGCCGCGCGCATATTGGCCGCGCCGGAAGCTGATGTCGAAGCCGCGGTTGATCGAAACCGCCGCGACGTTGACCAGCACCTCCCCGGGCGCGGGCGAAGGCACTTCCATCTCCTCGATCCTGAGTTCTTCTGGCGCCCCGAAGCGGCGCAGGACGACGGCTCTCACGGCTTGCCGCCCTTCGCCACCGCGGCTTCCTCGGCATAGGCGCTGCCAATGCCCGCGGTCTCGCTCTCAAAGGCGAAGAGTTGCGGCGCCGCACCCGAGAGGCCCATCTCCGACCAGCGGCCGGCCACGCGCTCATAGACGGATTGGCGCAAGGCGGTCCGCTTCGAGAATGACGCCAGATAGCGATGATCCTTGCAGGCGTTGATCAGCGCCTTGGAGCCATAGGGCCGCTTCTCCGGCGGATTCTGCGAGGGATCAAGCGGGGTGCTCCAGGTATTGCGCAGAACGTCGATATCGTCGATCGGATTGCAGCGGCTCGCCATGGCCCAGATGACCTGGTTCATGTCGGTGGGATCGACATCCTCGTCCACGGCGACGATCCACTTGGTGTAATAGGACCCGCCGGGCACCTGCGCCGCAAGCGCCAGCACCTGCGCCGCATGGCCCGCATATTGCTGCTTGAGACTGACGACGGTCATGCCGAAACCACCGGCCGCGGCGGGATGGGAATAGACGCCGGCAATGCCGACGATGCCCAGCTTGTCGAGATCGTCCCAAATCTTGGCCGAACGCAGGATGGAGAAGAAGCCGCTCTGCTCGCAGGACGGATAGTCGGCCATCAGCGCATTGGTCAGAATCGGATTGGTGCGATGATGGATGGCCGTGATCTCGACGAGCGGGCATTGCGCTTCCGGCTTGCCGTAATAGCCAGTGAACTCGCCGAATGGCCCTTCGGCGCGCAGTGAATCGGGCTTGATCACGCCCTCGACGACAATCTCGGCGGCGGCCGGAATCAACAGGTCGCTGTGCAGTGCCTTGACCACCGCGATGGGCTCACCCTTGATGCCGCCCGCATATTCGTACTCGGAGATGGTCTTGGGAAACGACTGGGAGCCGACCAGCATGAACAATGGATCGATGCCCCATGCCGCTGCGACATGGACGGGCTTCCCCTGCGCCCAGGAGCGCGTGATGTGCAGCCTCGCATCCTTGCCGGGCGACAGATAGAGGCCAGCCTCTTTCTTTCCCTGCAACATCATGCGGTAGGTGCCCACATTGAGATAGCCGGTGTCGGGATCCCGGGTGATCACCGCGTCGGCGGTGCCCGCATAGCGCCCGCCATCGAGCGGCCAATGTCTCGGAATGGGCAGTTTCTCCAGGTCGATCGCATCGCCAGTGATCGTGTTCTCGAAAACGGAGGCCGCACCGCGCTCAACCGTGCGAGGCTCAAGCCGCTGCTTGAGTTTCTCCTTGGTGCGGCGGATGAGCTCCACCGTCGGCGTGTCCGGATCTTCTTCAAGGCTCAGTGCGATGCGCCGCACGCTGGGACCGTAGACGTTCCAGAGCATCCTGACATCGAGGTCGCTGTCCTCAAAGCCGGCCGTATTCTCGAAGAGCACGGCAGGCGACGGCGTCTGCTTGGCGACCAGATAGGACACCGCGCTCATTTCCTCGTCCCGGTCGACGGCTGCCGACACGCGGGTCAGTTCGCCAATCGCCTCGACCTTCGCGAGCCATTCGCGCAAATCCTGAATCGGCCGTTTGTTTCCTGCAGAGCCCGACATGGAGCCTCCCTCAATATGTTCGTTCAAACGGGTTGCGCCACGCGCGTTTCGAGATGCGCCGCTCCGGCGCGGCGGAAATCATCGCTCGGCGCCAGTCCCCACAGCGGCAACCCTTCTTCCTTCGACCAGACGCGCGGATATTGCGGGGCATATTCATGCCATGGCCGGGGCTCGAAATAGCCGAGTTCCTCGCTCTTCATCTGGTCGAGCTCGGCGTAGAGTTCGATGACGTGGTCATCAGGATCACGGTGATAGACAAAGATGTTGTGTCCGACCCGATGACGTCCGGGCCCCCAGATGATCGGGATGTTGCGCTTGCCCAGGACATCGCAGGCCAGGAGCACATGCGCCCAGTCCTTCAGCTCGTAGGCGATGTGATGCATGCGAGTGTGGCTGCTGGCGAGGAAATTGACGGTGTGATGATCGGGGCCGCAGCGCAGGAACGCGAAAATGTCCTCGACCCAGTCAGATACCTTGAAACCAAGTTCGCCGACGTAGAAGTCCGCCACGGCCTTCGTCTTGCTCGACGCAAAGGCGATATGACCGAGCCTGAGAGCACCGATGCCGACCGGCGCATCGTCAAGCGGCACTCGCGCCGGCGCATCGACATAAATCAGGACACGCGTGCCTTTGGGATCGACGAATGTGCGGGCATCCTTTGCCCGGGGGGTCACGTCGGTTGCGCGCTCGACGACGCAACCCGCGGCTATCAGACTTTTCGTAAGCACGTCGAGATGATCAGCCGAATCGACGGCGAAGGAGATGTCCTCGCAAACGGCTTGCGGCCCCTGCTCGAGAACCAGTGGCTCGCCGCCACAGCGGTCGCCGAAGATCACCCGCTTGCTGGTCCGGTCGACGACGCGGAGACCGATAACATCCGAATAATAGTCGGCCATTCGGGAAATATCGGCCGTCTTGAAGGTCGCATGCCCCAGGCGAGCAACAGCGCGCATTGTTTCCTCACTCGTGAAATTTTGTCGTCCGTCACGGCTTGACGGATTGGCGGTGCGTTCGGGCCGGCGTCGGCGCGGGCGTGTAGCCCAGCAAAGTCGAAAGCTTGTCGGCCGACCGTTTGACTTCCGTCAGATAGCGCTGCGCCGCAGTCGTTTTCATGCGCGAATTGGGACCCAGCAACGCCAGCGAGCCGCACACTTTGCCGTTGGCGCCGAAAACGGGCGCGGCGACGCCAAAGCCGTCCGCCATGACGTCGCCGGAGATCACCAGCCCACGCTGGCTTCGCGCCAGCGCCAACTGCTTCTCGATCGTCCCGCGCGTCTCGGCGTTGCGAACCCCCTTGAGCGCCGCCTCGACCTCGTCATCCGGCAGAAATGCGAGCAGGACCTTGCCTGCCGCGCCAACAGTCAGGCTTTGAATATCGCCCACCCCGAGAGAGAACGTCAGCGTCTGGTTGCTGACGCTTTCGAGAACGCAGATGCGCCTGTCGGGTGCGACGGGCACGAACAGCGCGGCCGTTTCTCCGAGAGCATCGCGTAGCTCCTCAAGAAGCGGGCGGCCAAACGCGGTGATGTCGACGCTCTGCGACCATGCCGAACCCAGCCGGAACACGCCGTAATGCAGCTGGAATTTCAGCGGCTCCCCCGCGCCGAGAATGAGATCGCGCTTCTGCAGGGTCTGGAGAATACGATAGAGCGTCGGCCGCGAGAGGCCGGTCACCTTCTGCAGTTCGCCAACCGACATCGGACCGCGAGCCTCGCCAAGGCTCTGCAGGATGTCTATCGCGCGTTCGACTGATCTGACTTCCATGATGATTGTCCATCTAATGGACATACTGTCCACGATTCAGACGTTACGTCTGAAATTCGGCTCATGTCAACTCGTTGGCGCGCACGCCCGGCGTGACGCTCCGTTCTCGATGCCGCGCCGGCAGAGCCCGGGATCGACGCGCAGGCCCAGTGAGGACGTAGATTTTTACGTCAGGCCACAGAAGGATTGATCGCAATGGACATGCAGCAAAGGTCAACTGCCAATGATCAGATGAGCCTGCAAGCCGCGCATTTCGACTGCTGGCGCGATCTGTTTCAGGTTACCGCAGGAAACCCTTAGGGACAGCTGCGGGATCGTGCAGTCGGCCCGGATGCCCCATTGCTGGCGTCAACACATGATGGCGAAATAGGCCGATAATCTGCACAGAGATTATTCTGGAGCGCCGCCCCTGATGCGGATTTCGCGCAGGGCGCCGATCTCGAAATGGTCTCCGGGCCAGACCAGGGTTGTCGAGCCGTATTCTTCGATCACGGCCGGGCCGGACGCCTTGAAACCGACCGGCAAGGCGCTGCGCCAATAGCAGGCGGCGGTCTGCCAGCCATCGTGGCGGCCGAAATGAATCTTTCGAGCGCTTAGTTCAGGCGTCTCGGCGACATGCGTAGACATGGACGACAGCGCAAGATGTTGCGTGACGACGATGGCGGACACGTGCAGCGCCTGGATTTCCGCCTTAGCACCTGGATCGGCGTGGCCGTAGCGCCGGCGGTATTCGGCGCAGAAAGCGGTGTAGAGGCCATTCGCATCGTCGGAGGGATCGATCGCGATCTTGATGTTGTGGCGCTGGCCGACGTAGCGCATTTCGGCGAAGCGTTCGAAGGCGATGCTGGCGACCGGATAGTCACTTTTCATCGCTTGAAACGCTTCCTGCTCAAGGGCGGTGATGGCGGCACGCATGGCGTTCGGCGTGGCATCGTCGAGCGGCCTGACGAAGGTCGTCGCGAAATCGAGCCGTGCGTCTGAAATGAGCATGCCGACGGCGGAGAAATTTCCGGGCTCCGGCGGGATGATGATTTCAGGGATAGACAGTTCGCGCGCGAGCGAGCTGGCGTGCAGCGGACCGCCGCCGCCATAGCAGACCAACACGAAATCGCGCGGATCGAGGCCCTGCTTGACGGAAATCTGCTTGATCGCATCGGCCATGACGAGGGTGGCGATGGCGATGACGCCATCCGCCACGGTGGCTGCGCCCTCGGAGCCTGCATAGCCGAGCGAAACGCCGAGCGTTTCAAGCGCGCGGGTTGCGCCCTCTTCATCAAGATTGATCTCGCCGCCGAGAAAGTTGCGCGGGTTGAGGCGGCCGAGCACGAGATTGGCGTCGGTGATCGTCGGCTCCGTTCCACCCCGTCCATAGCAGACGGGCCCCGGCGTGGAGCCGGCGCTCTGCGGCCCGACGGACAGGCGGCCCTGGGCATCCACGCGCGCGATCGAGCCGCCGCCGGAGCCGACTTCGACGATATCGATCACCGAAGATCGGATCGGGAAGCCCTGCGTATAGCCGCCGACATAATAGGTCGTCTCGACGCCGAAGGAGCCCTGCGCGACATGGGCGCATTTCGCCGTGGTGCCGCCCATGTCGAAGGCGATGACATTGGGCAACCCAAGCGCTTTCGCGAAAGCGGCTGCGCCGATACAGCCGCCGACGGGGCCGGATTCGACCAGCGCGACGGGTTGCCGGCGCGCGCGCTCGACGGAGATGAGCCCACCGTTCGAGCCCATGAGGTTCAATGCGCCTTTGAAGCCGTGGCCGCCGAGATCATCGCGTAGCCGGCGCAGATAGGCGTCGACCTCCGGCCCGACATAGGCGTTGGCGGCCACGGTGCCTGACCGCTCGTATTCATACCATTCGCGCGTCAGCTCGGTGCTGCAGGTGACGTAGACATCGGGCAGCAGGGCACGAAGCTGTCGGGCGAGATCGGCTTCCGGAGCGCTGTTGGCGTAAGAGTTGACGAGGAAGATGGCGACGGCCTGGATTCCGGCAGCCTTGATCGTCTCGGCAAGGGCACGAACATCGGCAGGATCGATCGCGCGCACGATCTCGCCACGGGCGTTCACGCGCTCGTCGATCTCGAAGCGCAGGTCGCGGGGGATCAACGGTTCGTCGCGGCTGTAGTGCAGATCGAACGGATCCGGCCTGTTGGCGCGGGCGATCTCGAGCACATCGCGAAAGCCCTTTGTCGTCACCAGCGCCGTTCGGGCGCCTTTGCGCTGCAGGAGCGCATTGATGACGAGGGTCGTTCCGTGGTTGACGAGATCGGTCGCTTCAAGCGGGACGTGTGCCTTCTCGAAACAATCGACAATGCCTTTGGCGAAGTCCTCATAGGTAGTGGGGCTTTTCGTACACACGAGACGCCGATTGTCGCGATCATAGGCGACGAGATCGGTGAATGTTCCACCGATGTCCACGGCGACGGCATAAGGCATCATACATCTCCTGAGGGCCGACACGAATGTTTGTCATTCCCGACGCGCCGCAGGCGCGAGCGGGAAGCCAGAAGCCAGGAGCGATCAGCTGCGATCATATTGCTCGCTCTAGTTCTCTGGATTCCCGCTCTGCGCTTCGCTTGGCCGGAATGACACACCGTGGCCGAAGCCAATACTATTGAGGCCGCGTCACCGCGCGCAGTTTCTCGACGATCTCGTTGGGCACATCTGCCGCCGCCGTCACCAGCGTCTGCAGGTCTTCTCCCGATAGCGGATCGACATAAATGGCGATGCGCTTGGCCTCTTCGATGAGCTCCGGGTCCTTCATCATCTCAAGGAAAGATTTGCGAAGAATGCTCAACTGCGCCGCCGGAAGACCGGGCGGCCCAAGCAGGGTCTGGCCGATGTCGGAGACGCTGCCCAGCATGGCGAGAACCTTACGGTCCGTGTCATTGGTTGCGAATTCCACGATCGCCGGCGCATCGGGCGCCATCTTGGTACGGGATTGCGAGATCGTATAGAGAATGGAGACGCGCTTGTTGTCCATCCAGTCTCTATTGGTGATGACATCGCTGAGGCTGGCGCTGCCGATGCCTTCGACCTCGCCGCGTTCCATGGCGAGGAATTGCGGCCGCTGCGAAGGATAGCCGCGCACGACCTGGAATTTCGTGCCGATCAACTTGTTCAGCGCCCAGGGTACGATCGCAGATGTGCCCGAAGCGCCGCTGGCACTGACAATGGAGGAGCGGGCCTTGGCGTCCTCGATCGTCTTCAACGGGCTTTTCGTCCAGGATATGCCGCCGAGGACGACGGGCTGCATGCGCCCGATCCAACTGAAACGCTCCGATTTGTATTTTGCCGCGGGATCGAGGCTCTTGTTGAGCACCACCGTCGGCTGGACGGTCAGCAGCGTCAGGCCATCCGGCGCGGCGACGTTATAGACATATTCGGCGGCGACGACGCTCGATGCGCCGGGCATGTTGCGCGGCACGACGTTGGGCGCGCCCGGCACATATTTTTTGAGATAGCGCGCCATGATACGGGCGCCGAGATCATAGACGCCGGCCTCGCCCGAACCGATCACCAGCGAGATCGACTTGCCGGCATAGAAATCCTCCTGGGCGAAAGCCTGGTTTGAGCCAGCAACACTCAGCGCCAGCAGGCTCGCGCCAATCCATCGATTGATCTTCATTGTTTCTCCCTTCGCGTTTATTGTTCAGCCGTCGAAGCCGTAGTCGCTGCGGGCTGCTTCTTTTGAGATATATCCTCGCGCAATATCACGGTCGACAAGCGCGCGCGACCGGCGCCTCGGATCGCCGTAGCCACCGCCACCGCCGACCTCCATGCAGATGACATCGCCGGGCTGCACGGGATGGGCCTTGGTCTTGTACAGCGTAATGACCTCGCCGGATGATTTGTGCACGGTGACCCAGCCTGACTTTGCATCCTTGCCGCCGCAGACGCCCCAGGGCGGGCAGCGCAGGCGATCAAAGTCCACACGGATGTTCAGCGGCTCGGTGACGCGATAGCTCTTCAACAGGCCAAGGCCGCCGCGATATTCGCCGGCGCCACCGGAATCCTGCCGCAGCGCGAATTCCTCGACGACGAAGGGATAGAGCGCTTCCTGCAGTTCGATCGGCACGACGCGCGTGTCGCCATGCGCCATGGTTCGATAGGGACCGGAGCCATCATGGCCGGCGCCGGCGCCCCAGCCGCCGTAGCCGCCATCGATGAAATCGAGATGCGCGCCGCTGAGGCGCTTGCCCTGCATGCGCAGCACCGCGAACGTACCGAAATGCCCGCCGGTCACGTGCTCGGGCAGCACATGCTCGAAGGCGCGGATGACCGCGTCAATGACGGTGGGGAATGAGCGGTTGTAATTGCCGATAGGCGCGGTCGGCGATCCGCTCAACAAGGTGTTGGGCGGCAGGATGAGCTTCAGCGGCCGGAAGGTGCCTTCATTGGCCGGCTCTCCCGAGCCCATGAGATATTTGAAGCCGACCCTCGCCGTCGTCAGGCCGCCGCCGAAATAGCCGGCATTGATGCAACCGGCGACCTGTGCCGGCAAGCCGGAATAATCCACCGTCAGCTCGCTGCCCTGAACGAGGACGCGCACCGTGATCGGCAACGGCTTGTCGCTCTCGCCGTCGCCATCGAGCATGGCGTGCGCCGTGTATTCGCCATCCGGCATGGCGGCGATGCGGGCGCGCGACGCCGCTTCCGATTGATCGAGCAGGGCATCGACGGCGGCTTCGTAATCATCCGCGCCGTAACGATTGGCCAGGTCGGCCAGCAGATCTCGGCCGAGCAGACAGCCGGCAAGCTGCGCCTCGATGTCGCCCAGCAGCTCCGTCGGAAAGCGGCTGTTGCGCGCGATGAGCCTGTAGAGATCCTCGTTCTTGCGCCCCTCCTGCCAGAGTTTAACGGTGGGAAGCTGCAGGCCTTCCATGAAAATATCGGTCGAGCGCGGCACCGAGCCGCCGATATCCATCCAGTGCATGTTGATGGCGAAGAAGCCGATCAGCCGTTCGCGCTGCGCGCCGATGCGCACCGGCGTGTACATCACCACATTGTTGAGGTGCTGGCCCTGCACCAGCGGATCGTTGCAGAGAATGACATCGCCATGGCGCATGTTGTCGGCGCCGTAGACCCGCAGCCCTTCGCGCGCGGCCATGCCGACCGAGTCGGCGACGAAGATCGGCATGCCACCGGTGTTCTGGGCGACGATGCGACCCTGCGCGTCTATGAGGCCGACGGCGTAGTCCTTGTATTCATAGATGAACGGGCTGAAGGCCGTGCGCGTGATATTCGCATCGATCTGATTGGCGATCGCCACCACGCCATGCCGGATCACCTCCAGGGTGATCGGATCGACTTTGCTTGCCTGGTCCTTCAACGCGTCCTCCAGCTTTAGGGACGCATCATTCGCTGCGTGAGCTATATCGTCAAATACATTATATTGCTCTATGATATTTCTATTAGTTATATCTGGAAGACACCTATGGATTTGCGCCAGCTCAAATATTTCGTCGCCATCGCCGAGGCCCGCAATCTGGTCGCGGCGGCGCGGACCTTGGCGCTGTCCCAGCCGGCGCTGACCAAGGCCATTCATGCGCTCGAGCAGGACTGCGGCGCGAAACTGTTCGAGCGGCGCTCGCGGGGCGTCGTGCTTACGCCGGTCGGCGAGGCGCTGTCGATCCGGGCGCGGCTCATCCTCTCGGAAGTCGACCGCACACGGTCCGAATTGAAGGCGCTCGACAACGGCCAGGGCGGCGAAATCCACATCGGCGCGCTGCGCTCGGTCGCCAATGCGCGCCTGCCCGATGCGGCGATCGAGTTCTCCATCGCGCGGCCAAGCGTGACGCTCAACATCGAGGTCGACCAGAACGCCACCCTGATCCGCGGCCTCACCAGAGGCCGCTTCGATTTCATCATCGGCGTGGGCGAAGGCGATCTCGACCGGCTCAACCTCGATTACGAGCCGCTGTGGAGCGACCGTCTGGTGATCGTGTCGCGCGTCGGCCATCCGATCGAACATCTGCGGCGACGCCCCGGCGCTGCCGATTTCGCCCGCCAGTCGTGGATCATGCCGGATACGACGACGGCCTATCGCCGCCGGCTGGAGGATTTCTTCTTTTCATCGGGTGTCGAGCCGCCATCGCCGGCAGTCGTCTGCGGCCAGCTCCAGTTCATTCGCGCCATGCTGCTCAAATCCGACCATCTCGCGCTGCTGCCGTCCGACTCGATCGAGTTCGAGTTGAATGCCGGCCTGCTTAAGGCCCATGCGGTCCATTCGGATTTTCTCAGCCGGCCGATCGGGCTGATCACGCGCCGCGATCATGTGCTCACGCGCGCCAGCCAGGAATTCCTGCCGATCCTGCGGGCTACGCGTGGGCTGCGGGCGATGCCGGTGCAGTAGGACGAGATTACAAGGCAGCAAGACCTGATGCATAAATGCCACCTCCTCGACGTCATGCCCGCACTTGTTGCGGGCACCCACGCCGTGGTGCGCAGTCATACATCAGGATGGGCTCTTACTACGTTCTGGAAGAGCAATGCAGCATCGCCGCGTGGATACCCGCGACAAGCGCGGGCATGACGGCCCAGAGGTGCCGCCTTGTTTTCACACGCCAGGCTCACATAGAACTACGCCGCACGAACTCGGGCTTGAGATCGGCCCCTGTCGCACAGCCGATCTGGCTCATGGTGCGCTCGATCTCATCCTTGAGAATGTTGATGGCGCGCAAGGCGCCGGCCTTGCCGCCGGCGCTTGCGCCATAGAGGGTCGGCCGGCCGACAAAGACCATCCGCGCACCGAGGCAGCGCGCCACCACCGCATCCGAGCCGCGCCGGATGCCGCTGTCGAACATCACGGTGAGCTTGCTGCCGACCGCTTCAACGACGCCCGGCAACATGTCGATCGAAGCCGGCGCACGATCGAGGCCCATGCCGCCGTGATTGGACACGATCACGCCGTCCGCGCCGCCCTCGGCCACGCGCAAGGCGTCTTCGGGATGCAGAATGCCCTTGACGACGAACGGCCCGCTCCAGTGCCGCCGCAGGGCGTCGAGCATCTTCCATTGCAGGGAGTCGAACCTCTGCGCCATGAACAGCTTGTGGCCGGCATAGGCCGGCGCGCCCGGTGCAACATAGGGCTGCCACGAACCGATCGCCGCCGCGTCGTTGCGCAGATAGTCCAGCAGCCAGCCCGGATGCGCCAGCGATTCCAGAATACTGCCGAGCGTTGGCGAGGGTGGGAAACCCGCACCGGAGCGCATCTGGTTTTCGTTCTTCGGCGGCGCGCCCATGTCGACGCTCCACACCAGGACTTCGACGCCCGAATCGCGGGCGCGGCGCACCATGTCGGCGGTGATGTCGGGGTCCTTGGCGGCATAGATCTGCGACCAGACCTGGCCGGGCGCACGCTCGGCAACCTTCTCGATCGGTTGCGCGCTCACGCCCGAGAGGATCATCGGGATATTGGCCTCAAGCGCCGCTTCGGCCAGCATCAGTTCGATGCCGTTGCGCATGACGCCGATAAAGCCGGTCGGCGCGATGCCGAAACAGCCCGCATAGGTCTTGTTGAAGAGGGTCGTCGATTGATCGCGCGGGCGGCCGTTGCGCAGGACGCGCTGCACCAGCAGATGCTCCTGCAGCCGCGCCATGTTGCGCACCAGGGCTCTTTGGTCCTCGCTCGCGCCGTCGAGAACGTCGAAGACGATGCGCGGCAGGCGCCGTTTGGCGAGCAATCGCAGGTCGGCGATGTTGACGGCCTTGTCCGTTTTCATCCACCCTCCCCGTCAAACAGCGCCGAGAATATAATCGGCGGCCTTCTCGGCGATCATGAGCACCACGGCATTGATGTTGCCCCCGGTCAGGTCGGGCATCACCGAAGCGTCGACGATCCGCAGGTTTTGCAGATTATGCATCCGCAATTGCGGATCGACCACCGCATATCTGTCCGATTGCAAACCCATGCGGCAGGTGCCGACCGGATGATGCACTGTCACGCCGGTGCGGCGGATGAAGGCATCGAGCGCCGCATCATCCTTCGCATCGGCGCCGGGCGCCGTCTCATGCAGTAAATGCGCGCTCATCTCCGGCCGCGCCATGATCTCGCGGGTTATCGCCAGACCGGCGCGCAAGGTGTCGCGATCACTCTGGGTCGCCATGTAGTTCTGGTGAATGGCGGGCGCCGCCATCGGATCGGCGGAGACGAGCGAGACGGTGCCCCGGCTTTCCGGCCGCAGCAGCGCCACGCGGCAGCCGAAACCATCGGGAACCGGATCGATGAAGGGCCGCAGATAGGGACGCGAGGGAAACGCTGCCGCCAGAAAGAGAAGCTGGACGTCAGGCGCTATGACATCGGGCTTCGTTTTCAGGAATGCCGTGACGCCGACGGGCACGTCGGTGGCAAAACCGCGTCCGGTCATGGCGGCGCGGAGCATCGACAGGGCCAGCCGGTCGTAGCGCATCTCCCTGTGGAAGGGGCTGGTGTCGCGGCGGCGATACTGCAGAAAGCAGGACATGTGATCCTGCAGGTTGAGACCGATGCCGGGCAGATCGAGCTCGGGTGCAATACCGAGCGCCTGCAGTTTCGCCGCATCGCCGATTCCCGACAGCATGAGGATCTGCGGCGTGTTGATGACGCCGGCGCTGACGATGATTTCCTCGCGCGCGTGCGCGGTGACGATACGGCCGTTCCGGCTGTAGGACACGCCGGTCGCACGGCCTTGCGCGAGATGAATGCGGGTCACATGCGCGTTGACTTCCACCTTCAGCGAGCGGCGGCTGCGCGCCGGCTTCAGATAGGCGGTCGCCGCGCTCATCCGGCGGCCATTGTGGATCGTCTCCTGAATGAGGCCGAAACCTTCCTGACATTCGCCGTTGTAATCGGGCGTCTCGCGATAGCCGGCACCTTCGCCTGCCGCGATGAACGAGCGCAGCAGAGGATCTGCATATTTCGTCGTCTGCACCGGCATGAGGCCGCCGCCGCCGCGATAGCTGTCGGCGCCGCCTTCCCAATCTTCCAGGCGTTTGAAATAGGGCAGCACACGGTCGTAGGACCAGTCCGTCAGGCCCGAGGCGGCCCAGCGCTCATAATCGCTGCGATGGCCGCGCACATAGGCCATGACGTTCACCGACGATGAGCCGCCGATGACCTTGCCGCGCGCGCATTCGATCGCCCGCCCATCCATGTTGGGATCCGGCAGGGCGTCATAGTTCCAATCGTGCCGGCGCTCGGGAAACATCTTGCCGACGCCGATGGGAATATGGATCAGCGGATCGCGATCCCAGCCGCCGGCCTCCAGCAACAGAACCGTTTTGCGGTCATCCTTCGTCAGCCGGTTGGCGATGACGCAGCCAGCCGATCCGGCGCCGATGACGATATAGTCGAAGCTGAGATCGCCCGGCATGCTCCTCCCTGCGTTTTCACTCATTCGCTCAGAAGCGCTTCGGCTTCTTTTCCTTTTACAGGCGGCGCTGCCGCGGGTTTCGCCGCGGGATTGGGCGCACTGCCTTTTGCCGTGGCGCGGCCGGGTTCAAACCGCGTGCGTATCTTCTCCTCGCCGAGGCGGCGCGTGAAGCTGGCCAGCCCACCAAATCTCGTCGCCAGCAGATAGACCGTACCACGCCAGGGCCAGGTGACGACGTTCTTGCCCGAGGCGGTATGGTAGTAGTTGTTGCAATTGCCTTCCAGCGTCTTGCGCGACAGGGCGCGATCGACCCAGCGGTTGTAGACATCCATCACGCTGCGGCGCACTTCGATGGCCGTGCTGCCGGTGCGGACCATGCGCTTCAGCGCGCGGGCGACGAACTCGGCCTGCCGCTCGAGCATGAAGGTGACGCAGAAGTAATTGGTGTTGGGGCCGTAGAGCATGAAGAAATTGGGGAACCCTGCGACCTGAATGCCGAGGAAGGCATCCGGCTCATCGCCCCAGACGCCATGGACGCGGCGGCCGCCACGGCCGACGAGATTGAGGCTGGCGAGGAAGTTCCACGGCTGGAAGCCCGTCGCCATCACCAGCACATCGCCGCGATGCTCGTCGCCCAGATGATCGACGACGCCGTCCGGCGTGACAGACACGACAGCGCGCGGCACCACTTCGACATTCGCGCGCGTCAGGGTCGGCAGGAAATCGGTGGAACCGACCGGACGCTTGCAGGCGAAAGGATAGTCGGGCGTCATCTTCTCGACGAGATCGGGACGGCCCTGAAACACCTTGTCGCGATAGCTCAGGAAGGCGGCCCGCATGTCCTTCTGGCGCTTGCTCTTCGGGTTGCGCACCGACATGCCGCGCTCGATGTTCCAGAACAGGCGCGCGCGCTCGCGCAGCAGGCCCCAGCGGGTGCCGAAGCGCTTGCGCTCGTCCTGCGTCAGGAAGCGCTCGTTCTTGGGCATCACATAGGCCGGCTCGCGCGCGAACATCGTCACCTTGTTGGCGATCTTCGCCACAGCGGGCACGACCTGCGCCGCCGTCGAGCCGATGCCGACGACGATAACGTCCTTGCCGGCGAGATCGTGCTGGTGCTCCCAGCGCGCGGTATGAAACTTGGGACCGCGGAAACGCTCGAGCCCCGGCCAGTCGGGATAGCGCGGCACGTTCAGCAGGCCGAGCGCGCTGATGACCACGTTGAAGGTCATCTTCTCGCCCGCCGCCGTGGTGAGCGTGTAGAGATGGCGCTGGTCGTCCCAGACCGCATCGGTGACACGGGTGTTGAAGCGCAGGTTCGGCCCGATGTCGTAATCGTCGATGACGGACTGGATATAGGCCTGGATCTCGGCCTGGCTGGCATGCGTGCGCGCCCAGTCATGCGGCTTGAAGGAATAGGCATAGAAGGCGATGGGAATGTCGCATTCAGCACCCGGATAGGTGTTGTCCCACCAGGTTCCGCCGGGGCCGGCAGACTGTTCGAAGATGGTGAAGGAGGAAATGCCGGCGCGCTTGAGGTTGACGGCGGCGGCGACGCCGCCGAGACCAGCGCCGATGATGGCGACCTTGAGTTCGTTCTTCTTGTCAGACGAGTTGCTAGGCATGGGAGACTTCCATCTGGCGGCGGCGCGCGGCGAGCGTGCCTTTCAAGGTCAGGATTGCGATGCTTCCGATGATCGAGGCGAGCGCGAGGGCGATGAAGACGGGTCCGATGGTCAGCCCCGAGCTCACCATGGCGCCGGCGATCAGCGGTCCGATCACCTGGCCGCAACGGCCCATCGCCATGCCCCAGCCGACGCCGGTCGAGCGAATCAGGGTCGGATAGCTCTGGGCCGCAAGGACGATCGTGCCGCCGCTGGCCGCGCCGAGGAACATGCCGCACAGCACAAGGACTGCGCCCATGACCACGGGATAGTCACCGAGATAGGCGATGGGCACCAGCAGAGCGCCGCCCGCCACATAGGCGATGCCGAGCACGATGAACGGATTGAACCGGCCGAGCAAGGCGCCGCAACTCGCGGTGCCGATGGCGCTGCCGAGATTGTTGGCGCCGATCAATAGCGCGCCGGTGGCCGCCGTCAGGCCCATCTGCCGCATCAGGCTCGGCGTCCACAGGGTGATCACAGCCAGGATCATGAAGACCACAAAGAAGGCGGTCCAGAGCAGCAGGGTGACGGGCGCGCGCTGGTCGCGAAACAGCGCGCCGCTCGGCGCACCGGTGACGCGCTCCTCTTCCACCATGTAACGGGCGGCGGCCGGCACTTCCGGCGCCAGCCTGCGCATGATCGCGACGGAGCGTGCATGCTCATCCTGGCGCGCCACGAGAAAGCGCAGGGATTCTGGCAGGAACAGCGCCAGGATCAGCGCCGCCACCAGGGGCACCACGCCGCCGACGATGAAGACGGATTGCCAGCCGTAGGTTGGAATGAGCCATGCGCTGGAAAAGCCGCCGATCATGCCGCCCAGCGGAAACGCCGCCCACAGCATGGCGATGGAGAGCGAGCGCCGGCGCGTGGAGACATATTCGGATGTCAGCGCAACGATGCAGGGAACGGCGCCGCCAAGGCCCAGGCCCGCAAGGAACCGGCAGGCAAGGAGTTGCTCATAGGAGGTGATCACAACCGTCGCCAGGGTGAAAGCCGCAAACCAGCAGGTGGCGAAGATCAGCGGGCGCTTGCGTCCGAACCGGTCGCACACCGGGCCGAGCAGAAACGCGCCGAGCATGGCGCCGAACAGGCCGGCTGAAAAAACCGGGCCCAGCATGCTGGGCTGCAGATTGAATTTCGCCGTCAGCGCCGGCGCGGTGAAACCGATCGACTGGGTGTCGAAACCATCCATCAGGGCAACCAGGGCGCTCATGGCCACGATGCCGATCTGGAAACCGTTCAGCGGGCGCTCATCGAGCACTTTGCTGACATTGATGATGCCGCCTGTTGCCGCCACCATGAAATCCTCCCCCTCGTCCTCGGCCTCTCCTCTTGAGGCAGAGGTTGCGATGGCTTTATTTTTCGGTCCAATATATATTTTATCTGTCTCTAAGACTTTTTTCGTCTTACCGAGCGCGAGCCGACCGAATGGAACTGCGTCATCTGCGCTATTTTCTCGCCGTCGCCGAACATCTGAATTTCGGCCGCGCCGCTGCGGCCCTGCACACGGCGCAGCCGGCGCTGAGCCAGCAGATCCGCAAGTTGGAGCATGAACTGGGCGGGCCGCTGTTCGAGCGCACCAAGCGCTATGTGGCGCTGACCGGGCTGGGGCGGAACCTGCTGGTGGAAGCGCAGGCCATCATCGAGGCTGCGGACGGGCTGGCGATCCGCATGCGCGACACCTCCGGCGTGCCGCGCGGCCGATTGAGAGTCGGCTCCATCATCCCGGCGACCATCGGCGTGCTGCCGCGCATCCTGCCGTCCTATCGCGAGCGCTTTCCCCTGGTGGACCTGTCGGTCGCCACCGTCAGCCTCGACGAACAGGTGCGCGCCCTGATCGAGCGGCGCATCGATGTCGGCATCCTGCGCGGGCCGGTGAGCGACGAGCGCATCCACACGGCGCGCATGGCGGTGGAATATTTCTGCGTCAACCTGCCGAAGGACGACGCGCTGGCGAAACGCCACCGCATCGCCATGCGCGAATTGAAGCCCACGACGATGATCCTGCTGCAGGCCGAGCAAGGCGGCTCGTTCAATGACGCGATCCTGGCCATGTTGCGCGACCATAACGCCATGCCGAAGACCATGCTCGAAGCGCCCGACGTGCCGGCGGCTTTTGCCCTGGTCGCCAGCGGCGTCGGCGTGAATATTTCATCGACGATCTTCTGCGGCGTGTCGTTTCCCAATGTCGTCTATCGGCCGCTGTCGCCGCGCACCGAGATCACGACCTTGATGCTGGCCTGCCGGCGCGACCGCCAGCAGGTACCGGTCGTGCGTTCCTTCTTCGAACATGTGGCGGAGTTGAAACTGGTGTTCGGACCGCCGGACTGAGGCATCCCGGACTTATTTCACGGCCAGTGACGCCTGCAGGAACTGAATGAAATCCGTTGTTTTCGCCGGCAGATGCTTCTCCTTTGAAAAATAGGCCATGATCCGCTCCGGAGACAGCGCGACCTGATCGAAGATCGGCTCCAGGGTCTTTTCGGCAAGCTCCCGGACGACAAGACGGGCGGGAACCCTGATGATGCCGCTGTCCCGCAAGGCCATCTGAATGAGCGCGGCGGCGTTGTTGGAGGACAGCGACCCCTTCACGTCGATCAGCAGCGGCCGCGACGCAGCCTGGAACGGCCAGTTTTTCGGGCCGGAGTAGAAATTGACCAGGCAGTTATGGTCGCGAAGATCCTGGGGCTCGCGGGGCCGGCCAGACCGCAGGAAATAGGCTGGCGACGCGCAGATCACATGCGGAACGGGGCCGAGATCTCGCTCCACCAGGCCGGGCAGCGACGGCTTGCGGCTGGCGACGATCACATCGAAGCCGTCGTCCTCGGTTGACGTATGGTCATCGGCGAGGACCGAGAGGTGAACCCGCAGGCCGGGATAGCGTTCGCCGAACGCGACAATCAGCGGCGACAGCAGACACCGCGCGTAGTCGCTTGTCGTCTGCACGCGCAGCATCCCGAAGGGACCGGTGCGGAGGTTGCGCGTCTCCACGACATAGTCGTCGAGCGTGGCAAGCATCTGCAGGCAGTTCTGAAACAGCCCCTCGCCCGCATCCGTGAGCACGATGCCATGCGTCGACCGGTTCAGCAGGCTGAAGCCCAGAGCCTCCTCCAGTTCCTTCATATGCTTGCTGATCACCGAGGGCGTGGTGCGCAGGTCGGCGGCGGCCTTGGTGAAACTCCGGCGTTCCGCGACCCTCACGAAGGTGTTGAGCTTTTTCAGATCGCGCAACGGTGCTGTCAGAGACATGTCTGGCGCCCTCCCGAGCTTTGGATTCCCTTTGAACAAAGCATTCGCCGCATCTCATTCCAGATCGCTCGTTGATACCCTCTCCGCCGGCCGCTCGCAACGCGAAGAGGACCACGGGAGGCGCTACCGCTTTGCTTTTCATCTCTTTTCGGAAGCGGTCCGGGAGCCTTGGAACAACAGTCATTCCCAGAGACCGGCTACCAGGCACAGCGCCCCGGATTTAGCATCCAGGAGCTGGCTGAAGACACAATCGGCATGCCTGATCTGCCGACACACCGCGAGGACACAATGCTCAAGGAATATCACTACGACCATCTCATCCGCTGGCCCAACAACGAGCGCGCCGCCGTCTTCATGACGTTCGACTTCCAGGGCGGCGAAGACGTCAAGCCGGACAAAAACGGTTTCCTCAACTACGAAATGTGGAGCCAGGGCGAATACGGCCCGCACCATGCGATCTACCGGCTGCTGCGCCTCTTGAAGGAAGAAGGCGTCAAGGCGACGTTCATGACCTGCGGCGCCATTGCCGAACGCTTTCCCGAAGCGGTGCAGGCCATTCTCGATTATGGCCATGTGGTGGAGGGCCACGGCTACAATCACGAGATCGCCCGCTACCTGCCGCGCGACGAAGAAACCGAGGTGATGAAGAAGACCATCGCCATGATTCAGAACCGCACCGGACGGCGGCCCTATGGCTGGCGCTCGTGCACGCAAAGCACCAACACGCTCGAACTCTTGATCGAGCATGGTTTCGCCTGGAACAGCAATTGTTTCCATGAAGAGTTCCCGTTCCTTTGGGAGAACAACGGCAAGGTGATGGTCGAACTGCCCCGCCAGCCCTTCGGCGACGGCACGCTGTTTGGTCATCGCCATGGCGAATACGGCAATCCGTTCCATGGCCTAGAGACCTGGAAAGCCTATTTCGATGAGCTCTATCATGAAGCCGCGGCGCGGCCCGGCTATATCCCGTTCACGCTGCATCCCTACATCATCGGCCGGCCCGGCCGCACGCTCGCGCTGCGCGGCATCATCCAGCACATGAAGAAGGCCGGAAATATCTGGTTCGCCACCGGCAAAGAACTCGCCGACTGGTGCGTCAACGATATTTTCAAAGGCGAAGCCAAGGAATTCTCACGCGCCTCGGGGCGGTGAGGACTTCTTGGATTCGTCCTGCGGGACAATAGCAACCTGTCACCGGCGTGATCGCGGCGGTGACAGCCAGGCGCTTACCGATATTCAACTCCACCAGACTGCCTGAACGAAAATCCATCCGCCAAAACAAGACCGATGGATTGAAATGGGACGAAACGCCGGAGACCGCCTCGGCATAATGCCGATCGTCCGGTGTGCTGCTGCCTGAATGCCGAGCCGCGCTCCACAACCAGCTGCGCGGCGCCGGTCCGTCCGGATCAATGCAACGCAGGAGGAGGGCGTCATGAAAAAGGGATCAATCACCAGGCTGGTGACCGGCATTGCCCTGGCAATGCTGGGACCCATCGCCATCGCCCGAGCGGGCGATCAGGCCGCGGATTTCTATCGCGGCAAATCGATGCGCATGTTGATCGGCTACGGTCCCGGCGGCGGCTACGATCTCTACGGCCGGCTTGTTGCGGAATTCCTGCCGAAATATCTGGCCGGCAGTCCCACCATCCTGGTTCAGAACATGCCGGGCGCGGGCAGCTTTCTGGCCGCGAAATACATGGCCGAAGTCGCGCCGAAAGACGGCACCGTGCTTGGCAGCCTGGCGCAGACCCTGGCGCTCGACAGCGTCGTCAACAACAGCGCCAAGATCGACGTGTCGAAATTCTCCTATATCGGCAGGGTCGTCTCCAATATCGACACCGGCGTCGCGCTGCCGAAAAGCGGCATCACCTCGTTCGAGAATGTGCGCCACAAACAGTTCACCGTCGGCGCGTCGGGTGGCGGCTCGACCACAGTGCTGTTCCCCACCGCGCTCAACACCTATGCGGGATCGCGGTTCAAACTGGTGCGCGGCTATTCCGGAACCACCGATATCCAGCTTGCCATGGAGCGCGGCGAAGTCGATGTCGTCGGCGCTTACGGCCTGCCCGGCATTCTCATCAGCAAGCCCGGCTGGATCAAGCACGGCGAAGCCACGATTCTGTATCAGGCTTCCCTGAAGCGGCACAAACTGCTGCCCAACGTGCCGACCTTGCCCGAACTGGCGCTGACCGACGAAGGCCGCGAGGTGCTTCGCGCCGCGGCCGGCACGGGAGAGATCGGCCGTTCCATTCTCACCACTCCGGACGTGCCGCAGGAGCAGCTTGCCAGCCTGCGCAAGGCCTTCCAGGCCATGCTCAACGATCCGGAATTTCTCGCAACCTGCGAGAAGCGCAATCTGATGGTCGACGGCGCCACCGGCGAGGAGATGGACGCCATCGTTCGTGAGACCTTGCATATGCCCAGCGAAGTGCTTGCCAAAGTCGGCCTGATGATGAACTAGAGCATTTTCGAGCGAAGTGGCTGCCGGTTCGCGTGAAGAAAATGCGTCAAAACAAAAACCTAGAGCTCGGTTCTGATTCCATCAGAACCGAAAAGGCTCTAGGCCACGCCAGGCTGCTGCCGCTATTTCAGGATCGATGGGTCGATGAACTCGAAATATTCCGCCGCCTTGTGGCTTTTCGTCAGTTCGCCCTGACGGGTCATCATATCCAGAAAGTCCTGCCAGACCTTGGTGTCGATGGTGGACTTCCAGGAGATCGGGGGCATCTGCTGAACCAGGTCCAGCTTGAGGCCCGAATATTCAGCGACGAGTTTCCTCGAGCCTTCCACATCGGCATTGAACAGGTCGTGGGTTTCCTTGACCGCGGCCTGGAAGGCCTTGATCAGCTCCTTATGTTCCAGCGCCCAGGGGCGTGTCGTCCACCAGCTTCCCACGGGCTGGTCCGGCACCGTCTCGATCATGTACCAGGACAGGGGGCGGCCATAGCCCGCCTGGATGATCTGTGTCGTGTAAGGGTCGAGCGCGGTGACCGCATCGACATTGCCGCTCTTGAGCAAATCCGCCTGCGAACTGAACGGGACTTCCATGATCTGGACATCCTTGGCGGTGATGCCGTTCTTCTCAAACAGGTCCTTCATCGCGGCAAAGCTCTGACCGCGCGGCGAAGCGGTTGCAACGCGCTTGCCCTTCAGATCGGCGATCGTCTTGATGGGCGAAGCTGTCGGCACCAGAATGGCGTTCGATACCGGCGCGGTGGTGCCGGCGGTTTCGTTCTGACCGACGAGCGCGATGTCGAAGCCGCGCTCCTTGGCGACCATCATCGTGCCTGGGATCTGCAGCATGATATCGACCGATTTCGACTGCAGCACGGAGACGGCCTGGGTCGACAGCGGCACTTCCACGATGGTGACGTCGAGACCATGCTTCTTGAAGATACCGTTGCGGGTCGCCGCCCAGACATTCGCCGTGGCGCCCAGTTTCAGGACGCCAAGTTTCAATTGCATCAACTCGGCTGCCTGGGACGAGGTTGCAACCGCGAGCGCCGCCAATAACGAGACGGCCGCAACGACGGTCAGTGCCAGCTTTCTCAACCGTGCCTCCTGGATTTCACTGGCGGGAACGAGGCAAAAGCCGTGCCATCATAACAGCAATGAGCACTGCCCCTTGAAATTCGCCTCGGCTTTTGTGCAGACTGCGCTACGCTTGCGTTTCGCAAATGATTGAATCCAGCGGCATCGACATGCTTCTTGATTGCAATCCCATTCGGGCCGACAAAGCATCCATGTTTCTCGCAGGGAAGGAATCTCAACGATGATCGTGCGCCCGCAGCCGGACGGATCCCTGATCCTCATCACCCAGAACGACCATGCGAAGATGTCGGGCGTTCTGGCCGCCCATTGGGGCAACGATCGCTTCGCGCGGCCCTGGCCCTACGAATCAACCGTGCGCGGCACGGTGTTTCACGATTGCGGCTGGTACCGCTACGACACCGGACCGCTTTACGATGCCGAACAGCACACCACGCCGACGTTCTTCCGGGTTCCGCTCGACGACGTTCAATTGAAAGCCTTTCAATCCGGCATCGACTGGCTGAGCGATATCGATCCTTATGCGGGACTTCTCATCGGCCGGCACAGGACCGGCCTGTGGCGCAGCCGTTACAGCACGATCAGCCATCCCGTTCTGGTCAGTCCGCGCGAGCACTCACAGGGGATCGAGGCGTTTCTGGCGCGCAACGAACCGAAGCAGGAGGCGGCGATCGCCGCTTACGGCAAGCAGCAGTTCGAAACGAATTTCACGCTGCTGCAGATATGGGATCTGCTGTCGCTCTATTTCTGCACGGCGGAGCCGAAGCAGGACTATTTCGAGCCGGTGCCCATGAGTTACAGCGATCCCGGCGCGACGACGCGGCTGGACCTGACGCCGCTCGACGAGCGCCGCATTGCGATCGATCCCTATCCTTTCGATATCGACCCGCTGCCGGTGGACTATATCTACCGGCACATGCCGACCGCGACATTTCCCGATCAGGAGAGTTTCCGCATCGCCTATTTCGGCACGCCGTTCAAAATCAGGTCGTTCGAATTCGTGCGCAAACCCTGATCGTCTGCCGAGCAATTGGTCATCCCCCGCAGGACCGGCGCAAGAAAGAGCAATATGACAGACAAGATCAAACTCACGTTTGCGTGTGACGATTTCGAAATCGCGATGCCACTCTTGACCGGCGCCGTCGAGATCGAAGGCGTCGAGCCGGTGTTCGTGACGGAACTGTCCAATCCGGAGCGTCACGGCCTGATGGTGAGGAAGCTTGCCTTCGACGTCTGCGAGTTGAACGTCACGAATTATCTTGTGGCCCGCGACCAGGGCGTGCCGATCACCGCCATTCCGGTTTTCCTGTTCCGAAAATTTCGCCATGGCAATGTCTACGTTAACACGGCGGCAAGCATCAAAACGCCGGCAGATCTCAAGGGGAAGCGCATCGGCGTTTCGAATATGCAGGTGGCGAGCAATGTCTGGATCGCCGGCATCCTGGAAGAATATTACGGGTTGCGGAGCCGCGATGTCACCTGGGTGCTGGAACGCGAGGAGGATACGCCGTTCGATTATCCGGCCGACCTGAAGGTCGAGCATGTGCCGACGGGAAAGACCGCGACATCCATGGTGCTGAATGGCGAGATCGAAGCGCTGATGCATCCGAGCACGCCCAAGCCGATCATCACGCGTGATCCGCGCATCGCCCGCCTGTTCCCGGATTACATGGAGCGCGAGCTCGCCTATTTCCATCAGACCGGCCTTTTCCCGATCATGCACGTCACTGCCGTCCGCCAGGATGTGATGGATCGCCATCCCTGGCTCGCCGCCGTGCTGATCAAGGCGTTCGAGAAGGCCAAGGCGCAGGCCTATCATCGCATGCATAACGTGCGTGTCGTTCCGCTCGCCTGGTTCGAAGGCCATTGGGAAGAAGAGCGCCACCTCTTCGGGCCGGATGCCTGGCCCTATGGGCTCGACAGCACCAACCGGCGCAACCTGGAAACGATCATCCACTATTCGCACCAGCAGGGCTTGATCCGCCGCCCGTGGAAGATCGACGAGCTGTTTACGACGGTGTGAGTTCCGCAGTCGTTGTCATTCCCGACGCGCCGAAGGCGCGAGCGGGAAACCAGACCCGACGATTCATGCGCATAGTCACTGGTCACTCTTCCTGCATCATCAGGTCTGGATGCCCGCTCGCCTGCTACGCAGGCGTCGGGGATGACAGAGGCATCAGACTTCCGCGGGAGACAGGCGCCATCTCAGCAGATGCGCCTCGATCTTCAGGAAAGCGAAGTTGATGAGATAGCCCAGGATACCCAGGGTGAAGATGCCGGCGAACATCTCCGGCACGCGGAAGATGCGTTGCATGTCGAGAATGAAATAGCCGATGCCGCTGTTGCCCGAGATCATCTCGGCGACGACGGCGACAATGAGCGCAATGCCGAGGCTGATGCGCATGCCGGTCAGGATGCTGGGCAGCGCCGCCGGCAGAACGATCTGCACCAGCGCCTGGGCGCGCGAAACGCCGAAGGTGCGGCCGGTGTCGATCAGCACCGGATCGATGCCGCGCACGCCGCCATAGGTGTTGAGCAGGATCGGAAAGAAACAGCCGATGAAGATCACGAAGATCTTCATCTCATCGCCGATGCCGAGAAACAGAATGGCGACGGGGATATAGGCGGAGCTCGGAATCGGACGGATGAATTCGGTGATCGGCTCAAGCAGCCGATAGATGAACGAAACCGTCCCCATCAGAAGCCCGACTGGAATGCCGACCAGCACCGCCAGCCCCATGCCGATGGCGATGCGGATCAAGGTCGGCCAGATCTGATTGATCAATTCGCCGCTGGTCAGCGCATCAAACCATGACTCCAGGATGAGGCTGACCCGCGGCAGCGACACGGGATCGACAATGCGCCTCCAGGAGCAGAATTCCCACAACAGCAACAGCACGACGATCAGAATGAAACCCGGCAGGCGCTTTTTCATAGCGACTTTGGAGCAAAGCCTATGCCAATGCGGCGGACACTCCCGGCGCCGGCAAGCCGCTGCTGGCACATCAGTTGCTTGCCTACGCCTGACCTCTCAAACGGCAGCGTGAAAGAATGTTGAGCATGCAAAGGCGCATTGATGAGCACACGGCGGCGGTGAAAGGGACAGCGCCTACGGCCGCGAGTCCGAAGAAAACCATCATTCAACTGGTCGATCTCGACAAAAGCTACACGACCGGCAGCCGCGTTCTCAATATCTTCAATAACTTCTCTTACAAGATCGTCGACGGCAGCTTCCTGTCGATCGTCGGCCCCTCCGGCTGCGGCAAATCCACCTTGCTGAAGCTGATCTCCGGCCTCGAACAGCCGACCGCCGGCCGCGTGCTCTTCAACGGTCAGGCCATCGACGGCCCGCCGAAGGGCATGATCTATGTCTTCCAGCAATATTCGAAATCGATCTTTCCGTGGCGCACCGTTATCGAGAACGTCGCCTTCGGCCTGTCGACGACAAGAAACCTCTCCCGCAAGGAGAAGCAGGCGAAATGCAGGGAGTATATCGATCTCGTGGGCTTGAGTGGCTACGAGGACTACTACCCTTCACAACTCTCCGGCGGCATGCAGCAGCGGGTCGCAATCGCCCGCGCGCTCATCTGCGAACCGAAGGTGCTGCTGATGGACGAGCCGTTCAGCGCCGTCGATGCGATGACCCGCGCCATCCTGCAGGAGCTGTTGCTGAAGATCTGGGATCGCCTGCCGATCACCATTCTCTTCGTCACCCATGATGTCGAGGAGGCGGTGTTTCTCTCAAGCCGCATCCTGTCGCTCGGCCGTCCACCCAACACGATCAAGGAAGACGTGACGGTGAACCTACCCTATCCGCGCGACCAGATCGAGACGCGCGGCGACCCGGATTTCACGACGATCCGGCAGCGCCTGTTCAAGAGCATCTTCCTGCAGGAGAAGGCGGACGAGCCGGCGCATTGAGCTAGCGCCGGCTGCTGCTACTCCGAGGCTTTCAGGCCGATTTCCTTGATGATGCCGGCCCAGGCCGCTGTCTCATCAACAATGCGTTTGGCGGCGAACTCCGGCGTCGATCCGACGATGCGCAGATCCTGCTTGCGGAAGCTTTCGATGATATCAGGTTCCTTGAGTTTCTTCCGCGCGGCCTTCTCGAGAGTCGATATGATGACGTCCGGCGTCTGGCCTGGCGCGAGGAGAATGAAATCGGATTCCAGCCGGAAGCCGGGATAGCCCGATTCAGCGATCGTCGGCACATTGGGCGCGAGCGGCGACCTGACATCGGATGAAATCGCGATCGCCCGCAAACGACCATCCTCCACCTGCGGGATGAGTCCAACCGTGGCGCCGAACGCGGTCTTGAACTGGCCGCTCAGCAGATCAGTGATCAGAGGCGCGCTGCCGCGATAGGCCACGGGTGTGGTTTTGAACCCGGCGCGCAGCCGGAAATATTCCATCACCAGATGGGCCGGCGTTCCATTGCCGGCGTGGCCATAGGCGATCGGTTCTTCCTTCTTCGCCCATTCCACGTATTCGGCAACGGTCTTGGCGGGGACGGAGGGATGGACGACCAGCATCTGCGTCGCTGACACCAGAATGGATATCGGCTTCAGATCGAACTTCAGATCCTTGTAGATCGCCGGATTGATGGTGAGCGTGCTGCCGAGAGAGAGCAGCAGCGTGTAGCCATCGGACGCCGACTTGCTGACGAAATCAGCGCCGATATTGCCGCCGGCGCCGGCGCGGTTCTCGACAATCACGGGCTGCTTCAATGTCACGCCCATCTTGTCGGACATGGCGCGCGCCACGATATCGAGCGGCCCGCCGGGAGCAGCCGGCACGATAATCTTTATGGTCTGATTGGGGAAGGGTTGCGCCTGCGCGATTGCACCCACGCCCATGAAGACTGCGATGGTTGCGGCGTAGATGGCAGCTTTCTTCATATTGTCCTCTGCAAAGATAAGATGAAAAGACAAAGCGATAAACGTGCCAGACGAGCCGGCAATCAGGCGTGCATCATGCTGATGAACTGTGATGTGATGGAATGCTTTCGATCGGTGAGGATATCGAGAATCGAGAAGTGGCCATGGTCCGGCACGAGTGATTCATTGACCGGACACCCGTAGGATCTCGCGACGCCGCAGACCTCTTTTGATTGAGCGATGAATTCCGCTGTCTCAAGTGCGGCTGCTGCGACGATCACGCGTGTTTGCGATGGCCAGTTGCGAAACGCCGGCGACTGGGCGATCGCCATCTGCTCGCTGAGACCCAGGATCCCGTTGACGTCGAGCCTAGGGATGGCCGTGAGATTGTAGAGGCCGCTGAGGAGAAGAGCGCCGCGAATGCGTTCAGCAACCGGATGCCGGTTGTCTCCGTCCGAGCTGATCGCCATCGCGGCGAGATGCGCGCCCGTCGCATGTCCGAACAGAAAGAGCCGATCGCCCGACGCGCCATAGTTCTCCGCATGTCTCGAAATCCACGCCAGCGCTTCCATCACCTGCGCGGAGATGCGCTCGACCGACACATGCGGGCAGAGATCGAAATTAATGACGAAACAGGCCGCGCCGCTTTCGTTCAAATGCTGAACGGCGAAACGCATCGCGGCCTTGTCGGAAATGCGCCAGAAGCCGCCGTGAATGATGACGCAGCAGGGCGCATTGGGGCGCGTTGCGGGAAATATATCGAGACATTGCAGCGGCCCTTCGCCGTAGCGGATGTCGCGATGGGGCCGCAGGCGCTCGACCAGTTGCGCGCCGTGCGCAGCGTGATGGCGCAAGGTTGTCTCTCTGTCCCAGTGCCATTTCGCCGGGCTGAACTCGAGCTCCAGCCGTTGCAAGGTGTAGTTCCGGGCAGCGCCGTTTTTCGGGACAATCGAAACGACATCGCTCATCGCGACATCCTGACGAGTTTTGGCTTTCTTTGCGACTGTCTCTGAAGGCCCGCGGCGCCGCCCGTTAAGCCTGCTGCCGCATGCTGACCGAGATAGGACCGTACCCTTTCTGCAAACAGATCCGCGGCATGGGTCAGGCTCTCGCCTCGACGTGTAATAATTCCAATCTTGCGCGAAACGATCGGGTCGACAATCTGCCGGCTGGACACGCCTGCATGGCCGACCATTGAAATGGTCAGGGATGGCATGGCACCGATGCCCAGTCCGGCAGCAACCATGCCGATCAACGTGTCATGATTGAAGACTTCATAGGCAGGCTGAAGCTTCAGTCCTAACTCATCAGCCGCGCTGTCGAGTATCTTGCGCATGCTCAACTGCGGCCGCATGGCGATGAGCGGAAACCTGGTCAGATCAATCAGTGAGGCCGATGTCGATTGCGACAACGAATGGTCCTTCGGAAACACGATGCAGAACGGATCATCCATGATCGGCTCGAAACAAAGCTCCGAACTGTTGGCGAGCCCCGGCGCAATGGCAAAGTCGACTTCCGCCAGGAGAACGCGCTTCTCGATCAGCTCCGTGCGCTCATCGTAAAGCTGAATGCTGATGTCCGGATGGTCCTGCTTGAACGATTTCAGGAGGCGCGGAAAAACCGCTGACGCAATCGCCGGGACGCAGGCGATGGTTGCGTGGCCGCGCTGATTGGTCGCCTGCTCGCGCAGATCGGAGATGGAAGCGTCGAGATCCCCCAGTGTGCGTTTCACCCTTGCAAGAAAGGTCTTGCCATTGTCGGTCAGATGAACCTGGCGCGTGGTGCGGCGAAACAGCGCCACACCGACCTCTTCCTCCAGCTCCTGAATATGGCCGCTCAATGCAGGCTGGGAGATGGCGAGCGCCTCGGCCGCTTTGCGAAATCCGCCGAACTCTGCGACTGCGATGAAGCTTCTGATGCGGCGCAGGGTGATCGACATGAGGACCGCCCTAGTGCCCGTCGACAAAGACGGGGTGAAAGCACTCCGACTTCGAACGAATGGCTGCCACGTGCGGAGCGCCGAAATGCCCGGTGAATAGCAGCGCGCCTTCTTCAGCGCATCTGTTCAACAGCAGACGCCGCGTGATTGCAGCCTGGGCCGGGTCTTCGTCAGCCATGTGATTCCAGTGCGGCGCATAGACCTGCAAAGCATGATGAATGGCGTCGCCCGAAAAGATGCCGCGCTCGCCTTGCCGGCCGAGCGTGATCGAGACATGTCCGGGCGTGTGGCCCGGAGACGGCTCGATGCCGATCTCGTCATCGAAGACATGGGTGTGGTCGATCATGACCGCCTGTCCAGCATTGACGACCGGCAGGACGCTGTCGACAAAGACGGCGCTGCGCGGATCGCTCGCCATGGCCGGATTGACGGCGGCGTTCCAATAGGCCGCTTCGGCCTTCGAGAAATAGTATTTGGCATTGGGGAAAGTCGGCACCCAGCGGCCGTCCTTCAGCATTGTGTTCCAGCCGGTGTGATCGGCATGAAGATGCGTGCAGAAGACGATGTCGATGTCTTCCGGCCTGACGCCTGCGTCATGCAGGCGTTGCAGATAGGGCGTATCCAGTTGATGAAACCGGGGCGTCCACGGCCGGTCCTTGTGGTTGCCGGCGCAGCTGTCGACCAGGATGGTGTGATGGCGCGTGCGGATCAGCCAGGAATGAACGCTGCTGATCACCTTGTCATGCTCCGGCGCATAGTGATGCGGCATCAGCCAATCGAGATGCCGGTGCAGAACATCGCGTTCGAAGCCGGTGAAATAGCGATCGGGCGGCATGTTGGCCATGCCGAGCTGCTCCTCGATGCGAGTGACCGTCGATGAACCGATGTTCCAGATGGGCCTTGTCATCCGCTTGATACCACCTCCATCGCGTCCGCGATCAAAGCCGCATGCCCGCGGCTCAGGACTTTCCTGGCGGATCGCCTGCTGAATTGCTCGGCCAGCCGGTGCGACCCGGCGCGCCGATCTCCTGCCAGTATTCGAGAATGCCCATCATGCCGGCGAAGCGGACGAGCAGAAAGGGATGCAGGCCGAGATTGAAGAGCGCAACAAGATCGCGATCCTTCATCGCTTTGAGTTCGGTCTCGCTGATCGCATAGTTCTTCAGAAAATAATCGGGATCCTCGTCGAGCTTTTTGGCCAGGCTGCGATCACGGATCATATCGCTGGCGATCACATTCAGCGCGCTCGTGAGGTGCAGCATATCGGTGACGAACGGCTTCATGATCTTCAGAGTGTCAACCATTCATGCCTCCCAATACAGATAGCCGAGGCCGATATGCCAGAGCGGCACATAATCGACGACTGTCGCAGGCTTGTCGCCGGCGATGCCGGCCGCGATGATCCAGTTCACCAACTCGCCGTTGCCATGTTCCATCAGGTCGTCGGGCGTATAGTCGCAGAACCTGCTGCCCTTCCCTTCGGCCAGGAACGCCAGCACTTCCTTGTCGAAGGTCTGATCGACATATCCATAGAGCGGCGTGCCGGGATAATGGGACATGCCGCCGGTTGCCAGGACGAAAACCTTTTCGTCTGCCTTGTCGATGATCTGCCGGATGGCCTGACCCAGAGCGTAGCAGCGCTTCGGCCACGGCAGCGGCGGGACATAGCCGTTGGTGAAAAGGAGGACGATCGACTTGTCGGCTTTCGGATTGAGGAAGTTCGTCGTCAGGACGTGCTCGCCGTCCATCGTGCCGTTGGAGGTGAACGGCATATCGAAGCCGAGCCGCATCAGCTCCTGCAGCATATGCACGCTCAGCTTCGTATTGACGTTGTAGACATAGGGCTTCTGCTGGTCCCAGTTCGCCATATGCTGGGGAATGCCGCTGGGCGCGGACGCATAGCTGTCCTTGCCGGCGTAGGTGCGATAGGTCGCGCCGGTGATCTTCTCGATCTCCTGCGGGCTCGTCACGCCGCTGCCCGAGGCTTCCTTGCCGACGAAGAGCGCAAAGGGCGGATAGCAGCGAAAGTCGAAATTCACAAAATGATCGTCGTGAATGACGAGAATGGTATCGGCGCCGGATTTTTCCACCTGTTCGCGCAGAACCAGCATGGCCTCGCGGCCCTTCTGGACATCCTGGCGATATTGCTCGCTCTCGGCCGGGCGCGTGAACAGTTGCAGGTGCGAGTGCGGCGCAGCCGCTGCTCCGACAAAGGCCATTGGTATTTCCTCGCAGCATGGAAGAGGCCGCGCCGGTCCGACGCGGGCAAACTGGTCTTGGCCAGTTGAGCAGCCTGCGATTGGTCTGACAAATTGATTTATTAAAATAATTGATCTGACTTATCGATCAATTATCCGGCACGTCTTCGGCGGAAGCGGCGCGAGACCGGCATTTTCTAAATAAATTCAGCCTGATCCGGCGGCAAGGCCAGTCGCGACTGGCCCCGCAATGAACCGGCGCCGGTTCAGGCCAGCATATCGCGCACGAGCGGGATGACCTTGCTGCCATAGAGCTCGATGCTGCGCATGAGCTTTTCATGCGGCAGCGGGCCGGCGCTGTACTTCATATCGAAGCGCGAAATGCCGAGCGCCTTTGCGGTCCTGGCGATCTTGCGGGCGACCGTCTCGGGCGAGCCGACATAGAGCGAGCCCTGGCTGGCTTCACGCGTGAATTCACCCTGCTGCATCGGCGGCCAGCCGCGCTCGGCGCCGATGCGATCGCGCATCTGCTTGTAGTGCGGCCAAAGCTCTTCGCGCGCCTGCTCGTCCGTGTCGGCGACATAGCCGGGCGAGTGCACGCCGATCTCGCGCACCGGTTTGCCGAGTTGGCTGTAGGCGCGATGATAGAGATCGACGAACGGCTTGAAGCGCTCGGGCTCGCCGCCGATGATCGCCAGCATCAGCGGCAGATCGTATTGCGCCGCGCGCACCACGGATTGCGGACTGCCGCCGACGCCGATCCAGGTCTTCAGTGTGCCGGTCTCGATGGACGGAAACACACGCTGGTTGGTGAGCGGCGGGCGCACGGTGCCGCGCCATGTCACGGGCTCCTGCTTGATGAGGGCGGCGAAGAGATCGAGCTTCTCCTCGAACAGTTTCTCGTACTGGTTGAGCTCGTAGCCGAACAGCGGGAACGATTCGGTGAACGAGCCGCGACCGAGGATGACCTCCGCCCGCCCCTTCGCCACAGCGTCCAGGGTCGCAAAGCGCTGGAACACGCGCACCGGCTCGTCCGAGCTCAACACGGTGACAGCCGTGCCGAGCTTGATGCGCTTGGTGCGCCCGGCGATCGCGGCGAGCACGACTTCTGGCGCGGAGACGGCGAAATCGGCGCGGTGATGCTCACCCAGCCCGAAGAAATCGACGCCCAGTTCATCGGCCAGGACCGCCTCATCGACGACATTGCGGATGACCTGGGCGTGGGACAAAAGCTCGCCATTGGCGCCGGCCGTGACATCGCCGAACGTATCCACGCCAAGTTCAAGGGTCTGAGCCATGAGGATCTCTGTTCAAATAGCCAAGCGGTGTCGCTGCCGAAGGTGACACGGCGCTGGCGGGGATGGAATTGTCAGGGGATCGAACGGCAGGCCGCCCCTCATATAGGGAGGGCTGGCCGAAATAAAATAGGGGCGGAACGCGGCCGGTCTGCGCCAGCTATCGGGGTTACTTCACCAGAGTCGCGGTTCTGCTGAGAGCGGCCGGCAGGCCTTTCAGCGAGATCGAGAACGTCAGCGGCTCGTTGCTCTCGCTCGGCGTCGCGATGAATTTGAGGGTCGTACCGGCGCGTAGCGCGGCGGCTGCCGCGCCGTCGAATTGCAGCGGCACGACGCAACCGGCGGGCAAGCAGGTGCGGAAGCGCAAGGGCTTTCCTGATGGCTTGTCGTCGATCTGCGTGGTGACGCCCGACTCGAGCAGCAGGCCGAACGGCAGGACCAAGGTGCCGGTCACATTGGCGCCATCGCCCGGCGCCAGTTCGATGGCGAGAAGGCGCTGACGGTTCTGGCTGAACTGCTGCTGGGAGAGCGTGCAGCGCTTTCCATTGGCCTGCACGACACAGGCGACCTGCCAATCCTGAAAGGTCTCCTGCAGGGACGTCGCCCCGCCGGGCAGAGATGACACTTGCGGTGGTGTCTGTCCTTGGGCAATCTGCACCTGGGCAACCTGCGCCACAATGCAGAGGCCAACAACTGCGCCGGCTATGCTTTGCATTTTCATCATCGAAACTTGACCATCAGAACTTTATCGCCAGATTGGCCTTGACGCTCTGGTCTCTTGCGGCGGAGGCAAACTGGCCGTTGTAGGCCACGCCGATCGTGGCGTTCGGGAACAGCCTCAGGTCCAATCCCGCCTCGACGACCGCGGCGTTCTGTGCGATCGGCACACCGGCGATGGTGAAAGCCGATCCGCCGGCGAAGGCGAAGGTCGACACCGGCGTGGTGTCGCCAAAGGCATGACGCCAGCCGAGGCTGCCGCGGGCCGTCGCAATCATGCCGCCCAGCGCGAAGTCGCTGGAGGCGCGCAGGCCAAGCGTGGTGAAGGTGACGCCGGTCGAGACGCTCCTGCTCGTCAACGCGGCCGGACCACCGATCTCTCTGAAGCCTTCCGTGTGCAAATTGACGTAGGCGAGATTGCCGAAGGGCTCGATCGCCACAGTGTTCATATTGATGCGGTAACCGAGATCGCCAAACACCTGCGCGGTGCGGGCGCCGTAGCTGGCCGACAGTTGATCCGTGAAGCCCGGGAAGGCGACGAACCGACTGCTCGAGATGTCATGCCACGTATAGGCGACGCCGGTACGCAGGGACAGGTTGCCCCATTGGCTGCCGGCGTAAACGCCGATGTGGTAATTGTCGCTTTTGCCCGACGAGTTGCGGCCGTTGATGCTGATGCTAGTGTTGCTATAGCCACCGAGCAGACCGACTCTCCAACCGTCGAACAAGAATGCATCGACGCCGAAGGTGAGGCCGCCGGTCGAGCGCCGGACGCTCGCCGCATTGCCGTCGCCGTTCAGGTTCCCCCAGGCGCCGAAGGCCTGGCCCCAGACGACCGGGCGATCGGTGGTGGGCGCGACCATCATAGGGCCGCCCGGCGCATAGGACATGACGGGCGTCGGCGCCGCGCCGACCGACCCGAAGCTGCTGCGCAGACGGTCGATGGCGGAAGAGCGCACGAAGCGGCTGTCGTCGACAAGCACGGAGGTCATCGAGGCATGCTGCTCGCCCGAGAGCTGATCGAAGGTAGCGCGGGCCTGAGTATCCGTCATCAAACCGGCGAGCGCATTGAACAGCGGCCCGACCATCGGGATCGTGTCCAGTCCGCGGCCGGTGGAAATCTGGTTTGGCGTCAGGCCCGCATCGGCAAAGGCGCGCTTGACGACATCGAGATAGACGTTGTTGGCGTCGTAGTTGTCTTCGACCTTCAGGAAGGCGGTGGTGTTGGTGACACCAGTGACCGAACCGAATTCGCCGTTCACACCGTTGGTCGCGGTGAGCACGGTGTAGTGCGCGCCAACCATCAGGTTTCCCTGCAAGTGGACATCGAGAGTCGAGCCCGCATTCAGGGTCGCGGAGCCGTTGACGGTGAGAAGGTCGGATTGATTCATGCCGCTGACATCGACGGCGTAGACCGATCCGGAGGCAAAGCTGGCATTGCCGCTGGTCGTGGTGCGATCTCCCGCCCCGCCGTCAGCCATGGTGAGGATGCCGCTGTTGTTGAAATTCGCCAGGCCGTTGAAGGCCGTCGTTTCAACTGCGGCACCGTCGACGGCGGTGTAAATCGAAACACCCGCCGCGTTGGTGAGCGTGCTCGCTCCGCCGCCGAAATCGTTGGTTCCGCCGGCGGTGTTCCAGCCCGCATTGTTGTTAAAGATGTTGGCGGCGGCGCCGAATTTCACGGTGCCGATCATTTCGCCAGCATTGGTGAAAACCACCGGCCCGCCACTGGCGTCGATCGCCAGGTCAGTGGAGAGCTGCGATCGGTTGCGGACCAGCGCGTTGGTGGCGATGGTGATCTGCTGACCAGACGATCGCGCGAAGATCGCGCTGGTGGTGCCTTCGACCAAGGCATTGGTCGTGATATCGACCGCCCCGCCGTTGCCCGTCGCCTTGATGCCTTCCGCGAGCGTGCCGGCCACCGTGCCGTTGGCGGTGATGCTGATTGCGCCCGTGCCGCTGTTGGTCGCCTCGATGCCCGTCGTGCCCGAGACGTTGCCGACCGTCAGATCAATCGTGCCGACGCCGGCCACATTCGTCTGCCGCGCCACGACCGCCGTGTTGCTGTCGGCCGTCACATCGCCCGCCGTCACCAATATATTGCCGCCACCCGACCGTGCGAAGATGCCGTTGCCGTCCGTCGCATTGACCGCCCCGACCGTCTTCACCGTCGTAGAACCCGAACCGAAGTTCTCCGCATCGACACCGAAGCGACCATTGATCGTGCTGTTGGCCGTCACGTCGACATTGCCGGTCGCCCCGCCCTGGAGGAGCGCGCCGACAATGCCGGCGTTGCCCGCCTGGATGGGGCCGTTCGCTACAATCGTCACATTGCCGGTCAGCGATTGCGCCTG
>Ga0182744_1000096_pt1 | contig 99099 bp, 79 predicted proteins | sample eDN3rd30CKraftMG_FD_128525 | JGI IMG/M metagenome (GOLD analysis project Ga0182744, IMG submission 128525) | Enriched Miracle-Growth compost microbial communities from Emeryville, California, USA - eDNA 3rd pass 30_C Kraft MG (version 2) (version 2) ... | reverse complement strand
ATACGCAACTCCTTTTCCCTATCAAGAAAATTATTCGCCTTTTTCCTCCCTGGCTATCAACACATTCTGAAGATATATCCACTTAAAAACACGTGCGTATTTTTCGTGGCACTACTTTGCCATCGTTTGCTCCTACACAAAATACGCATCCATCCATTTATTAATTCTTCTTTTGCCAGTATCCGGCGTTCCCAATAAAACATATCCTATCTTAGTTGCCATGCAACCCCTGCTACTGCTTCATGGCGCACTGGGCGCCGCAGATATGATGCAACCGCTGCAACAGGCTCTGAGCGAGCACTACCACGTGCATACCTTTTCCTTTGCCGGCCACGGCGGGCAGCCTCTGCCCGAAGAAGGTCTTTCCATTGATTTTTTTGCGCGGGAACTGCACGAATACATCACAGCCTACGGGCTGCAGGGCGTGCCGGTTTTTGGCTACAGCATGGGCGGCTATGTGGCGCTGCGGCTGCTGAAAAGTCATCCGGGCATCATCAGCAGGCTTATTACCCTGGCCACCAAGTTTCATTGGGATCCCGAAACAGCGGCACGCGAATGCAGCATGCTGCAGCCCGATAAAGTGGCAGCCAAGCTGCCTGCTTTTGCCCGGGCATTGTCTGAACGCCACGCGCCGGTAAACTGGAAGGAACTGATGACGGCTACGGCCGCTATGCTGCATGCTATGGGGGAAGACAGTCCGCTGAAGCCGGAAGATTTCCCAACTTTCCAACTGCCCGTGCTGTTGCTCCTTGGCGACCGCGATAAAATGGTGGGCCTGGAGGAAACCCTGGCCGTGTACCGCGCGCTGCCCAAGGCTGCCATGGGAATGCTGCCGGGCACGCCGCATCCGCTGGAGCAGGCGGATCCGCTGCTGCTGAGCTTTTTAATCCACCGCTTTCTAAGCCGGTAAACCCTGCTTAGCCCCGCAATACTTCGCCCAGCACGGCCAGGCTTTTTACCGGCTTCATATGGTCTGTATGGCGCTGCAGGTAGGCCAGGTACCATTCCAGCAAACGCTGCCGCATGGCGCCGTTCATTTCAATATCGCCCAGCGCTTCAAAATCCGGCACTTCCATCAGGGCGGCCAGCGCGGCTGTTTCTTCCTGCCCAATACCGCTGTAGGTAGCAGGCGGCTCTGCCATAAACCGCCCGTCCGTCAGGCTCAGGTAAGGTGTAAATCCGCTATAGTTGCCGCCCGGCTGGTACCCTAATATAGCGCTGCACTGCAGGGTAAAGTAAACCGGGAAGTTGGCCACGGCTTCGGTGGGCAGCTCATCCAGCTTTTTAAAATAATCAAAGGCAAAGTCAAACAATTCCGGGATGGCAGCGTCTTCGGGCAGCAGGCGCAGCAGCAGCTCGGCGCTGAACAGGGCAATGCTGTTTTTCAGGACAGATTCCGGCACATGCTGGTACAGCCATGCAGGCGAAAATTCGCGGATACGGCTCAAATTTCTGCCGGGTTTGTAATACACCACCATATCCAGCAGGCTGGCGGGTTGCAACAGGCCGGCACGACTGGCTTTTTTGGCCGTGCTGACACGGATGCCCTGCATCAGGTAAGTCTGCAGGCCGTAATGGGCAGTAAACACCGTGCTGATGAGGCTGGTTTCGCCATACTTAATGGAGCGCAGCACGATTCCTTTGGTTTGTTGTAGCATGAAGGCTCCTCTAAATTACGAAAAAAGCAGGCGCGAAAGGGCTTGTTTTAACCTGAAAACCGCTGTTTAACAGTTGCCGGAAAACAAGGTTCCGGGGCGGTTTAATTCATGAAAATCAATTTGCCCACATAGCGCTGCACGCCATCGGTGCTGGCCACAAAAATCAGGAACACGCCGCTTTGCGGCCGGCGGCCGGTATAATCCAGGCCGTTCCACGCGGCTTGTCCGCCATTGGCAGTGGTGCGGTAAATAAGCTGCCCGCTTACATCGGTGATGCGCACATCGGCATTGGCTGCCAGTCCGCTTATAGCAATGGTACCGCCATATTTTGCAGGAACGGGATTGGGGAATACCAGTACATCGCTGTTGGTTTCGCCGCCTTCGGTAGCGGTACCGCGGTAGCTTAGCAAGCCTTCTTCCGTACCGATATACACGTCGCCGGTCACAGGGTCCACCGCTATTTTCTGAATCTTGTTGCTCGGCAGCGGGGAATCATCGGCGGTAAAGCGTTCCAGTATCCTGCTGCCGTCGCTGTTCAGCAGCCACACGCCATTGTTGGTGCCAATCCATTTGCGGTTGGCGCCGTCCACGGCAATGGTGCGCACATCTTCTCCCTGAAACAGCAGTCCGGCATACTGGTCGTATTGCACAATGGGCTGACTGGCTTCGCAGCCGCCGCTGATCACTTGTGCCGGGCAGCTGACCACGCCAATGCCATCGGCAGTGCCTATCCAGATGCTGCCGGTTTTGTCTGCCGCCACGCAATAGGTTTTGGCAGTGGGCAGGCCGCCGGCGCCTTTGCCGGCCATCAAAAGCCGGTAGGTATCATCGCTGCCGGTTTCGGGCGTGCCATTGTCGTTGTACACCATCACGCCGCTGCTTTGCGGGCCATAATACCACTTCAGGTTGTTTTGGTCTATCACCAGGCCGGCAGCCGCGTAAGGCAGGGGGCGGCTGTAGGGCACCGCATACCGGAACCACTGTCCGTCGGTGGTTTTCACGCCCAGTTCGCGGGTGGTTACCGGCTGGTTGAACCAGAGGTTGTTGCCGGCGTCAAACGCCAGGCCGGCTACGTTGTAGCTGCCGGCAATATTGAAGGAAGCCTGGATTTCGGGGGATTTGATGATGCGATCGGTACCGTCTGTTTTGCGCTCATACAGGCCGCTGCCAAATGAGCCGGCATACAGGGTGCCGTCGCGCGGGTCTTTTGCCAGGCAAATGAAATCGGTTACCGTGTCTTTAAACAGCGGGTGGTTGGCGGAAGTAAAGGTTTCCCAGCTTTCGTTGCTGAAGTGGGAAAGCCCGTGGCGATAGCCCAGCCCGTTAAATAAATCGTCTACCCCGCCGTGGGCCACCCACACATCGCCGTTTTGGGGCAGGATGTCGTAGCTGGTAAAATAAGCTGGCCCGTTGGGGATTTTATAATCAAAATCACTGCCCGATACCTGCCGGCCCAGGCCTTTAAAAAGGTCGGCTACATAAAACGTGTGGTCATCTGCCAGCACGGCAGTTTGCATGGGTTCTTCCATCCAGTAATATTCCTGGGGTGTAAGCGCGGCATCCAGCCGCAGTACGTATTCGTTGGTGCTGGCATAAAGAAAGCCCCCACCGGCATCCAGGTGGTGTATTTCATTCATGGGCATTACAGCCTGCAGGGTGTCTGCCTGCAATACGAAAAGCGTATCCAGGGTGGCGCAAACCAGTTGCCCGTCAAAATCCAGGACGCCCAGCAGGTTGCGGCTGGTATCCAGCGCCTGCCAGGCGGCAAAGTTTTGCGGGCTGGGGTGGTTCAGGGGAATGCGGTAAAGGCCTTTCTGCGTGGCCGCGTAGCGGTAGGCGGCATCTTCGCTGTAGCTGCGCACCGGCAGGTTTACACCGGCTTTCAGAAAGGTGTAGGTTTCCTTTACTTCTTTTTTATTCAGGTTCAGTACCAGGATGCCAATGTCTGTGGACAGGTAAGCCAGTCCACCGGTGGCAAAAGCAGCGTTGATGTTTTTGGTGCCGGTTACGTTTTTCAGTTTCAGGTAAGGAATGCTGAAAAAGCTGCCATCCCGGAACAGGTCAATATTGCTGTTGCTGTAACCGATGACCGTAGTGCGCGTAGCGGCATCGTAGGCCAGCTGCACCGGTTTGATGTCATTCATGCCATTCACCTTGCTGTACGTGCTGATTTCATCCTTGAGGTGATCGTAGGTGAAAAAGCCCTGTCCGGCGGCCACAAAAAGCATATTGCCATCGGTTACCACGGCGCTGGTGCTGTTGTAGGGCAGGTGGCTGCGCCACTGGCCAATGGCCCGTTGCTGGGCATGTGCGGGGGCGGTGCAGAAAAAGAAAGAAAGCAGAAATAAAAGGCGCGTCATACGGTAAACAAAAGTAACGCTAAGAACGCCGGTGGCGCCTGCCTTATTGCCTGCCGGCCACCGGGCGGCCTTCAATTTCTTCCAGCAAAAACTGCAGCACGCGCGGATAGTAAAAGTGCTCCAGCCGGTGGATGCGCCCTGCCAGCGAAACTGGAGTATCGCTGGGCAGGATGGGGCAGCGGGCCTGCAGCAGGAGGTTGCCCTCATCGTAGTGTTCGTTCACATAATGAATGCTGATGCCACTTTCCTGCTCGCCGGCAGCCAGCACAGCCTCGTGTACATGCTGCCCGTACATGCCTTTGCCGCCATAGCGGGGCAGCAGGGCCGGGTGTATATTAATAATGCGGTTGGGGTAGGCCTGTACCAGTGTTTCCGGAATTTTAAGCAGGAAACCCGCCAGCACCAGCAGGCTGGGCCGGTAGGCAGCCAGCGTTTCCACAAAGGCAGGCTGCTGCATTTCCTGCCGGGTTACAAACAGGGCAGGGATGTTTTCCTGCCTGGCAATAGCCAGCACACCCGCGTCTGCTTTGTTGGATACAATCAGCGCCACACGCGCCAGCGTGCTTTGGCGGAAGAAATCAATAATAGCCTGGGCATTGCTGCCGCGGCCGGAGGCAAAAATTATGAGGGAATGCAAAACAGGACAAAGGTAAAGCCTGCCTGCGTTCAGGACCTGCTGCCTTATTTTTGTAAAAAAGGATTGACTTTGGAAAAGCTGCGCCTCGATAAATACTTGTGGAGCATCCGGATTTTTAAAACGCGAAGCCAGGCCACGGCGGCCATAGACGAAGGCAAGGTAAAGCTGAACGGGCAAAACATAAAGCCTTCGCGCACCGTTGCCCTGGGCGATAAATACGAGATTAAAACCGAAGCGCGCCGCTGGACGATTCAGGTAACCGGCCTGCTGGAAAAACGCGTGGCCTACGAAGAGGCCATCAAAAATTACGTGGACCTCACTACGGAAGAAGACCGCAACCTGAATCAGCGGCTGAGTTCCAGCTTCTTTACCGGCAAGCGCATGAGCAAAACCGGCAAGCCCACCAAAAAGCAACGCCGCGACCTGGATGAATTATTGGGGCCGGGGGAAGGTTAGGTTAAGGTTAAGGTTAAGGTTAAGGTTAAGGTTAAGGTTAAGGTTGAGAGGGTATGAGTAAGGCAGGATAAGAGGCGGGCCGGGCATTCAAAAGTCAGCCGCTTGCTGCTTTTTTACTCCATATTGTTTGCCGGCACAAAGGTGCGGGTGCCGGGCAGGTTTACCCCTGGCCTTTCGATAGGTGCAAAGTTCCGTTAAATGAAAGGCGCGCCTCTTGTAACGGTAAGGTACAGGCGGGGCAGCGCGGTTAATAATGCTTAGGTTTGCAGAGAGCTAACCAAATCGTGATTCATGCGCTTTCGCATTTTTATTTTATTATTTCTAATTGCGGCAGCCACGGGCTGCCGCAACAATAAGCAGCAGGTTACTATCATCGGCGACATCGAAGGCATGCCCCGGCAAAGCGTGCGCCTGCAGGAGCTGGGCATTGATGATAAAATTATTGTCATAGATTCGGCGCAAACCACCGAAAAAGGCCATTTCGAGCTACAGGCTACTTCCCTGCAGCCCGGTATTTACCAGGTAATTTTTGAGCAAAACAAGTACCTGCTGCTTTCGGCAGAAGGTGGCGGCAACATCCGCATTACCGGCCATTGGAATGATCTCACCAGCAATTATCAGGTAAGCGGCTCGCCGGCCTCGGCCAGCCTCAGCAGCTTTATCAAAGTACTTACAGAACACATGCGCGATATCAATACGCTGGGCATTATCATGGACTCGCTGCGCGTGCAGGGCAAAGACAGTATGCTGCTGGGCGCCCGCAACGAAATGAAGGCCAATCAGGATCAGCTGACCAGCTATATTGAGCAATATGCAGACACTACCCGGTTTCTTTCCAATGCGCTGTTTGCCGTGCGCACCCTGAACCCGGTGGTGGAAAAAGACTATTATACCGCTTTTACCCAAAGCCTGGAGCGCCGCTTCCCCAATCAGCCGCAGGCGCAGGAATTCAACAAGCGTTATGCCCAGTTTGTGGCCCAGCAGGAGCAAATGACAGCCGCGCCGGGTGGGCCGGAGGTGGGCGCGCCGGCGCAGGAAATTTCGCTGCCCAACCCGGAAGGTAAAGTGGTGAAACTTTCGTCGCTGAAAGGCAAATACGTGCTGGTGGATTTCTGGGCCAGCTGGTGCCCGCCCTGCCGCGCCGAAAACCCCAATGTGGTGGCTGCCTACCATCAGTTTAAAAACAGGAATTTTGATATTCTGGGCGTATCGCTGGATGATGATAAAGACGCCTGGGAGGCCGCCATTAAAAAGGATAATCTTTCCTGGCACCACGTCAGCGACCTGAAACGCTGGGAAAGCAGCGCCGCGCGCGCCTATAATGTACAGGGCATCCCCACCAACTTTTTGATAGATCCGCAGGGGGTAATTGTAGCCCGCGACCTGCGCGGACAGGCGTTGCAGCAAAAGCTCGGCGAACTGCTGGGTCAGTAGGAAAAGGCGGCTTAGCTGAAGAAAAAAGCCTGTATCCCGGGCTGGTATTTCCTTTCCTGCCCGCCCGCCCAACACCAAAATGCTTCCTGGTCTGGTTTTTTAAACCAGCAACAAAGCCTTTGGGCTACATTTGTTTTTCCTAACCCCATACTATGACGATATCCAAAGAGATCAAGATAGGCCTGCTCCTGCTGATTTCCATACTGGTTTTCTTTGCCGGTTTTTATTTTCTGAGAGGTTCGAATATTTTTAACCCGGAAAACGAATACTATGCTTACTATGATAATGTGCAGGGCCTGCAGGCTTCTTCGCCCGTGCAAATTCGCGGCTTGTCCGTCGGTAAAGTCAGCAAGATTGAGCTGAACGGTACCGGCGGCAAGATTAAAGTAACGCTGGCCATCCCTAAGAAGACGCCTATCCCTTCCAATACCATTGCCAACCTGGGTTCTATTGACCTGCTGGGTACCAAAGGTATTGCCCTGGAAATAGGCAACAGCAGCACGCTGGCGGCAGATGAAGCAGTACTGCCCAGCACTACCGAAGGGGGCATTATCGAGGCTATTTCCACCGAAGTGAATCCCCTGCTTCAGGATGTGCGTCATGCGGTTTCTATTGTAGACAGCATTCTGCTAACCGTAAATTCTATCCTGAGCGATCAGACGCGTATAGAATTTCAGCAAAGCATCACCTCGCTGAACCACACGATGAGAAACTTTGAAGGCATCAGCAACAAGCTGAGCGCCCGCGGCGATGAGCTGGCCCAAACCATCAGCAATGCCAACAGCATCAGCGGGAACCTGGCTAAAAATAATGCGCAGATAAGCCGGATATTGCAAAACCTGGATACGACTACCAATAACCTTAAAAATGCGCCCATAGATCGCACCATTACCGAGCTGCGCACCGCTGCCGAAGAACTAAAGCTGGTGATGCAGAAAATCAACAATGGCGAAGGCTCCATCGGCAAGGCCGTCAATGACCCACAGCTTTATAATGAGCTCAACAATACGCTTAATAAATTTGGCGTGCTGGTGGAAGACCTCCAGAAACACCCTTCCCGCTATATAAACATCACGGTCTTTGGACGAAAAGCAAAGGTGGGCAAGTAAACAACGCCCACAATCCGCTCCTTACCTTTCCGGTACTTACGGCTACCGGGCGCTTGCAGGTTTGCTGCTGCTTTTGCTTTCCTGCCTGCAGGCATTAGGGCAGGCGCCCCGCGATACGGGTAATCAGGTCACCATTACCATTCGCCATGCCGATTTCCTGGAGCGTGCCACCACAGATACGGCCAGTTATGTGATGAAGCTGGTGGGCAATGTGGCCCTGGTACAGGGCAGCAGCCAGCTTTTTTGCGACAGCGCCTACCTGAACCTGGAGAAAAATAACGTAGAGGCCTTTGGCAATGTGCGGATTGTGCAGCCCGGTGCCAATGTGCAAAGCGATTACCTGCGGTACACCGGCAATACCCGGCAGGCTTTCCTGCAGGGCAATGTGAGCCTTACCAACGGCAAAGACAATCTTTGGGCAGAAGAACTTTATTACAATACCGGCACCAAGCTGGCTACCTACGCGCTGGGCGGCACGCTGCAAACTGAAAATACCACCCTCAGCAGCAACAGCGGCTCTTACAACCTGAACAGCAAAGACGCCCGCTTTACCGGCGAGGTATACGTTAGCGATCCGCAGTACAATACCCAAAGCGAAGACCTGGGTTACAACACTGTTACCAAGGTGGTTACCTTTTACGGGCCGTCTGTGGTAACAAATGATAAAAGCGAGCTGCGCACCAGCAAAGGCACTTATGATTCAAAACGGGAAGTGGCGCATTTCACGGCGCGCTCTTCTATTCTGAGTGGCGGGCAGTACATAGAAGCCAACCTGCTGGATTATGACCGGAAAACGGGTTACGGCTTGGCCGTTGGCAATGTAATTGCATTGGATACAACGCAGCAAATAACGCTTTACAGTGGCCGCGCCAGCTACAACGAAATTTCGCGGGTGTTGCTGGCTACCGAAAAGCCGGTGCTGAAAAGGCAAAATGAAACAGACAGTTTATTTGCCCGTGCCGATACTTTTTACAGCGCGCCGGTAACCGCCCTGCATACCTTGCAGCCGGGAAGAAAAGACAGCGCGGTACAAGCCGCCGATTCGGCTGCTAAGAAACCGGTGAGAAAGGTAAAAAGGCCTGCTTTGGACAGTGTCGCTGCGCCGGTGCCTGCCGACAGCACCGCGCCCCGGTTCTTTATTGGTTTCCACCATGTGCGGGTGTTCAGCGATTCCCTGCAGGCCCGAGCCGACAGCATCAGCTACAGCCAGCAGGATTCTGTGCTGCGCCTGATGGGCAGCCCGGTGGCCTGGTCGCGGCACAGCCAGGTAACGGGAGATACCATCCTGCTGTTTACAGACAGCGGGCGCCTGAAGCGGCTGCTGGTGCCCAACAATGCTTTTCTGGTATCGCGTTCGGGACCGGAAAAAGCAGATCTCTTTGATCAGGTGCAGGGGCGTACACTGGAGGGAATTTTTGAAAACAATGAATTCCGTTTTGCCGAAGTATGGCCCAATGCAGAAAGCATTCATTTTGTTCAGGATGAAGAAAAGCGCTACGTGGGCGTCAGTCAGGCAGCATCCGAAAGGATTAAAATATTTTTTGAAAAAAGCGGCATTTCCCGGATTGTGTATGAGCAGGATGCCACCCAGACCCTCACGCCCATGCAGCAGGCCAATTTGCCGGCCATGCGTCTGAGCCGCTTTACCTGGCGTGAAAAGGAGCGGCCCAAATCGAAGGCGGAATTGTTTGAATAGGGCGGGAAGAGCAGGTTAAGGTTAAGGTTAAGGTTAAGGTTAAGAGGCAGCGTGAAACTGTGTGGCAAGGTCTATTTCCTTAACGTGAATCTTGTTTTCATCTTTATGATTATCAGCAACTTGGGCGTATTTTAAATTAGAGGCGGCCTTGTCTTTTAGCCGAAAAAGACACAGCCTTGAATTTTTGCTTCTTTGAGGGAGACAAAAGAAGAAATAAAAACCCTATACGTGATTCACGTTAAACAGGGTATTTCATTTTTTAAGTGCAGGTGCAGTATTAAATGCTTTATTGTTTCTCGCAAAGGAAAAGATCCGCCTTACTGGAAGGGCTGTCCACGGATTGCCGGCTTCTTGGAAAACTAGCAACAGTTTAAAACCAAAAGGCTCTGCGTGGCCCAGGATATTATTTCCAGGTAAGATACTACCATGCAAAAAGCCGCCCTGCAAGGCAGGGCGGCTTTTATCTGTTTGGGTGGTGTTTTAGTGAAGGTGCTGCTTAGCGTTTGCCGCCAATCATATAACCGATAGACACGCTGTAGGTGTTCAGCTTCAGGGTTTGGTCGGTGCTTTGTCCGTCAGGGATATTGTTGGCCAGGCCACGTTGTACCATGGCGCGGAAGAAGATACCGCTGCGCAGGTAATAACCGGCGTTGGCAGATACGCCAAAGTCAAAGCGTTCCAGGTCATTGTCATTGGCATTAGAGCCAAAGTGCAGGTCTGTGGTTCCGTCCATATCCGGCTGTCCTTCAATAGAGCGGTGATATTTGTTTTTACCGGAGAAAGGCACGCCTACGTAGCCGCCTACGCCAATAAAGAACCGGCCTTCGCCCGGGTCATTGAAGTAATACTGGAAGTTCAGCGGCACTTCAAAGTAGTGCAGGGTATAGTTGTCTTCCCAGTGGCCAAGAATAGGACCGAAGTTGGCATCGCGCTTACCGCCTTTGATAGAGTAGAACAGCCCGGGCTGAATAGAGAAGTTGTTGCCGATCATGATGTCGGCGTTCACACCGGCTTTTACGCCCAGCTTGGCGCCTTTGTAGTTTACCTCGGCGCCGTCTGGCATGGTGCCGTGCATGTTGGCTATGTTCAGGCCTATTTCAGGGGCAATATGTACGTGGACGCCCGAGCCTGTGGAAGTTTCTGTCATTTGGGCCTGCGCTCCCAGCGCCAGGCAAATTGCGGAGGTTAAAAGCAATACTTTTTTCATAGTGATAGGATTTGAGTGATTGGTTTCTTTGGTTTTACTCCCACCCTAAAAAACAACTGTGCCACAGAAAAAAAGCCGCCCGGTATTGGGGCGGCTTTCCTGTTAAAAGTTATTGGCTATTAGTAGCGGTTGTTGCCATTCATAAAGAAGTAACCAACACTGATGCCAATGCACCAGTTGTTGGCCTGGCCGCTGCCGGATTGGCTAAAGCCGGGGCCTTTCACGCTGTAATCATTTGCAAGATTAGCCATGCCCATTTGGTACTGCGCTTTAAAATAAAGGCCGGAGTTCATTTCCACACCTGCACCCACCTGAAAGCCAAAGTCCAGCGCTCTCAGATCATCACCATTTTTGGTAACCGGGTTAAAGGGGTCGTTCATATCTATCTCGGTACTTGTGTTGCCAAAAGTCAAAGCGCGGGAAGTATCAATCGACACGATTTCCGTTCCGCCAACGCTCAGCTTTGAGGTGCCTTTATGCTGCCCGGCAATAGCATAGGCTGCATAGGGGCCGGCATAAATCATAAAGCGGGTATTGCTCCATTCATCACCAAAGCGGTAGTGAAGGTTGATGGGCAGTTCCAGATAGTGAATGGTATTGCTATACTTTTCAGTCTGTTCCGCAGTTGCGCCCAAAAAATCATATTCTGATGAAGAGTTAGACTTGAAGCCTTTCATGCTGTAAAACAGGCCGGGCTGTAGCGACAAACTGTTATTAAAACCAAGGTCCAGTACCACGCCAGCTTTGGCGCCTATTTTAATATCGCCGCTTTTATCGCTGGTTTTCGGTATGCCGCCGTTAAGATCAGTTTCCTGATACTTCATATTGGCGAGATTCAGGCCTGCTTCAGCGCCCACACGTACATTCATTTGGGCCTGCGCACCCACTGCCAGCAGCAGCGCAGCACCTACTAATGCAATCTTCTTCATGTTGTTGTGTTTAGTAATTGTGAAAATTGGCTGCAAAAGTAATGTGAATATTTTAAGAAGCCAAATAAATATTCAATTTTCTATTGCAGGTGCCAAATGCACTATCGTGCTGATTAATTATTTTTCCTTCACCTGCTTTTTGCTGTTTTTCAGGAAATAGCCAACCGTGGCGCTGATGCCCCAGTTTTTAATGGAAGCATCTTTAAGGCTCAGCGGCGTCCCAACCGCGTCATCATAATACAAATGGGCAGGGTCTGTGTCGGTAAGCCCCAGCTGGTACTGCGCTTTAAAATAAAGTCCAAGGGCAGTCTGTAGCCAATGCCTGCCTGCACACCAAAATCCAGCGGTTTTAAATCATCGCCGGGCGAAAACTGATAGGCGCCGGTTTGCGGGTCAACCCCAGTCACCGGCTTTTCATTGCCGATGTTCAGTTTGCGGCTCAGCCCGGAAATCTGGGCTGCCTGCGGGCCGGTCGCGGTCACCTTTTCTTGCCCGCTAAAGGCACAGGCCAGGTATGGGCCACCATAAACCAGGAAACCGCTGTTGCTTTCGCTCCGTCCCAGCCGGAAAATAAGATTTACAGGCAGCTCCAGGTAATGCAGGGTTGTGGTATAGGTTCCCTTAAAATAAATGAGCTTGGTTCCGGTAAAAGCAAAGCTCATTTTATCGACTGCCTTGCTGCCTTTCATGCTGTAAAACAAGCCCGGTTGCAGCGACAGTTTTTTAGTAAGGGCCATATCCAGTACCAGTCCCGCCCTGGGGCCGGCTTTTAGCCGGTCGTTGCTTTTTTCAAACGTTCCCCAGCTACCCGTAGGTGCCAAGACGGGCATTTTATGCCTTTGATTGGATAGGTTGATACCGGCTTCTACGCTCAGTTTCACAGGAAGCTGCGCCTGCGCGCTCAGGCAGCTCTGGCCAGCAGAGCGGTTAATAGGTTTCTGTTCATCAAGCTATTTTAAAATGGGCGCAAAGAAACAAACCTTCCGGTGGAATAGGTTTCCGAACCGGAAATGTTTCTAACTGGCCGGATGCCGCGAAGCGCATTGGTTAAAAACACCGCATCTGCATGAAACAGTCTTTCTAGCGTTAAAAGGGCTTCTGCTACCCGCACCTTGGCGGCGGGTAAGGTATCTAAAAGATAGGCCCGCATCACGCCGGCTACGCAGCCTTCGGTTAAAGGGGGCGTTAACCACCTTTCTCCTTCCACCCAAAAAATATTGGCAACGGTGCTTTCCACAATGCGCCCGGCATCATTGCAAAGCAACGCTTCGTCCCAGCCTGCTGCGTTGGCTTCCTGTGCCGCTTTTTCATACACGGCGCGGTGGTTGGTTTTAAAGCCGGCAGCCCTGCTGCGCTGAATAAAAACTTTCTTTGCCAGGCCTACAGATAGTGGTATGGTGCGGGGCGGCAAAGGCTGGCATTCCATCAGAAAAGCCGGGAAGCCGTTCCCTATAATTTGAGGAAAGACCTGCATCCTGACCCGCGCACCTGCCGTTAAATTATTGGCCGCCACTGTAGCAGACAGCTGCCGTGCCAGGGCTTTTTCGTGAAACGTGTGTGTAGCAGCAAAGCCATAGGCAGCAAGCCCCTGAAACAGGCGCCGGAAGTGATAAGCAAGCAGCGGTATGTCGCCATTTTCCCAGCGCATCGTTTCCAGCAGGGCAAAAGCCCGGTAAGGTGGCTGGTGTTTCAGCCACCGGTCTGCCGCATTGGCCGGCATTAAGTTCCCGTTATAATTTACCAGCGCCTTCATTTGCTTTTTATCGCGGCCAAATGTAATTGTAGTTTTACAAGCTCATGGGCGCGGAATAGTTGATGAATGATCATTAAATGCCTTAACCCTGATTCCTCCCGCCCTGTATCCTAACTTCAACCTCCAATGAACCTACCCGCTCCTGTATCTGTGGCTTGGCTGGCCAGCTTCACCGGCGCGCGCCTCACCGGCAATGCGCAGCAGCAGGCTACCGGCATCAATGAAATCCATAAAGTGCGCCCCGGAGATATTTCTTTTGTGGATGCTGAGAAGTATTATGACAAGATGCTGCGCAGCCCGGCCAGCATTATTATAATAAATAAGGAAGTGACTTGCCCGGAAGGAAAAACCCTGTTGGTTCATCCCAGTCCGTTTGATGCTTATGTGGCGCTGGTAAAACACTTTCAGCCCTTTGTGCCTGCAACGAAAATGATCAGCGACAGTGCCGTGATTGGCGAAGGCACGGTGATACAGCCGGGCGTTTTTATCGGGCACGAGGTAACCATTGGGCGCAACTGCCTGATTCATGCCCATGTAACCATCAATAGCCACACCGTTATTGGTGATGAGGTTATCATACAGCCGGGAACGGTTATTGGCTCGGATGCCTATTATTACAAAAGAAAAAAGGACACCCAGCCGCAATACAACAAGCTGGAAAGCTGCGGCCGCGTGGTCATTGGCCATGGCGTGGAAATTGGCGCCGGCTGTACAATCGACCGGGGCGTAAGCGGCGATACCACGATAGGCGATGGCACCAAGCTGGATAACCAGGTGCACATTGGGCATGGGGTGGAAATCGGCAAAAACTGCCTCCTGGCCGCACAGGTGGGCATAGCCGGCAAGACGATTATTGAAGACGAAGTGATTTTGTGGGGGCAGGTAGGCGTCAATAAAAGCCTGACCATTGGCAAAGGCGCGGTGGTGTATGCGCAAAGCGGCGTGCCTGCCAGCATTGCGGGCGGTAAGGTTTATTTTGGATCGCCGGTGGGCGAAGCGCGCGAGAAAATGAAGGAACTGGCACTTTCCAGGCGCCTGCCCGAAATCTGGGAAGCCCTGAAGTCTTTAAAAAACAGCCCTTAACTTTGAATACCATGCTGTCTTCATCCCAACTCCAAGCAAGGCGCGTCGCCATCCTGGGCGCCACCGGTTCCATTGGCACGCAGGCCCTGGAAGTCATAGATGCCCTGCCGCACCTGCTGCAGGTAGAAGTGCTGACGGCGCACGGCAATGCTGATCTGCTGATAAAGCAGGCGCGCAAATATCAGCCCAACGCCGTGGTCATTACCGATGAAAGCCAGTACGCACGGGTGAAAGATGCGCTTTCCAGCCTGCCCATAAAAGTTTTTTCCGGCGCAGCAGCACTTTGCGAAGTGGTAGCCTGGGACAGTGTGGATGTGGTGCTGGCGGCCATTGTGGGCTTTGCGGGCATGAAAAGCACCCTTGCCGCCGTACGTGCGGGCAAGCGGGTGGCCCTGGCCAATAAAGAAACCCTGGTGGTAGCCGGCGAGCAGGTAATGCTGGAAGCCTGGCAAAACAAGGCCCGCATCCTGCCGGTGGATAGTGAGCATTCTGCCATTTATCAGTGCCTGCTGGGCGAGGAACTGGAACGGGTGGAAAAAATAATGCTCACTGCTTCGGGTGGCCCTTTCCTGGGCCGCAAGCCCAATTACCTGGTAAACGTGAAAGCCAGCCATGCCCTGCAACATCCCAACTGGGACATGGGCGCCAAGATTAGTATAGACAGTGCCAGCCTGATGAACAAAGGCCTGGAAATGATTGAGGCCAAATGGCTTTTTGGCCTGGATAACAATCAGATAGAAGTGGTAGTGCATCCGCAGTCTATTGTGCACTCGCTGGTGCAGTTTACCGATGGCTCCATCAAGGCGCAGCTGGGTTTGCCGGATATGAAGCTGCCCATACAGTATGCCCTTTGCTGGCCGCACCGGGCGCCTAATAATTTTAAGCGTTTCGATTTCAAGGATTATGCGCAATTAAGTTTTGAAGCCCCCGATTTACGCACGTTCCGCAACCTGACCCTGGCGCGCAATGCCATGGAACAGGGCGGCAATGCGCCGGCGGTGCTGAATGCTGCCAACGAAGTAGTGGTAGCTGCCTTCCTGCAAAACAAAATTGGCTTTCTGGAGATGAGCGACATCATTGCGGAAACCCTGGTCCAGGCGGCGCATCTGGAAAAGCCGGACCTGGAAGCGCTGGAAGCAAGCGATACAGAGGCCCGCGCCATTGCGGCCCGCCTGCTGGAAGAAAAGCGCGCTGCGTTTTATTAGCAGCAGGCGCCTGTTTCAGGTATTTTTTTTCTTTTCAGTCAAATAAAAAAGCCACCGCTACCGGTGGCTTTTTCAGCAGTTTTAGGAGGCAGTTATTTCTTTACCTGGAAAATGCTTTCGTCTTTTACGGTGTTTATTTCCACGTTCTTGATTTCCAGCGCACCGCCAATGGCGTCGCTTTCAATGTTCATGGCTACAACCACGCCTTCGGGCAGTTTTTTGTAGTTGGTGTAGGTGGTGGCCACTTCGTGTTCATCGCCATCCTCACCTTTAACCGTGCTAACGGTGCGGTAAGTGTAGTAAGTAGCAGGATCCATATACACGGTAGTAGCGCCGCCGTTTTTGTGGGCCACATTCAGCTTCAGGTATTCCTTGCCTTCTACGGTTTCCTTGCCTTCGGCAGTAATCTTGTCGCCGGCAGCCTGATAGATCAGGAAATCTTCCTGCGTGCTCATTTCGTCGGTAGAATTCTTTACGTCATCGGCAGTCAGTTCCTTGGGTTCTGTTTGCTGTTGGATGGGGAAGAACATCCAGCCGCCGGTTGGCGTCATAATGATGTAGTTTTCCATACCCATGATGTTCAGATCCTGACGGTAACCCTTGCCATTTAGCTTGGTCAGTGTCACTTCAATCGGCATGCCCTGCATGGTAAGGGTGCCGCTTTGCTTCATGGAGTTTACTTTTTGCCAGTTCGCTGCGCCGCCAACGGCATCAATGTGCTTTTTCACCAGCTCTTCTGCCGTCTGAGCATGTACTTGTAACGTGCAAAAGGCAGCAGCACCCAGCATCAGCGTCTTAAAAATTGCTTTCATTGCTTTTTGTTTCTATTAAATGGTTTTGTGTAATGGGTGTAAAAATAAGGTAGCTTCTCTTAGTAAACTTGTTAATCCGAGACAGAAGTTTTTAAGGGGAAAGGAACACGTTTACGGCCAGCGCCGGCCAAACGAACGCAACTTTACCCTCAATCTAAATCTTAACCTTAATCTCAACCTCAACCTTCTCAATACTGCCTGCTGCCCAGCATCACAAGAGTGCAGCCATAAACCGGCTCAATATCCTGCTCCATAGCCAGCTGCGCCAGCCTGGGGTTTTCCGTGCCCGGGTTAAAGATAATCCGCTTTGGATGCAGGCTCAGAATGTAATCCAGGTAAGGCTCCTGATTCCTGGGGTTCATATATAAGGTCACGGTATCAATATCAGGCAGCGCGGGCTTGCCGGTAATAAGAGGCACATCCAGCACCCTGCCTTCACGCAGGCCAATGGCCACTACCTCGTGGCCATAGCGGCGCAGGCGGTTAATGGCCATATTGCTGTAGCGGGCGGGGTTTTCAGAGGCGCCCAGCACCAGGGTTTTCTTGCTCATAAAAAATATTTTATCAGGATTTACGGTTGTAAGCGGCAGGAAAATCAGGCCAGCCCTTTGCGCTTACTTTTGTTTATCTTCATAGCTGAAAGGGCAGGAGCCAATTCCCCGGATGGCTTTGTTTTCAAAAAACAATTTTATAAAAGTAGTCTTTATGCAGGCAGCCTATATCATAGCCGGATTCCGTACCGCCGTCACCAAAGCAAAGCGCGGCGCTTTCCGTTATCACCGTCCAGATGATTTGGCCATTGAGGTAATCAACGGCCTGATGGCATCGGTGCCTGAGCTGGATAAAAAACTCGTGGAAGATGTATTGGTGGGCAACGCCGTGCCCGAAGCCGAACAGGGCCTGCAGGTGGGCCGCATTATTGCCAACCGCGCCATTGGCGAGCATGCGGCGGGCGTCACCGTCAACCGATATTGCGGCAGCGGCCTGGAAACCATTGCCATTGCCACCGCAAAAATCCAAAGCGGTATGGCCGACTGCCTCATAGCCGGCGGCACCGAAAGCATGAGCCTGGTGCCCACCGCAGGCTGGCGCACCGTACCCAATTACAATATTGCCAGAGAAAACGCGGATTACTACCTCAGCATGGGCCTGACGGCCGAAGAGGTAGCCGTACAATACAAGGTAAGCCGCGAAGACCAGGATGCATTTGCCCTGCGCAGTCATCAGCATGCATTGCGTGCTATTCAGGAAGGTTATTTTCAGAAAGGCATTCTGCCCATTGAAGTCATGGAAAAAATGCCCGGCAGCGATGGAAAAGTGCAGGAGCGGAAATGGACCGTGGACACCGACGAAGGCCCGCGGGCCGATTCTACCGCAGCCGCCCTGGCCGCCCTGAAGCCGGTGTTCCGGCAGGGGGGCAGCGTTACGGCAGGTAATTCTTCGCAAACCTCAGACGGAGCGGCATTTGTAATTGTGATGAGCGAAAAGCTGATGCAACAGCTGGGCCTAAAGCCCTGGGGCCGCCTCCTGGCCTGCGCCAGCGCAGGCGTGGATCCCCGCATCATGGGCATGGGTCCTGTGGCTGCTGTGCCCAAAGCCTTAAAACAGGCAGGCATGCAGCTGGCAGACATTGATTTAATAGAGCTGAACGAAGCGTTTGCGGCGCAAAGCCTGGCGGTTATCCGTGAGCTGGGTATGGATGAAGCACGCGTCAACATCAATGGCGGCGCTATTGCGCTGGGCCATCCGCTGGGTTGCAGCGGCGCCAAGCTTACCGTTCAAAACCTGCACGACCTGCAGCGGCTGGATAAAAAGTATGGCATGGTCACCGCCTGCATTGGCGGCGGACAAGGCATTGCCGGGATTTTTGAAAGGCTGGGCTGAGGCAGAAGCTCAATTCCAGGTTCAAAAAGCCAAATTTCAAATTCCAAAACATAAAGGAAAGATAGACAGGCTATTTTTGCGCTTCTTTGAATAAAGTATCCCATACCGGCATGTGGCAACATGCAGGAAATATGTTGTTTTCCTGCTGGCTGGCCCTGCTGTTGCTTTTTGGCGCTACGCCTAAAGAGTTTATTCATCAGTTTGCCGGCCACCAGGATACGCAGGAATGCTTTACCCATCAGGAGGGTTTGCGGTTTGAAAAGCCGCACCATCACTGCGATTTCCTGACCTTTCAGCTGCTGCCTTTTGCGGCCGCACCTGTGCTGAAATGGCGCCCGCAACCACAGCCGCCGGTTTATATCGTTTGGCAGGTAGCACGTGTGGCGCCTGTTTTCCCGGTGCCTTTTAGCGGGAAGCCCATGCGGGGACCGCCCGCCGCCTGAATAGCGCCGCATTTCTTTTTACCCGGATAATGCCAGCCGGGAACTTTCCTTTTATCAAATAAAATATTTTCATGCCTTTTTATAAAAAAGGGCTGGTGGCAGGTTGCGCTTTGCTGTGCAGCCTGCTTTCCGCCGCCTTTTCCCCATTATTTGCGGCCTCGCTTTACGGCCGCATCACCGGCAAAGACGGGCAGCCCCTGCCCTTTGCCGTCATCCAGATTCCTGATTTGCGCCAGGCAACCTTTGCCGATACCAATGGCAACTATGAAATAAATAATTTACCTGAAGGTACTTTCCTGGTAAGCGTGCACCTTACCGGCTATAAAGCCCAAAGCAGTCAGCTGAAGCTGCGCGGAAAAACGGCAGCCAACTTTCAGCTGGAGCCTGCTGTATTGGAGCAGCAGGAAGTGGTGGTTACCGGGCTGAGCATGGCTACCCGTCAGCGCAGAAACCTGGCGCCCCTGCAAAGCATGGACCTGAAACAATTGCAGGAAAGAGGCAGCACCAACATCATAGATGCCCTTTCGGCACTGCCCGGCGTGCAGCAAATCAGCACCGGCCCGGCTGTTTCCAAGCCGGTAATCCGGGGCCTTAGCCACAACCGCGTTTTGACCCTTACCGACGGCGTGCGGCAGGAAGGGCAGCAATGGGGCGATGAGCATGGCATAGAGGTGGATGATTACAACCTGGGCCGTGTAGAAGTAATAAAAGGTCCTGCCTCGCTGGCATATGGCTCCGACGCGCTGGCCGGCGTTATCAACATCATCAGTGCGCCGCCGGTGCCGGAAGGCAAGGTGCAGGGACAGGCCACGGCTAATTATCAAACCAATAATGGACTGGCTGCTTTGCACCTGTCGCTGGCCGGCAATAAAAACGGCAATTACTGGCAGGCCTATGGTACCGGTAAAAAAGCGCACGACTATCAAAACGCTGCAGATGGCTTTGTGCACAACACCCGCTTTACCAATGGCGACTATGGCCTGACCATAGGCGCGAACCGCGAAAAGTGGCATTCCCGCCTTTCTTTTTCTTCTTTTAATCAATGGCTGGGCATTGCCACCGGCGTGCGCGACAGTGCTACCGGTGGCTTCCTGCAGCCGGTAGCTGAAGGAAGTGATGAATCGTGGGTGCCGGTATCTTCCGGTGATGGCCGCAGCTATGATAAAACGCTTCCCTTCCAGAAAATCAATCACCTGAAGCTGGCCTGGGAAAGCACTTTGTTTTTAAAGAACAATCAACGCCTGAGCTTTACGCTGGCCGGACAGCAAAACAACCGCCGCGAGTTTGAAGCAGTGCAGGCGCCGGATGTGCCTGCCCTGGATTTGCAGCTCCGTACTTATTCCTGGCAGCTGGGTTATCAGTTGCCTTTAAGCAAAGGCTGGCAGCTGGCGCTGGGCAGCAGCGGCATGCAGCAAAGCAATAATAACCGGGGCGAAGAATTTCTGATTCCGGACTATCAGTTGCTGGATGGCGGCCTTTATGCGGTCGTGCGCAAAGAATGGGAAAAATGGCTGCTGAGCGGTGGCCTCAGAATGGATGCGCGCAAGCTGGCTGCAAGGGCCCTGTGGCTGGATAGCAACGGCCATCGCACCGGCGACGAACAGCCCGGCAGCGAAGTGCTGTTTGCTCCTTTCCGGGCTTCCTGGCTGGCGCCTTCCGGCAGCCTGGGTTTAAGCTATGAGGCCAGTCAGCGCACGACGTTTAAATTGAATGTTGCTTCCGGCTACCGGGCACCCAATATTGCCGAGCTGAGTGCCAATGGCGTTCATGAAGGCGCCATCCGCTATGAGTACGGTAATCCCGGTTTAAAAGCAGAGCGCAGCCTGCAGGCGGATGTGGGTTTTGTGTATCATTCAGAACACCTGTTGGTAGATGCCTCGCTTTTCTACAACCATATCAATGACTTTATTTTCTTGCGCAAGCTCAGCAATGCAAGCGGGCAGGATTCCATTCCGGAAGCGCATAATGAAACAGGTTATCCTGCCTTCCGCTACGATGCCACCACCGCACGGCTGATGGGCGGCGAGCTGTTTCTGGACCTGCACCCGCACCCGCTGGATTGGCTGCATCTGGAAACTACTTTCTCTTATGTAAACGGGCAGAACCTGAATGGCACCGACAGCACACGCTACCTGCCTTATATGCCGCCTGCCCGGCTGATGCTGGCCCTACGCGCCAAAAGGAAAGCGCTGGGCCCCTGGCTGCGCAACCTTTATGTGCGGGCAGAAGCCATCCATCATTTTGCCCAGGAAAATATCTTTAGCGCTTATGGCACCGAAGATGCCTCGCCGGGCTATACGCTCTTTAATGCAAGTGCCGGCGCGGAAGTAAAAAACAAAAAGGGAAATACGCTGTTCCGCCTTGGCGTGTCTGCCGAAAACCTGACAAACGAAATTTATCAGTACCATCTGAGCCGGCTGCGCTTTGCCGATGAAAACCTGCAGACCGGCCGCAGGGGCATCTTTGGTATGGGCCGCAACTTCAGCCTGTTACTGAGCGTGCCTTTTGGAAGCTGACGGGCGCTTAATGTTTTCATTTTTCAGCCGGCTGCCGAACAGGCAGCCGGCTGTTTTTAAGGCTTGCCGGCAGAACAGGGTAGTATAAATTTTTCCATTTTCTTTTTTCAGGAATTGCTACATTAGCAATAGCAAAATCCCCCAAGAAAATGAGTAACACCATGACAGAAGTGATCGAAAAAGAAGAGATAGCAGCCTACGAGCTGGTGCCTGCGTTCGTAGACAAAACCCAGGAATGGCAAAAACTCCTGCCTTATGCCCTGCGGCTGGGCAATGAGTTTAAAGGCAAGACTTACATCACCGTGGAAACGACCCGGGGGCCGCGAACGGTGGTGACTACTGTCTGGAGCGTCAGCGAAAATTACCTGAATCTGAAGGGTGGCATCACAATTCCGCTGAGTGTCATCATAGACATCCACTATTAACGAGCTTTTTATTTCCTTTAAAACCAGGGCCTAAACGTCCTGCTGCTTTTCTGCCAGCCAGACAGAATTGTTATTTTTTTGCCGGATGCGTAGCTTTGCAGCCCCTAAAAAGCGAAAGCAAGTATTTTATGCAGCAGGTGTCCCGCCAGGAAATAGTAGAAAAGGTAAACCATTTCATGATTGAAGATTTTGAAGTGGAAGCCGCGGCCATTCGCCCTGAAGCCAATCTAAAGGAAACTTTGGACCTGGACAGTCTGGATTATGTGGACCTGGTGGTGGCCATTGAGCAAAATTTTGGTTTGAAAATCAAACCGGAAGATTTTCAGCAACTGCATACCGTGGCTGATTTTTATTCATTTATTGAGAATAAGCTGCAAACCAGGGTTGTTTCCTGATTGATTCTTTTTTTAAATCCCTGCGCTCCGTTTTACCCACATGACAGAGGAGGCCAACAAGTGGGACGGTAAAAGCCGCGGCACACCCCTGGGCTACCAGATTTTTTTCTGGCTGCTGCATCGGGGCGGGCTGGGTACCGCTTATTCGCTGCTGCCTTTTGTAACGGCCTGGTATCGCTGGTTTGTACCGGCTGCCACCCGCCCGCTGAAAGCGCTTTACACCCGCCTGGGCTATAATCCACAACAATCCCGGAAGCTGATTCGGAAAAACCTTATCATTTTTGGCCAGACGCTGCTGGATAAATTTGCCCTGCTTACCGGCGCTCCCACACGCCTGAGTATAGAGCACGATGGTATTGAAAACCTGGAGCAACTGATTGCAGACGGGCAGGGCGGCATCCTGGTAAGTGCCCACCTGGGCAACTGGGAGGCTGCCGGCCACCTGCTGAAGCGCCTGAACGCGCCTGTAAACATCCTGATGTACGATGGGGAGAGTCAGCAGATGAAGCAGTTTCTGGAGCGTTACAACCGGCAGCGCAGCTTCAACATCATAACCATACAACCAGACCTCAGCCACATTTACGAACTCTCTGCCGCCCTGCGGCGCAATGAGCTGATATGCCTGCATGCCGACCGCTTCCGGCCCGGCAACCGCACCTTTGAAGCAACGTTTCTGGGCAGCGGGGCGCATTTCCCTGCCGGGCCTTTCCTGCTGGCCGCCAAACTGCGTGCACCGGTTTCTTTTGTGATGGCTATGAAAGAAGGCAAAGACCATTATCATTTTTTCGCATCGCCGGCCCGTACTTATGGCGGCCGCGGCGATACCGGCGCACGGCAGTTGCTGTGCGATTATGTGGCGGTGCTGGAAGAAAAAGTAAAAGCTTACCCGGAGCAATGGTTTAATTATTACGACTTTTGGGAAGCGAGGCCGTGAAGGGTGGATAGTGAATCAAAATGGCAAACACATTCTCCACATTCCCCACATTCTCCACATTCCCACATTCTCCACATTCCCACATTCTCCACAACCATGAACCTTCCTGCCGAAAAATACATTCCCCAGGCGCCGCCGTTTGTGCTGGTAAGCACTATTATTACGGCTACCACGCAGGAAACACAAACCACTTTCCTTATTCCGGAAAACCATTTGCTCGTGGAAGGAGGCTTTCTTTCTGAAAGCGGACTGGTGGAAAACATGGCGCAAAGCGCTGCTGCCGGCATGGGCTACCTGAACCGGGAAAATGGCAGTCCACAAACCGGCTTTATCGGCGCGCTGAAAGGCCTGATGATACACAGCCTGCCGCCTGTGGGCGCCACCATCCGGACCGTTGTTTCCTTCCGGCACCAGGTACTGCAGGCCAGTGTGGTGTTTGCCGAAGTTTTTCTGGAAGAAGAATTAATGGCCAGCTGCGAGCTGAAAATCTTTATACAGGAAGCAGCGCCAGGCGCTGCATAAGGGCGCCTTTTACTTTTAAAGGCTATCCAAAAAATAAATAAGCTACCAGCACTGCGGTAATGATGCCTATCAGATCCGCCAGCAGCATCGCGCCAATTGCATAACGCGTGTTACGAATGCTGACGGCCCCAAAGTAAACGGCAATGACGTAAAAAGTGGTGTCGGAAGAGCCCTGCAACACCGCCGATAAACGCCCCGCAAAGGAATCCACGCCAAAAGTCTGCATGGTATCCACCATCATACCGCGGGCGCCGCTGCCGCTCAGTGGTTTGATGAGTGCCGTGGGCATGGCATCCACGAAACGCGTGTCGGTGCCCAGTGCCAGAAACAAAGTGCGGATGCCCTGCACCGCTACATCGAACGCGCCGCTGGTACGCAGCATGGAAATGGCAACCAGCATGCCTACCAGGTAAGGAATGATGCGCACTGCCACTTCAAAGCCGCCTTTGGCGCCGCTGACAAATGCGTCGAAAATGTTGATTTTCTTATAGAGCGCGCCCAGGATAATAAGTAGAAAAATAAGCAGGATGATGCCATTGCTGAGCAGGGAGGAAAATGCCTGTACCCCGCTGGCATTCAGGCGGGTGATGTACACCACCAACAAGGCAATAAGGACGCTGATGCCCAGTATCCAGCCCAGCACCACCGGCTGAAAAAGGTGGATGCGCTGCTTAAAAGCCACGATGCTCATAGCGGCCAGCGTGGCTACAAAAGTGGCAATCATGCAGGGCACAAAAATATCGGTAGGGTTGTGCGCGCCCAGCGCCGAGCGCATGGCAATAATGCTGACCGGAATAAGCGTGAGCCCGCTGGCGTGCAGGCACAAAAACATCAGTTGCGCGTTGCTGGCCCGCGCCTTATCGGGGTTCAGTTCCTGCAGGCTTTCCATGGCTTTGAGGCCAAAAGGCGTGGCGGCATTATCCAGGCCCAGGAGGTTGGCGGAAAAATTCATCATCATGTGGCCCATCGCCGGGTGGCCTTTGGGCACCTCCGGGAAAAGCCTTCCGAAAAACGGCCCGATGATGCGGCTAAGCAGGCGGATGCCGCCGGCTGCTTCGGCAATAGCCATAAATCCCATGAAAAGCGCCATAATGCCAATGAGCCCAATAGACAGATTCACGGCTGTCTTGCTGGTTTCGATAATGCCGTCTGTATGCTTTACCAGGCGGTTGTTTAGTTGTTCCGGGGTAAGCGCCTGCAGGCTGCCTGTATAAGCGGTGCCTCCGGGTACAACAGCAATGGTCGCCGGGTGCAGGCTGTCGGCGGGCAGCCAGCCAAAGGCAATGGCTTTTTGCGCGAGGTCGGCAGGCAGCCCGGTAAGTGGCTGATAATACACCGTATCATAGGTGTCTGATGCCTTGCCGCTTACCATGCGGCTGATGATGTCTTTGTCCTGACCGGAAAAATTTTTATACCCGGCTACCAGCACTGCCACGAGGATAAAAGCTGCCCAGATTTTGCTTAGTGCCATTGGGTGATTTGAAGATTTGGAAATTTGAAAATCGGGCCAGAATGATTCACCATTCACCATTGCCTAATTTCACCGCCATGCAATGGCACCGGCTTTATACCAATCTGCGCAGCGGCGATAACCCGGCAAAAAAACAAAATAACCCGGACGCGGCGCGCACTTCTTATCAGCGGGATTTTGACCGGCTTATATTTTCCTCTGCTTTTCGCCGGCTGCAAAACAAGACGCAGGTCTTTCCGCTGCCGGGCGTTGTGTTTGTGCACAACCGCCTGACCCACAGCCTGGAGGTGGCATCCGTAGGCCGCTCGCTGGGCAAAGCAGTGGGCGATGCGCTGGCCCGGAAATACCCGGAACATGGCGAAGGCTTTATAGACTTTTACCGCTACGAGCTGCCTTCCGTGATTGCCGCTGCCTGCCTGGCGCACGACATTGGCAACCCGCCATTTGGCCACAACGGCGAAGAAGCCATCCGCTATTTTTTCCGGCAGGAAGAGGGGCCGGTGGCCAATGCCTTGCAGCAAATGACAGAAGCACAACGCGCAGACTTTACACTTTTTGAAGGCAATGCCAATGCCCTGCGCACCCTGGCCCATTCCTTTAATGAACAGGCGCCCGGGGGCTACAAGCTTACTTTCACCACCCTGGCCGCCATTGTAAAATATCCCTGCCTGGCGCTGGATGGTTTTGATAAAAAGGCCGGCCTGATTGCTACGCGCAAAAGCGGGTTTTTCGCCAGCGAGCAGGGTTTGTATGAACAAATGGCAGCGCTCCTTGAAATTCCCAAAAAGGAAAACTTTCAAAGCGTGTATGCCCGCCATCCGTTTGTGTACCTGACGGAAGCGGCAGACGACATCTGCTACCGCATTATGGATGTGGAAGATGCCCACCGCCTGAAGCTGGTAACGCTTTTAGAAGTAATGGAGCTTTTTCTGCCCTTTTTTGAAAGCGGAAAGGATTACGACAGCCTGGGTTATGTAGCGCAAAAGCTGGATGAACTCACGGATGATAATCAGAAAGTACAATTCCTGCGGGCGAAATGGATTGGCTGGATGACGCGCAAAGCTGCTGCGGCGTTTCTGGACAACGAAGCACTGCTTTTGAACGGGACGCTGGAAAAGTCCCTGCTTCAATGCCTGGATGATACCTCCTTAGCCCTGCTGAAAATCATCAGTAAATTTTCAGTGGAAAGAATTTACAATGCCCGGCAGGTGCTGGAAATAGAGCTGGCCGGCCACCAGGTAATTGGCGGACTGCTGGAAGAATTTATGGGCGCAGTTCTGAACCCGGAAAGCCCCAAATCCAAAAGCCTGCTGCGGCTGATACCCGCGCAGTTTGTGGTGGATGGCAGCTCTTTATACCAGGATTTTCAAAGCATTACCGACTACATTGCCGGCATGACCGACCTCTATGCCACCGACCTTTACCGGAAAATAAAAGGCATCAGCATTGGCTCGCTGATGGGGTAAGGAAAGGTGCGGTTTTATATCCCATTTTCTTTTAAAACTGCTTCAATTTGCTGCCTCCAAACAATATAACCTGCAGCATTTAGGTGTTGGCCATCTGCACTACTGAATTCAGGCTTTAAAAAGCCTTCTGGTGAAAGCAGACTTTCCAGGTCAATGATGCTGATATTTTTACTTCTAGCCAACGACCTTATTTTCTGATTGGTTGCAGTGATGTTTGGGCGAAGTGTATCGGCGCCTGGCACATGGCTTTGAATACTGTTTATGGTATGTAGTACCGGAGTGATCTGACGCATGGAAAGAGCGTCAATAAGTTGGCCCAGGTGTTGCGTAATAGTGTCCGGTGAAATTCCAAAGGTGATGTCATTAATTCCTCCTTCTATGAAGCAGATGCTGGGCCGCACCGAAAAAACACCGTCAAGCCGCTGAAGATATCCGCTAGTCATATCATTTCCTATGCCCCTTGCGGCTACGTCGCATCGATCTAAAATTTCACTCCATTGGGCATTGGCCACATAAGAGTCGCCCAGCATCACAATGGTTTTAGGGTGCTTGTACAGCGGATATATACCAGTAAGCTGTCCGTAAAATGGATTGAATTGGTATTCCCAGACAAACCTATTTCCGCTAAAACGCTGGTACATCCGTTTTGGATATTGCTCATGTAAACTAACGGCTACCAGTAGCAAGATTAAAATAATGTTCAGTATAGTTAAGGTCTTAACTTTTGCAGGGTGTGCCATTAAAATGAAATGAATGCAATAGTACAACAATCAAAAAAAAATAAAAGCACACAAATCCTTCCTGTTTTTTCGAAAAAATACGGCGACTTCTAAAGAAACCTGTTATTACTCTGGTACATTGAAAGATACAGGCTCGCCCGGATTAACCACTTCTTTTCCTGGCCACGTTCTTAACTTTATCCTTTTACAGCAAAGAGATTAATTGAAGCGTATGGCCACGAGTATTACCTGCCCCAGTTGCAACACTGAGTTTGAAGCATCTGCGGCACTGGAACAAAGCATTCACGAAAAACTAAGAGGAGAATTCAACCAGAAATGGCTGGAGCAAAAGAAGAAACAGGACGAAGCCATTAAGGTGCAGGAGGAAGCCGTGCGCCGGCAGGAAGCGCAGGTAGCCGCGGAAATGCAAAAGCTGCTGGCCGCGCAAAAAGCAGCTGCCGATGAAATCCGCAAAAAAGTGGAAACTGCCTGCAAAGAGCGCGAACAGGAACTGCAAAAAGAACTTTCTGAAAAGGAAAAGGCGCTAGCTGAAAAAGTAAAATCCGAGCATGCCAGTCAGCTGAAATTCCTGGAAGAACAGGCGCAGCAGCAAAAAGATGCGCTGGAGCAAAGCCGCAAAAAAGAATTGGATTTTCTGCGCAAGATGGAAGAAGCCGAACGGCGCGAAAAAGCGCTGGAGCTGGAAATGCAGCGCCAGCTGATGGCAGAGCGCCAAAAGCTGGCAGAGGAATTGAAAGCCTCTGAGGCAGAGCGCTACCGCATCCGCGAAGAAGAGCATATGCTGCGGATGAAGGAATACGAAAAGCAGCTGGAAGACCAGAAAAAGCTGATTGAAGAAATGAAGCGCAAGGCCGAGCAGGGCTCTATGCAACTGCAGGGCGAGGTGCAGGAGCTGGCGCTGGAATCGCTGCTGCGCATGGCGTTTCCATTTGACGTGATTAAAGAAGTGCCCAAGGGCATTCGTGGCGGCGACTGCATCCTGACGGTGCGCAATGCCTTTATGCAGGAGTGCGGCTGCATTATTTTTGAAAGCAAGCGCACACAGGCCTTTGGCGGCGACTGGATTGAAAAGCTAAAAGGCGACATGCTGGGCTGCAATGCCGAACTGGCCGTCATCGTGACCCAGGTATTGCCCAAAGACATGGACCGCTTTGGGGAAAAGCAGGGCGTTTATATCTGCAATTTTGGCGAGGTGAAAAGTCTGGTAAGTGTGCTCCGGCAGGCCATCATCAAAATCCACGAAGCCCGCAAAAGCCAGGAAAACAAGGGCGATAAAATGGTGATGCTCTACGATTACCTGACCGGCTCTGAATTCATGAACCAGTGGAATGCCATGCGCGAAGCGTTTCAGACCTTTCGCACGCAGCTGCAAAAAGAGCGCGATGATTTTGAGCGCAACTGGAAAAAGAAAGAAAAGCTGCTGCAGGTAATTGTGAACAATTCCATGCAAATCTCCGGCAGCATAGAAGGCATCAGCGGCATGGAAAGCATGAACTGGAGCGCCCTGCCTGAAGAAAATGAGTTTGTGCTGGAGTAGTGAATGGTGAATAGTGAATGGTGAATAGACTGTGACGCATAATTCACTATTTTGCTAAAAAGGTTTCACTATGTTCTTAAAATTGGAACATCAAAAGCTTGACGTTTATGTCGCTGCCCGGAAGTTCGTATTGGAATGCTATCAATTTAGCAGACGCCTGCCTGCAGATGAGCGTTTTTCAATGGTTTCCCAAATAAGGCGAGCGGCGCTTTCCGTTCCTTTAAATATTGCTGAAGGTGCATCCAGAAAATCTATTGCAGAGCGGAAAAGATATTTTGAAATAGCAAGAGGTTCAGTTGTAGAAATTGACGCTGCTCTTGATATTGCACGAGACCTTGGTTATTTTGAAGGATATGATGCCTCGGCTTTAGGGGATACAATGGTGCTAACGTTTAAACTCCTTTCCGGCATGATTGCTCATTAAAAAGCACGAATGAATTGACGTTTACTATTTGATACACCAGCTATCCACAATTCACCATTGCCCATTCACCATTGCCCATTCACCATTGCCCATTCACCATTGCCCATTCACTATTCACCATTCACCATTCACAATTACATTTGCCCCGCATGAGTGAACAAGAAAAAAGCGCAGTTCAATATCCCATTCGCGTACTGGTAGCCAAGGTAGGCCTGGACGGCCACGACCGCGGCGCCAAAGTAATTGCCACCGCCCTGCGCGATGCCGGCATGGAAGTCATCTACACCGGCCTGCGTCAAAGCCCGGAAATGGTGGTGAATGCCGCCCTGCAGGAAGACGTGGATGCCATTGGCATTTCTATCCTCAGCGGCGCGCACATGACCGTCTTTCCCCGCGTGGCCGGGCTTTTAAAAGAAAAAGGCCTGGAGCACATCCTTGTTACCGGCGGCGGCATCATTCCGGAAGACGACCGTAAAGAATTGCAGGAAAAATATGGCATCGGCGAGCTGTTTGCCCCCGGCGCCCGCACTTCGGATATTGCCGATTACATCCGTGAATGGGTGCAGGCAAAAAGAAAAGGTTGACAAGTTGATAAGTTTACAGGTTGATAAGTTTACAGGCATTCTTTCACTTTTCAACTATAAGAATCTTCGCGGCTTTGCGTCCCTCAGCGCCTTTGCGTGAAAAAATAATCTTCAAATTTCCAAATCCTCAAATCTTCAAATTACTCCCGTGTACCAAACCATCACCACCAATTTAGAAAACGGCATTTTTACCATCACCATCAACCGCCCCGAAAAGATGAACGCGCTGAATAAAGACGTCATCGCAGAGCTGGGTAAGGCCATTGATGAAGTGTATCACAATCCTGAAATCAAAACAGCGCTGCTTACCGGCGCGGGCGAAAAGGCTTTCGTAGCCGGCGCCGATATTTCTGAATTCACCAGCCTGGATGAAGCCGGCGGCAGCGCACTGGCGCAGAAAGGACAGGAACAGGTGTTTTCTAAAATTGAAAATTGCCCCAAACCCGTAGTGGCAGCTGTAAACGGTTTTGCCCTGGGCGGCGGTTGCGAGCTGGCCATGAGCTGCCATTTCCGTACCGCTTCAGAAAGCGCCAAATTTGGTCAGCCGGAAGTAAACCTGGGTCTGATACCCGGCTATGGCGGCACCCAACGCCTCACCCAGCTTATTGGTAAAGGCAAGGCCATGGAGCTGATGATGACTGCCGATATGATTGGCGCCGATGAAGCCAAAAGCCTGGGCCTGGTGAATCATGTATTTCCTGCCGCCGAACTTTTGGATGGCACTAAAAAAATCCTGCAAAAAATCATGACCAAAGCGCCGCTGGCTGTGGCTGCGGTGATTGCCTGCGTGAATGAAGCGGCTTATGGCAACGAAAAAGGGCTTGAAAATGAAATCAAGCGTTTCGGCCAGTGTTTTTCCACCGAAGACATGAAAGAAGGCGCTACCGCTTTCCTGGAAAAAAGAAAACCAGCGTTTAGCGGTAAATAAGCGCGGCAAGAAATGAAGGTAAGCGGCTGACTCCTGGTGCGTCAGCCGCTTTTTTTATAGAAGGCCGGTGGCGCCATCGCATCGCGCGGGCAGCCTGCGTCCTGGCCCGATTCTGTAAAGCAGGAAAGCGCCTTAACTTCAATCCGGAATTATTTACCCTTTCCAGCCTTATGCGCCAATTACCGCTTACCGTACGCCGCTCCATTGAAATGGTTGGGCTTTTGTCGCTGGGCTATGTGTTTGTGGTGGGCAGCAGCGTAATCATGCCTTTGCTGATGGCATTTTTCCTGAGTTTGCTGCTGTTGCCCGTTTTCAGGTGGCTGCGCAAAAGGCGATTGCCGGAGGTCCTGGCCATTTCCCTTTCCATCGTTGGGATGCTGGCTGTGGTGGCGGGTATCTTTTTCTTTTTTTCCTGGCAAATCGGCAACCTGCTGAGCGATTTCCCGACTATCCAGAAAAACATCATGATACACTGGGAAACGCTTTCCCGCTGGATTAGCCAGAAGCTGCATTATTCTTCCCAGCAGCAAATGGCGCTACTGACCAAACAATTGCAGGGCGCCGGCGCAGGCGTAATGGGCTACCTGCAGGGCGCAGCGGTGTCGCTTTCCTCGGTGCTGATTTTCGTGGGGCTGCTGCCCATCTACGTTTTCCTGATTCTTTTTTACAGGAACCTGCTGGTGCGCTTTGCGTTTTTATGGTTCAAAGAACCCGACCATGCGCAGGTAGAATCTGCCCTGCGCGAAACGGAAAGCATCGTCAAGTACTACCTGCTGGGTCTGCTCATTCAAATCAGCTACCTGACCATCTTGGTGGGCGGCGGACTGGCGTTCTTTGGCATCAAGCATGCCATTCTCATTGGCGCCATTTTCGCCATCCTGAACCTGATACCTTATGTGGGCGCGCTTGTTGGCAATATCATTGGCGTGCTGCTGACGCTTTCTTCTTCCCAGGAAATGTGGCAAATATGGGTGGTGCTGGGTACCATTGCCGTAGTTCAGTTTCTGGACAACAACATCCTGATGCCGCGCATTGTAGGCAGTAAGGTAAAGGTGAATGCGCTGGCCTCTATTGTTTCCATTATCGTGGGTGGCGCGTTGGCGGGTATTTCCGGTATGTTCCTGAGCATTCCCATCCTGGCGGTGCTGAAAATCATTTTTGACAAGACAGAACACCTGCGGCAATGGGGCGTGCTCATTGGCGACAGCCGTCCGAACGTAAGCCCGTTCAGCGCGCGGATGTTTCGCATCCGCAGGCAGCTGGAGCAAAAGCGCAACCAGGAATTGAACCGGGAGGTTTCGGAAAAGAAAAAAGAAGACGGTCTTTAGCAGGAAATCGCTTTCGCCACACTACTGGAACATGGCGCGGAATTCGTCGGTATTGTAATCGCGGCTGCCAATGATTTGCTGTATCAGGTTCCCGTTTTCATCAAAAACAAACGTAGCCGGGATGCCTTCCACCTCAAACAGTTTCGGCAAATCGCCCTGCGCGAAATAAATGGGCAGGTCCAGCTTGGCGCTCTTTATGTAATTTTTGGAGGTTTCAAACTTGTCATCCAGCGCCAGCAGCACAAAGGCGGCCTTATCGGCGCTTACGGATTTGTAGAGCTTTTCAATGGAAGGCATTTCGGCTTTGCAGGGCGGGCACCACGATGCCCAGAGGTTCACAAATACCTTTTTGCCTTTAAAATTTTGCAGGCTGTGCGACTGTCCTGCAGCGTCTTCCAGTTGCATATTGGGCAGCACCGGCTGCGTGCTTTGCGGCTTTTCCCAATGCTGCTCGGGCGCTGCTGCCTGCGTGGTGGTGCGCTGCGCGCTGGTGTTTTCTTCCGGTTGTTCGTCTTTACAGGCGGCCAGGAAAAAGGTAAAGGCCAGCAGGGTAAGCGGGATGCGTTTATTCATTGTATCTGATTTTATTTTTTTAAGGTTAAAGCAAAGCGCGAAGTTGCTCTATAAATGCCGGGGCATCATAACGGGCTACGCCTTCATGGCGGTACACCATCCTGCCTGCTTTATCCAGAATAAGGGTGGTGGGCAGTGTGCCGCTAAAAATTTCCCGGGCAATGTTTCCGCTTCGCGCCGTAACGGGCATATCCAGCTGCTTTGCTTTGAGGTAGGTCTTTGCAGTGCCGAGGGCGTCATCTTCACTCAGAAATAAAAATACAACGCGTTCGTCGTTTTTAAACTGCTGGTATAAGGCATGCAGCGATGGCATTTCGGCTTTGCAGGGCGGGCACCAGGTGGCCCAGAAGTTGATGAAAACCACTTTCCCTTTTAAGGCGCCGGTGGAAACAATAGTACCATTCGCATCCAGGTAGGAAAAAGCAGGTGCGGCCGTGGCGGCGGGCTCTTCTTTGATGTTGGCCTGAAAAAGGCCGAGGTCCATCAGGCGTTGCAGCATCCATGATTTGGCGGTACCGTTAAAAAGCAACAGCAACAGGACAGCGATGAAAAGAACATTGCCGGCTTTTTTCCAAATTTTTTTCCGTTCCATATTGTTTGCCAAACCGGCGCGCCGGTGGCGCTGAGTGGAATTTCCCGTTTTTTTGTTTTAACCAAACCTACGCGCCTATGGCGCTCAGCGTAATTTTCTTCATGCCCTGCTACCATAGCTGCGCGCCGATGGCGCTGAATGGTTTTTATCAAACCGGCGTGCCTACGGGCCTTCCTTCTTGCCACATCCTTAACTTATCAACTATTCAACTGCTTCAACCCTTTCAACTTCACAACCTAATAATCAATCACCTGCTCTTCCAGCACCGGCATTTCGCGGAACTCGTATTGCTGGTTGCGCAACTGTGGCTCAAAGCCGGCTTCACGGATGGCTTCCTGAATACCCGAAGCGGTAAAGCGGTGCGGCGCACCGGCGGCGCTCACTACGTTTTCCTCAATCATGATAGAGCCAAAGTCATTGGCGCCGCCATGCAGGGCCAGTTGCGCGGTTTGCTTACCCACCGTGAGCCAGGAAGCCTGAATGTTTTTGACGTTCGGCAGCATGATGCGGCAAAGGGCAATCATGCGCAGGTATTCTTCCGCCGTCGTATCATTTTTAGCCCGGCGGATGCGCGCCAGCAGCGTATCCACATCCTGAAACGTCCAGGGGATAAAGGCCAGAAAACCTTTGGCGTCTTCCGGCTTTTTGGCCTGCACTTCGCGCAGCTTTACCAGGTGCTCAAAGCGCTCGCGAATGGTTTCTACGTGACCAAACATCATGGTGGCACTGGTAGTGAGGTGCAGCTTGTGCGCTTCGTGCATGATATCCAGCCATTCCTGCGCCCCGCATTTGCCTTTGGAAATCAAACGCCGTACGCGGTCGTCCAGGATTTCGGCGCCGGCACCGGGCAGGGAATCCATACCGGCTTCTTTCAATGCTTTCAGCACTTCGTGATGCGTGCTTTTTTCCAGCTTGGTGATGTGTGCCACTTCGGGTGGCCCCAGCGCGTGCAGCTTCAGGTTAGGGTACATTTCCTTCAGCTGCCGGAAGAGAGAAGTGTAATATTCCAGCCCTAATTCCGGGTGATGGCCGCCCTGCAGCAGGAGTTGCTCGCCGCCGTAGCGAAAGGTTTCTTCAATCTTGCGCCTGTAGGTTTCTATATCGGTAATATAGCTTTCCGGATGTCCGGGAATGCGGTAGAAGTTGCAGAATTTGCAATTGGCCACGCACACGTTGGTGGTGTTCATATTGCGGTCAATAATCCAGGTAACCTTGCCATGCGGCACCTGGATTTTGCGCAGCTCATTGGCCACAAACATCAGGTCTGAAAGCGGCGCGTGCTCAAATAAAAACTCACCCTCTTCAGCGCTCAGAAATTCAAAGCGGAGCGCCCGCGCGTACAAGTCTGCCAGTTGCATGAGGCAAAGGTAGGGGAGGTTGAGGGTTGAGTGTTGATGCGCGTCAAAATCCCAATTCCAAAATCCAAAATCCCAATCCAAAATCCCAATCCCAAATTCCAAATTCCAAAATCCAAAACCCAAAATCCAGAATCCAAATCCCGGCATCTTCAAATCTTCAAATCTTCAAATTTCCAAATCAACCCATTCTCCTCTTTTAGCAAACCAATCCGCCCTTTGCTTTTACTTTTGACAGGTTTGCGGCTGCTGCCGCGTTTGAAGAAATTTTTATCCGCACATGACCGAATTCCGGCCCCAACGATTTCAGGTATTGCCGCCTGTTGTCAAAAACCTGCTCATTATTAATACGCTGATGGCCGTGTTGCAGTTTGTACTGTACCGCACTACCGGCATCAACCTGGCCAATTATCTGGGGCTGCATTACTGGCGTTCCGATTTGTTTCATTCCTGGCAGTTCCTTACCCACATGTTCATGCATGGCACGCCTACGGATCTGAACCTGACTGTGATGCACCTGTTTGGTAATATGTTTGCCCTGTGGATGTTTGGCTCTATCCTTGAAAACGTCTGGGGGCCGAAGCGGTTTTTATTTTTCTATTTGTTTTGCGGCCTGGGCGCGGCAGCCTGCCACATGGCGGTTATCGGCTACGGCTTTCATTCGCTGGACCACGCCATCCTGGTATTCCAGACCAATCCAACGCTGGAAGGTTTTAATAAGTTTATTGCCGGCGAAGGGCTGAGCCATATTCCTGCTTTCACCAACATAAGTTCCTTCTGGAGCGCCAATGCCGACTGCGGCAATTGCGCTTCCGCAGCTGTAGAACTTTCCAATCAATACTATCTGCAGGCCATCAACGAACCCACGGTAGGCGCCTCAGGCGCTGTGTTTGGCATTCTCTTCGCCTTTGGCTACCTCTTTCCCAACACCCTGCTTTATTTCTTTTTCCTGGTGCCCATTAAAGCAAAATGGGTGGTGGCCGGCTATGCCGTGTTTGAACTTTATAATGGCATTGCCAACAATCCGGGCGATATGGTAGCGCACTTTGCCCACCTGGGCGGGATGCTTTTTGCCTACATCCTGCTTAAAATCTGGAACCGCCGCAACCGCAGTCAGTTCTTTTAGCTAATTTAGAACTATCATTTTATTGCTCTACAGAGCGTCGTTTTTATATGAGAACAGGTATCAGCAGCAGGCGTTCCTTCCTGCCATCTTATCAGCAAAATGCAGCCCTGCAGCTGGTGGTGGCCCTGGGTGCCTGCTTTATTCTTTACAAGCTGTTTTGGATATTTGGGCTGGCTACGAATCAGATGACGGCGCCGGAGGCAACGGCCACATTTACGCCCTTTATTGCCCTGCCGCCGGTACGCGAGTTTCCAACTCATTTCTGGACGCTGCTTACCTACGGGTGGTTTCACCACAGCTTCTGGCTCTGGCTCAGCAATATGGTGTGGCTTTACTGCTTTGGCCACATTGTGCAGGGCCTGATTGGCCACCGGCAGGTAATACCCATTTTTATGGGCGGATTGCTGCTGGGCGGCATTTTTTGCCTGTGCAGTCAGCTGTTGCCTGCACCGGTGATGCAACTGAATTATCCCGATGCTGCCGGGCAGGCCGGGGTTATGACGGCGCAGGCAGGCATTATGGCGCTGGCTGTGGCCGCGCTTACCGTCTCGCCCAAATACCGCTTTTACCTGAATGAGAATCTGGGCATTAAACTCTGGATAGTGGTGCTGGTTTATTTTTTTCTGAGCCTCACCACCTTCCGCCTGGCTTATGTGTTTCTTTCCGTAGGCGGCGCGCTGGCCGGCATGGCTTACGTGCGGCTGCTGAAAGCCGGCTATCAGCCCGGCGCCTGGGGTTACCGTTTGGCGGGGCGCTTCCGGAATGCAGAGGAAGAGCTGAACTATAAGAAGGGCCCCCGCCGCAGTGAGGTGAACGCCCGCGATGGCTTCAGCCAAAATAAGGTGGATGCCATCCTGGAAAAAATCCACCAGAAAGGCTATGCCTCGCTGAGCAAGTCTGAGAAGGAATTGCTGAAACAGGCAAGCCAGGGCGGGCAGGAAATAAACTAAAATAAATACGGCCTACCTTGGCGCAGCAACGCACTTCCCTTTTCAGGCGTGTCTTTGGGCACACCCTGTTTCTTATAAACATAGGCGTGGCCCTGTGGCTGGGCCTTTGCTTTATAGCCGGGATGGTGCCGCCCTACAAGATTACCTGGCTGGCGCTCTTTCCGTTAACGCTGCCCTTTGCGCTGCTGGCCAACCTGTTCTTTTTATTTCTCTGGCTTTTTGTGGCAAGGGGTAAATGGCGCGTGGTGCTGCCTATTTTTATGCTGGCCCTTTGCTACAAGCTGCTGTTTATTTCTTTCGGCTGGAATTTTTTTGGTAAAAATGATATGAGCCCTGCCCCGCAGCGGATCAAAATCATGAGCTGGAATGTGCACGGACTGGGTATTTTCGATAAGCCGAAAGACAATGGCAAAGACACCGGCATCCTGGCGTTTATCCGGCAGCAGGCCCCCGACATTCTTTGCCTGCCCGAGCTTTATACCAACAAGGGCAATACGCTGCAGCCCTACAGCGCCCGCATCCTGGCCATGAACGGTTACAAGGATTTCCGGTTTCAGTACGATAATACCCTGGGCACCAAAATCTATCTGGGGATTGGCGTATTCAGCAAGTTCCCCATTCGCGATTATCAGATGCTGGCACTGGCACCGGGCGTCAATGCCCTGATGTGCGATTTTGAGCTGCCCGGCAAAAAAATGCTGCGCGGCTGCTTTGTGCACCTGCAATCGTTCCTGCTGCCCGATAAAGACAAGGCTACCCTGGAAAGCATCAAAAACCGGCAGGCCCCGCTGGAAGTAGCGCGTGGCATTGGCATCCGCAGCCGCCTGCTGGTTGCTTTTTACCGCCGTAGCCTGCAGGCCGACAAGCTGGCCGGCGTACTGGCAGAAAGCCCTTATCCGGTATTTATGTGCGGCGATTTTAATGATGTGCCCGGTTCTTACACGTACCAGCGTATGCGGGGCAGCCTGGCAGATGCCTTTGAGGAAAAAGGCCGTGGTTTTGGGCGCACCTACAATTTGTTTTCGCCTACCCTGCGCATAGACTATCTTTTCTACAGCGGCAGCGCGCTGGAGTTGCTGGGTTATTATTCGCCCCGCCTTCCCTTTTCGGATCATAACCCGGTGATTGGTAATTTTGAAATAAAAAATTGATTGGATCCTATTGATTTATACGGACTTATCGGGCATCCGGTAAGCCATTCTTTTTCGCCCCGTTTTTTTAATGAATGGTTTGGGAAAGCAGGCATCGCTGCCAGGTACCGGGCTTTTGATTTGCCGGATGTAAACGACTTTCCCGCCATTATGGTCCAGCATCCGCAACTGCGCGGGTTAAACGTTACGTTGCCGCATAAAGAAAAGATTTGCGCCTTCCTGCATGAATTAAGCCCTCATGCCGCCGAAATAGGTGCGGTAAACTGCATTGCCATAAAGGACGGGCGTTATACCGGTTATAATACCGACTGGATTGGTTTTCTAAACAGCCTGTTGCCGCTTATCCGGCAGCCCCATCAGCGGGCACTGGTGCTGGGCAATGGAGGCGCGGCGAAAGCGGTGCATTATGCGCTGCAGGTGGCAGGCATCCCGTTTCAAATCGTTTCACGCAGTCCCGGCGCGGGTGTTTTAAGCTATGCTGCGGTGGATAAAGAATTGCTGCAAACCCACCGGATACTGGTCAATACCACGCCGCTGGGCATGGCGCCCCATACAGATGCCGCGCCGTCCCTGCCTTATCATTTGCTGGACCCAGATCATTTGCTGTATGATTTGGTATATACCCCCGCAGAAACACGGTTCCTGCAACAGGGCAAAGCTGCCGGCGCCACTGTAAAAAATGGCCTGGAAATGCTGGAAATCCAGGCGCTTGAAAGCTGGCGCATCTGGCAACTGTCACAGCAAGATTTCTTATAAAGCAAGGCATCGCAATAACGACGCCTAACCCCTAACCCCTAACCCCTAATTCCTAACCCCTGATCTAACCTACCGTATAATAAACGCAGGTGGTGAGGTAATTGCGCAGATAGGGCAGCATCGAAACAAGGGCCATCTGACGCCGGGGTTTCAGGCCAAATTTATAACGGTAGATAGGGTTTATCAGGTAATGCTGCCGGGCTAAAACCCGCAGGTTGTTGTGCTTTACAATGCGCTCAAACCTTTCGATGGTGATGCGCGTATCCCGGATTTCCATTAGCTCGCCAATCTTGCCTTCGGTTTCGCCGGCGGCTTTCAGGATGGCCCGGTACAGCGGGCGCGGCAGTATGTGGTACCAGGGCAGCTTGCTGGCCAGCTTGCTGACAGCCAGTTGCTGATGGCCGCCGAAAGGCATGTGCCAGGGCGGAAAGCCAAAGAAAATCTGTCCGTCTTCCTTTAAAAAACTTTCCAGGTAAGGAATGAATTTTTCCTGATCCGGGATGTGCTCGATAGCGTCTTTGAGGATGATGAGATCAAAGCCGTTGCGATGAGTTTCCAGGAAATCCTGGTCGTACACATTTTTAACCAGGAACTGCATGTTGCCGGCGGCCACTTCATTTTTAAAAAACTGCAGGGCCAGTTCTATTCGGAGCGGATCCAAATCCACACCCAGGCAAAAAGCGCCCTTTTCGGCAAAGGGCGCCAGTACGCCGCCTTCGCCACAGCCAATTTCCAGTACGCGTATGCCGGGTTTTATCGCTTTGGTTCTTTCTACAAATGGCAGCACGTATTGCCGGCTGTTGTCCACCTGTTGTTCAAAGCGGATTTTCTCGTCTAAATGTTGTTTCAGCAAGGTTCTTGGATAAAAAAGAAACCAAAGTTAGCAAGAAGGCTCATCCTGCGCCGCATCGTCCAAAATATGCAGCTGCAGGCGGATGCTCTCATCATGAATCTTCTGAAAGAGTTCCATAATAAATTCGGCAGGCAGGCTTTTTCCTGCGGCGTGGCTGCTGCGTGTTTCCACTATTTCGCGCCAGCGCTCCGGCTGATAAGCCGTCATGCCCAGTGCTTTTTTAACGCTGCCCATAGCGCGGCTCAGCTCCATGCGGCGGCCTATCAGATCAATAATTTCTGCATCCAGGCTGTCCATAATCTGCCGCAGGTGTTCCAGCTCGCTGCTGTGGCCTGTTGTTTCCGTGTGCCGGATCACCAGTTGAGCCAGCAGGGCTTTCAGCGCTTCAGGTGTTAGTTGTTGCTGCGCATCGCTGAGGGCTGCCTCCGGGTTGGGATGGGTTTCGATCATCAGCCCTTCAAAGCCCATGTCCATGGCTTTTTGCGCTACCGAGGCTACACCCTGGCGCTGCCCGGCAATATGGCTGGGGTCGCAGATAATAGGCAGATCCGGCCGCCGGCGCCGCAGCTCAATGGGCACGGGCCAGTTGGGCGCATTGCGAAACGGGGAAGAAGACTTGTAGGAGGTAAAGCCCCGGTGCACGGCGGCAATGTCTGTAATACCGGCCTGTTCCAGGCGCTCAATGGCGCCCAGCCAAAGCTCCACATCAGGACTCACCGGGTTTTTTATCATTACCGGAATGGAAACACCCCGCAGGCTGTCGGCCAGCCGCTGTACATCAAAAGGATTGACGGTGGTGCGGGCGCCCAGCCAAAGTACGTCGGCGCCATGCTGCAATGCAGCTGCTACATGCTGCGGCTCGGCCACTTCGGTGGCAAAAGGCAGGCCATAGCAGCTTTTCATTTCAGCAAGCCATTCCAGCGCCTGTGTGCCCAGCCCTTCAAAGTGCCCCGGGCGACTGCGGGGCTTCCACACGCCGGCACGAAACAGGCGCACGGGCAGCCCCTGCAGGGCTGCGGCGGTAGCCAGCACCTGCTCTTTGCTTTCGGCGCTGCAGGGGCCGGCAATAAGCAGTGGTTTTTCAGAAACGGTGAAAAAAGACATGGGGGCGCAAAGGTAGCAATTAGGGTGGGGCGTTGTTTTTGCTTCAGGCCGTCTGCCTTAGCCTTCCCATTTAAAAACTTTAGCGGCTAAGGCATAAATGACAATACCCCACAGCAGCAGGGCCAGCACATCCCACTTGATATCTGCCAGGCCGGCGCCGTAAAACGCTACCTGCCGCATGGCATCGTTGAGGTAAGTAAGGGGCAGCGCTTTGCTGATAGGCTGCAGCCATTTTGGGAAAACAGAAATAGGGAAGAACGTGCCTGCCAGCAAAAACTGCGGCAGCGTTACCAGGTTGGAAAGAGGCGGAATGGTGCTTTCGCTTTTTGCCAGCGAGCTGATGACAAAGCCAAACCCCATGAAAACCATTACCCCCAGCGCGCTTAATAAAAGCAGCTGAAAGGCCGTCCAGGCGCCATGCACCAGCGTAAAGCCAAATGCCCAGTAGCCTACGGCAATAATGACGACGGCTGTAAGCAGCTGGAAGATCATGCGTGCTATGCCCTCGCTCACCACAATCACTTCGCGCCGTACCGGGGTGGCAAAAAAGCGCTTGAGCACCAGGGTTTGCCGCAGGTTGAAAAAAACAAAAGCGGTTCCGAAAATAGAGCCTGCCAGTAAGGAAAAACCCAGCTGGCCCGGCAGGATGAAATCAATGGTTTTGTAGGGGCGCACACTTTCTTCCGTTTCCGTTATCCGGGCAACGGCCGCTACGTGCTGTTCGATGGCAGGGTCCTGCCTTGCAGCAAGATTGTGCAGCACGCCGCGCAGCTCGGCCATCTGGGCCGGCTGTGTACTGGCGCCATGCAGCAGGATTTCATAGTGTGGGGTAAGCCCGGGTCCGTTTTCTTTGATGCTGATGGCTGCCGTTACATCGCCCTCGCTCATGGCTTTTTTTAGTGCTTCCGGACTGTCATATTCCTGCAGGCTGATATTGGGCAGCTGCCGCAGCTGCTTATAAAATACGCTGGTTGTATCGCTTCCGCGCTGCAGGGCTACCGGAATGCGGCGTGGGCCGGTATCGCTTAAAAAGCCAAATACCAGGATGAAAACCAGCGGAAAGGCAATGCCAAATACAATGGCCGAGGGGCTTTTGGTAATGGCCTGCAGGCTGGCTTTAATCAGCGCGCGGGCGGCAGTAAGGTTGCTGTAGTTTGCCATTTATGCATGCAAAGGTGCAGGACTTGGGTTGTTGGCAGGCTGCATCATTTCTATAAAATTGCTCCGGCAACTTTTCTGCCATCCAAAAGAAGGCATCTTTCTTTTGAATCTTGCTTTAATTTAATTTATAGCTTTTGCCGGAGACACGAGCGTGGGCAACACTACCTCAGCCTTTCCAGCCGGCCATTTTCCAGCAGTTTAAAAATACGCGATGGCTTTTTTTCAGAAACATCGTCCTGCCGGTACTGCACCACATAGTCTGCGCCGTTGATCACTTCCGGCTGTATGTCCCGGAAAAAGCGCGGCGGTAGCTGACCGCTGATATTGGCGGAGGTGGAAACAATAGGGCTGCCCAATCTTTTAATGAGTGCCCTGCAAAACCGATCGGTGGTCACGCGGATGGCCACGCTGCCATCTTTGGCCAAAACACCGGCTGCAAACCCCAAAGCATCAGGATATACAATGGTGGTGGGCTCCTCAAAGCTTGCTACCATATCCATAATTTCCGGCGGTGGCGCGGCCACGTGCTGCAACAGTTGCCGGGCATCGGCCAGCAGCACCACGTAGCTTTTATTGGCCGGGCGGTGCTTGATGCGGCTGATTTTTTCCACAGCAGCGTCGTTGGTAGCGGTACACCCAAGCCCCCAGATGGTATCCGTAGGGTAAAGGATGGTGCCGCCCTGTCGCAGGGCGGCAACGCATTGGCGGATGTCGTTTTCAAAGGCAATGTTCATAGCAATTCGTTGATGGGAAGGTCCAGGGCGCAGCGGAAATGCCCTTCCGGGCAGGCTTTATAGCCATGCATGCCGCAGGGTTTGCAATATAAGCCCTCTACTTCTGCTACTTTACTTTGCGGGCCCAGCGGGCCAAAGCCAAAAGCAGGCACGGTAGAGCAAAACACAGCTGTTACAGGCGCACCCGTGGCCGAGCAAAAATGCAGTGGTGCGCTGTCGTTTGTATAATTCATAACGGCGCCCTGCATCAGGGCCGCAGACTGCAGAAAGGAAAGTTGGCCGCAAAGGTTTTGCGCACGGCCGACGCTGCCGTTTTTAATAGTTTCGGCAAGCGCATGATCGCCCGGACCGCCAATAAGGAACACATCCCTGTCTGCGGGCAGGGCCGCCACCAGCTTTATCCATTGTTCTGGCGGAAACTGCTTGGTAAACCAGACAGAGGCAGGCGCAATCACATAATACGGGCGCCACACAAAGGTGCCGGCTTTGGCATAGTCGGCAGGGGAAGGATAAAGGCGGGGCAGGGCAGGGGCAGGGCCGGTAAGGTCGGCAATCAGGCTTTGATTGCGCATGGTTTCGTGAACGGGGTGCTGCGTGCCGGGTAAGGAAATAACATGTGGGAATTTCTTCCTGAAAAGAAAGGAAAGCGGGTTCTTATTAAAACCGCGGGTATCCGGCGCGCCGCTTAGCACGGTTAGCAGGCCGGAAGATGCAAAGCGGTGCAGATTAATGACGTGGGTATAGCGTGTGCGGCGTATTTGCTGTGCCAGGCGGAAGAGGTGGCGCAGCTTGTTTTTTTGCTTTTCCCATACCCAAACTTTAACGAAGAATGGGTGGTCTTTTAAGAGGGATTCATTTCCTTTGCGAACCACAATGTCTATGCGGCTGTGCGGATACGCCTCGTGTAGCTTTTCTGCCACCGCTGTGGCCAACACCACATCGCCGGTAAAGGCAGTTTGAATAAGGAGGAAAGCCGGCATGGCTGCAAAAGTACTTTGTGAGGCGCTTAACCCTGGATTAACCCGGGCGTTTATGTCACTTTTTCAAAAGGCACTAAATTTGCTATATCCGTTTTCTGAAACAACCAAACAAAACATCAAACATGAAAAAGCTGGTACTTTTTTCCGCGATCACCCTTCTGAGCGCCGGTCCGCTCTTCGCCCAAAAGAAAGCCAAACAAACCAAAAGCGCCCCCGTAGCTACGGCGCAGACGGCTGTGGCTGCCCCCGCCAATACACCGGCTGCTGCCAATATTGACGATGTGATGAAGTTTGAAGCAGACGTGCACGACTTTGGCCACCTGCGTGAAGGCGATGCCGCTGATTACGTATTTCAGTTCAAGAACACCGGAAAGGAACCGCTTGTGATTCAACGCGTGCAGGCTTCCTGCGGCTGCACCACCCCCGACTGGAGCAAAGACCCCGTGCTGCCCGGCAAAACCGGCGTGGTAAAGGCCTCTTACGCTACCCAGGGCCGGCCGAATGCTTTTACCAAAACGCTGACGGTATTCACCAACCAGGGCAATAAAGTACTGACTATTAAAGGCGATGTGGAAAAAGCGCCGGTTTCGTCTGTGCCCGAGAACAACAGCATGATTCGCACCAACTAAACAACAATAAAAAACAAAACAAAAAACAATGAAAAAGCTCCTCTTTGCACTTGCCCTTACCGTAGGTGCCTATGGTGTGCAGGCCCAGGCACCCGCCGCGCCGGATGCCAACAAAAACGCGCCCAAGTTCCAGTTTATCGGCGGCGAAACCCATGACTTCGGCACCATTCCAGAGGGCCCGGCCGTGACCCACGAGTTTAAATTCAAAAATGTAGGCAAAGAGCCGCTGATTATTCAGGGCGCTACCGCCTCTTGCGGCTGCACCACACCCAGCTTCTCCAAAGACCCCGTAATGCCCGGCAAAACCGGCACCATCACCGTGCAATACAACACGCAGGGCCGTCCTACACCTTTTACCAAAACAGTGTACATCCAAAGCAACGCTGTGAATCCTGCCGGTAAAGACCGCTACGAGATTTACATCAAGGGTAATGTAACGCCATCGGCTAATGCCAATAGCGCCAATCCCAAAGGATAATCTGATACTGCAAATGATAAAAGAGGCTGCCGCATCTGCGGCAGCCTCTTTTTATTTCAGCAGCAGGCAGGGCGCCGGAGCGGTAATGCCTGTTTAAATAGAATTGGTAAATTAAGGCACATACACATTGTCTATGAGCCTTACATTGCCAATCCGGGCGGCAATCAAAGCCACGGCCGGCTCGCTGGCAGGGTACTCTTCCAGCTCGGTTAAATCATCGGGCGTAGCCAGCGAAACATATTCGGGCTCAAAGCCTTTGGCCTTTAAAAGTTCCATGCACTCGCGCTGAACAATCCGGAAAGGAGCCAGGCCTTTTTTGGTTTGGATAGACACCAGGCACTGGTACAGCAATCCGGCCAGGGCGCGCCCCGGCTCGTTCAGGCGCACATTGCGGCTGCTCATGGCCAGGCCGTCGGGCTCGCGCACGGTGTCGCTTTTTATAAGGGTAATCCGATCCTGCAGCTGCATTTGTGCCAGCAACTGTTCCACAATCAGGCATTGCTGGTAATCTTTGCGGCCCATGTACAGGCGTTGCGGCTGCACAATTTCCAACAGGCGGCCCACCACCTGCCCTACGCCTTTAAAGTGGCCCGGCCGGTGGGCGCCTTCCAGCAATTGTTCCAGCCTGCCAAAATCATAGGCTTTGATGTGAGCGTGGCCCTGCGGGTAAATTTCAGCCTCGCTGGGAAGGAAAAGCACGTCGCAGCCTGCATCTGCCAGCAGCAGCATATCATTATCCAGCGATACCGGATATTTCAGAAAGTCGTTGCGGTCGTTGAACTGGGTGGGATTTACGAAAATGGAAACCACCGCCAGGCAGCCTTCTGCTTTGGCGCGGGTAATGAGGCTGGTGTGGCCGGCATGCAGCGCGCCCATGGTAGGCACAAAGCCAATGGTCTGGCCGCAGTGCTGCAGATAGCTGCGGAGCTCGTTTGCTTTTTTAAAAACAATCATCTGTGAGACTCGGGTACAGGTGTGGAAGTATGCGCAGAGCAAGCTTCGGGGGAAATAGGATTTTTTATTGTAATTTTGCGGCGTTTACGCCGTGCTTCATACAAAAGTGCCGGTTGCTTTATTATCATCCAAAATAAATAGAAATAGATGTCTGCAGACGCAAAGAAACGTGTTTTAATCATTGCAAGCGAACTTTCCCCGTATGTTGAATGCACGGACTTTGCGCAGATTCTGAACAACCTGGCGCGCGCAGCTTTCGATGGCGGCATTGAAGTGCGCATCATCATGCCCCGCTTTGGCACCATCAACGAACGCCGCCACCGCCTGCATGAAGTAGTGCGCCTTTCAGGCATCAACATTATTATTGACGGCGACGATTATCCCTTGCTTATAAAGGTGGCCTCGCTGCCCAATGCCCGGCTGCAGGTTTACTTTATGGACAATGAAGATTACTTCAAACGCAAGTTTGTGGAGCGCGACGACAGCGGAAAGTTTTATGAAGACAATGCCGAGCGTATGGCCTTCTTCAACAAAAGCGCCCTCGAAACCGTCAAGAAATTTGGCTGGCCGCCCCACGTTATTCACTGCCATGGCTGGATGACAAGCCTGGTGCCCATGTACCTGAAAACAGCGTACAAAAAAGAACCCGTTTTTGCACAATCCAAAGTAATCTACACGGCGCAGCAAGACCTTTTTCAAGAAACCATGGGTCCTGATTTCCTGCAGAAAGCCATGCTCAGTAATGACATGAAAGAAAAGGATTTGGATTGCTACAAACCCGGCACCAACGAGGCACTGACCATTGGCGGCAGCAAATGGGCCGATGTGGTGATAAAAGGCAGCGAGGCGCTTAGCCCCAAAGTGGAAGAAGCCATTAAGCCCAGCCGCACCAAAAAAGTAGTTCCCTTTGATGAAAGCTGGAAGGAGGATATCACCCCGCTGCTGGACCTGTATAAAAGCTTAACAGGAGCTTAGTTTTGCCTGCATCACTTTCGTGCGCCTTTAAAAAAACCATCTTCCTTGAACCGTTTTGCTTTCCGATATACCCCCCTGCTGCTGGCAGTTCTTTGCCTGACGGGCATGGCCGCCTGCCGCGAAAACACCATCATCAACACCGGTGTTAACCCCTCTGCCGATAACATCAACACTTTTGAAACCGGCGATACGCTTACCATCCTCACGCGCACTGTTTTTGATGATTCTACCATTACCAGCAGCAGCAACACCGGCTACTACATCATTCACGGCCTGGGCCATGCCAATGACCCTTTTGCCGGTAAAACCAACGCGGCCATTTACTTCCAGGTAGTGCCGCCTGCTACTTCTTTTAACCTGGGCGAGGGCGGCGTCATCGATTCTGCCGTGCTGGTGCTGCCTTATGCGGGTACTTCCTGGGGCGATACCACGGCCACCGCGCCGGCACAATCCTACCGCGTGTATCAGATTGGCGAAACGCTTTCCAAAGATTCCATCTATTATTCCAGCCAGCAAAAAGCGGTGGATTACGGCCGCTTCTACGGCAGCAAAAGCGTGCAGGTAGCTGCGCTTAAAGATTCGGTAAAGGTTTGGGACACCATGCGCACCCCTCACCTGCGCATTCCGATGAACAGCGCCTTTGTCAGCGATTTTCAAAGCGCGCTTACGGCAGACAGTACCGTGGCTGCTTTTCTTTCCGCCTTTAAAGGTTTTTACCTTTCTGCGGATTCCACTACCGGCGGTACCACCATCCCTTACTACCGTATAGACGGCGATGCAAAGCTGTACAACCGCGCCAGCGTGGTGCTTTATTACCACAACAATGCCGGCGATTCGCTGACGGCTAATTTCGCTTTCGATGCTTCTTCGGCTGCCCATTACAACGCAATCCGCCGCAACTACAGCGGTGCCCCGGCCAACGCCTTGTTTTCATCTACCTTTAGCGCTCAGCCGCTGCTGATGCTGCAAAACAGTCCCGGTGCTGTGATAGAGGTGAAAATTCCATCGCTGAGCAACCTGCCCAAAGACATTCTTGTAAATAAGGCGGCACTGGTTATCACGGCTATTGATACGGCGCAAAGCAATACTTTTTACGGGCCTAACCGTATTGTGCCTTTTGCCATGGACAGTACGGGAAGTATCTTTAACGTGGCAGACCGCATCAGCCTGAGTGGCAGCGATGACGGCTTTAACTTTATAGACGGATCACGCAAACAATTTACCGTAGCTGGCATGACGGTTTCGAGATACGTAATTAATATTCCTGCTGAAGTGCAAAAAGTAATCAGCGGCGCACGTTCTGAATTTTACCTGCGCATCAAAGGAACTGCTACCCTGCCCGCAGCTTACCGCCTACTTGCGGCCGGACCCGGTTACGGGGGCGCCGTCCGCATGCAGTTGCAAATCGTTTACTCCAAACAATAAAAAACCCCTTTTCTTATGTGCGGTATCGTAGCTTACATCGGTAAAGAAAAAGCTTTCCCCATCCTGCTGAAAGGCCTGAAAAGACTGGAATACAGAGGCTATGACAGTGCAGGCGTGGCCCTGCTGAACGGCGATATTCACGTTTATAAAAAAGCCGGCAAGGTGAGTCAGCTGGAAGAGTTTTCCCGCGATAAAGAGCTGAGCGCCACCATCGGCATTGGTCACACGCGCTGGGCTACCCACGGCGAGCCCAACGATACCAACGCGCACCCGCACCTCTCGCAAAGCGGCCGCCTGGCCCTGATTCACAATGGCATTATTGAGAATTACGGCGTTATTAAAGAAGAACTGCTGAAGCGTGGCTACACGTTTAAAAGTGAAACCGACACCGAGGTGCTGGTGAACCTGATAGAAGAAATTCAAAAGCACGATAACCTGAGCCTGGACAAGGCCCTTCGCGCGGCCCTGAACGAGGTGGAAGGCGCTTATGCCATTGTGGTGATTGATAAGGAGAACCCGGATCAGCTGGTAGCCGCACGCAAAGGCAGCCCTATGGTGATTGGCATTTCAGACGATGGCTTTTATGTAGCCTCAGACGCCTCGCCCATTGTAGAATATACCAAGAATGTGGTGTACCTGGACGACCAGGAATATGCCGTCATTAACCGCGATGGCAGCTTTGCCATCCGCACACTGGGCGATGTGGAAAAAACCCACGCCATCCAGAAACTGGAAATGGAGCTGGAAGCCATTGAAAAAGGAAACTTTGAGCATTACATGCTCAAAGAAATCTACGAGCAGCCCCGCTCTATTGCCAATGCCCTTGCCGGCCGCATGAATGCGGACGATGGCTGGATACGCCTGGGCGGCCTGGATGAATACATTACCCGTATCAACAACGCCCAGCGTTTTGTAATTACGGCCTGCGGCACCAGCTGGCACAGCGGACTGCTGGGCGAATACCTGATTGAAGAACTGGCACGCGTGCCGGTGGAAGTGGAATACGCTTCAGAATTCCGCTACCGCAACCCGATCATCTTTGAATCGGATGTCGTTATTGCCATTTCGCAAAGCGGCGAAACCGCCGATACCATGGCCGCCATTGAAATGGCCAAAGACCGTCAGGCGCTGATTTACGGCATTTGCAACGTAATTGGCTCTTCCATTGCCCGCCTGAGCCATGCCGGTTCCTACACACACGCCGGTCCGGAAATTGGCGTGGCTTCTACCAAAGCTTTTACCAACCAGGTGGCTATCCTGATTTTGATTGCCCTGCAGGTAGCGCAAAGCCGCGGCGCCATTGCTACTTCGCGCCTGCGCCAGATTCTTTATGAGCTGGAAAATATCCCGCAGAAAATGGAAGAAGCGCTGCGGCTGGATGAGCAAATCAAAGAGCTGGCAGCAATTTATAAAGACGCACGCAACTTTCTGTACCTGGGCCGCGGCGTCAACTTCCCGGTGGCGCTCGAAGGCGCGCTGAAGCTGAAGGAAATTTCCTACATCCACGCAGAAGGCTATCCTGCCGCAGAAATGAAGCACGGCCCGATTGCGCTCATCGACAAGGAAATGCCGGTGGTGTTTCTCTGCACCAATATGAGCGCCTACGAAAAGATTCTTTCCAATATTCAGGAAGTAAAAGCCCGGAAAGGCCGCATCATTGCCATTGTCAACAAAGGCGATACGCAGATTAAAAACATGGTGGATCACGTGATTGAAGTACCTGAAACAGACGAGATGCTCAGCCCGCTGGTAACCATCATTCCCCTGCAATTGCTGGCCTATCATATTGCCATCCTGCGCGGTTGCAATGTGGATCAGCCCCGCAACCTGGCTAAGAGCGTTACTGTTGAATAGGTGATGGGTAATGAGAGATAAGTGATGGGCAATATTGCGCCACAACGAATCATTTATTCAAGCTCCTTTTAACCGCTTCAACTTTTCTTCAACCCTTTCAACCTTTCTCCCCAAAGTGCCTTACCTATTCACCTCTGAATCTGTATCCGAAGGTCATCCGGATAAAATAGCTGACCAGATTTCCGATGCCCTGGTAGATAACTTTCTGGCCTGGGACCCGCAATCCAAAATTGCCTGCGAAACACTCGTTACCACCGGACAGGTGGTGCTGGCCGGCGAGGTTAAAAGCAAATGCTACATTGATGTGCAGCAAATAGCACGTGATGTAATTGCCCGTATTGGCTATACCCACAGCGATTATATGTTTGAGGCCCGCTCCTGCGGCGTGCTGAGCGCTATTCACGAGCAAAGCCCGGATATCAATCAGGGCGTGGATAAAGAAAACAAGGAAGAGCAGGGCGCCGGTGACCAGGGAATGATGTTTGGCTACGCCACCAACGAAACCAGCAACTACATGCCACTGGCGCTGGACCTGAGCCATACGCTGTTGCGCGAGCTGGCGGCTATCCGCCGTGAAGGCGGCGACATGCGCTACCTGCGCCCCGATGCCAAAAGCCAGGTAACACTAGAGTATGGCGAAGACAATAAGCCGCGCCGTATAGACGCCATTGTGCTTTCTACCCAGCACGATGAGTTTGGCAGCGATGAAGAAATGCAGCAGCGCATCCGCGAAGATGTGATTCATATCCTGATGCCGCGCGTACGCAAAAAATACCCCGAGTACGCTCATCTTTTTGATGACCAGATAAAATACCACGTCAATCCCACCGGAAAGTTTGTAATTGGCGGCCCGCATGGCGATACCGGGCTTACCGGCCGTAAAATTATTGTAGATACCTATGGAGGCAAAGGCGCCCATGGGGGCGGCGCGTTTAGCGGTAAAGACCCCAGCAAAGTAGATCGCAGCGCGGCCTATGCTACCCGCCACATGGCCAAAAACATGGTGGCTGCCGGCCTGGCAGACGAGGTGCTGGTGCAGGTAAGCTATGCCATTGGGGTGGCCCAGCCCATGGGGCTTTATATCAATACCTATGGCACATCCAAAGTGGACATGACTGATGGAGAAATTGCAGAAAAGCTGCTGCAAATCTTTGATATGCGCCCTTACTTTATAGAACAGCGCCTGAAGCTGCGCCAGCCCATGTACAGCGAATGCGCTGCCTATGGCCATATGGGCCGCGAGCCGGAAACAGTTACTAAAATTTTCCGCACGGCCGGTGGCGACATCAAAGACATGGAAATAGAACTTTTTACCTGGGAAAAACTGGATTACCTGGCGCAAATTCAGGCAGCATTTGGCCTTACAGCAACCCGGGAAAATAATCCTGCTTAATTACTTTTTTGATAAAAAGGGAAATCCGCAGCCAGAAGGCTGCGGATTTTATTTTGCCGGAAAAGCAGTTGTTCGAAAATTTATGGCAGCCTGGCAAATCCTCAGGCATTTGCTTTTTCCCTATTTTCACACACCCTTACTGCTATGCCAACTCATAAAAACCTGCTGCTTCCGGGCGCTCACGGCCTGCCTGTTCTCACAGATATTTTCCTGCCGGATAAACAGTCGCCCGCACCGATAATCATTTATGCCCACGGCTTCAACGGGTTTAAAGACTGGGGAAATTTTGACCTCATAGCGCAGCAGTTTGCTGCAGCCGGCTTTGTGTTTATCAAATTCAATTTTTCGCACAACGGCACCACGCCCGAACAGCCGGAAGCATTTGCCAACCTGGAAGCCTATGCTGCTAATAACTACAGCAAAGAGCTGGATGATCTGGGTACCGTTATAGACTGGGCGGTTTCGGACCAAAATCCCTACGCAGCGCATATGGAGCAGGCAAAGCTGGGCCTGATAGGGCATAGCCTCGGCGGTGGTATTGTGCTGCTGAAAGCCGCGGAAGATACCCGCGTAAAAGCCATTGCCACCTGGGCCGCTATTTCCACCTGCCAGACGCCCTGGGCCAACTGGGCCCAGCAGCAAATAGCGGATTGGAAAGAATCGGGTGTGGCCTACATCACCAACAGCCGCACCGGTCAGGAACTACCTCTGGGTTATCAGCTGGTGGAAGATTTTCAGCAAAACAAAGAGCGCCTGGATATCGAAACAGCCGTGAAAAAGCTGCACCAGCCCCTGCTGATTTGCCATGGTTCCGAAGACACGAGCGTGCCGTTTGAAAGCGCTTTAAAGCTGAAAAGCTGGAAGCCGGATGCCCGGCTTTCTACGGTGGCAAGCGACCATGTATTCGGCCGCAGCCATCCCTGGACTGCTCCGGAACTGCCTGCGGCAACTCAGGAAGTAGTGGAAAGGACAATTTCTTTTTTTCAGGGTAACCTTGGGTAACTTCGTTTATATTTAATTCAATGAAAAAAATCTGCTTCTTCCTGGCGCTTTGCTTTTCACTGCAGGCAGGCGCCCAGGTACTGTTGGAAGATTCTATTGCCACCTCTACCGGCTACCGGCATTTTCTGTTTTATGTGCCGGCCAGCTACACGCCAGGCACAGCCGCGCCTCTTGTCATCAATATGCACGGCTTGGGCAGCAACGATACCGAGCAGCTTTATTACAGCAATTTTATGCCGATTGCCGATACGGCCGGCTTTCTGATGGTATTGCCGCAGGGCAACCAGGTGATGGGCACTACCTACTGGAATGCAGGTTTTGGCGGCCCGGACGACGATGTTTCCTTTATTTCCAACCTGATAGATACGCTGCGGCTGGGCTACAACATAGATTCCAACCGCATCTACGCCACCGGCATGAGCAACGGCGGCTACATGAGCTATTACCTGGCCTGCCATCTGCCTGCCCGCATTGCTGCCATTGCTTCCGTTACCGGCAGCATTGTACCGGGCGGTACGGCATTGTGCACGCCCGGCCGCGCCGTGCCGGTGATGCAGTTTCATGGTACGGCAGACGCTACGGTGCCCTACCTGGGCGGCAGCCTGAACATACCCGTTGATTCCCTTATCCGGTTCTGGGTTGGCAACAACCATTGCGATACCACGCCGGTAGTTACCGAAGTGCCCGATGTCGTGACTTCAGATGGCAGTACGGCAACCCACTATGTGTATAGCGGCGGCGATAATGGCAGCACGGTGGAGTTTTACAAAATAAACGGCGGCGAGCATACCTGGCCCGGTTCCCCGTTTACAATTGGTGTTACCAATCAGGATGTAGCTGCTTCCGCAGAAATCTGGCGCTTTTTTTCGCAGTACAGCCTTACAGAATTTTTGGGTGTACCACAAACTGTGAAAGGGCAGCGTCATCAGCCAGCTTATCCCAATCCTGCCATTAGCAGCATTCAGATTGCGGCGCCGCTGCAGGGCAATGCTACCCTCAGCGATATGGCAGGCCGTGTGCTGCTTCAGTCGGCCTCGCAACAGCTGGATGTCAGCCGTTTGCCCAAAGGCATTTACCTGCTGCAGTACCAGAGCGGCGGAACAAGAATTGCGGAGAAAATTGTAAAAGAATAAGGCGGCTTCCGTCCTGAGATAAAAGAGTTGCAATGGCTACGCCGTAAATAAGGCAGCGGCTATGGCATCTGCAAACAGCATTCCTTTAGGGCGCAGCAGCAGCTTGTCTTCCGCTATTGCCAATTGCTCCCGCGCTATAAAGGGTGCGGCATCTTTTAAAACACGGTTTTTTTCAGCTTCGCCAAATGCTGCGGCAATTTCCTTTAAATCGGTGCCCCACATGGTACGCAGCGAGGTCATGATATATTCGTTCAGGCGGTCTTTATCGCTGAGCACTTCGTGCGTGGCAGGCAGTTGTTTCTGGGAAAGCGCCCTGATGTAAAGCGCATTGTTGGCCACGTTCCAGCTTCTTTCCTTTCCGTAAAAAGAATGCGCCGAAGGGCCAAAGCCCAGGTAAGGCACGCCCTGCCAGTAGCTGGTATTGTGGATGGCATGATGGCCGGGCTTTGCCAGGTTGCTGATTTCGTAATGGTCAAAGTTGTTTTCTGCTGCCCAGCTTTGCAGGATTTCAAACTGCGCCGCAGCCTGCTCCGGCAGTACCGGCTGGCTTTTCCCGGTTTTGATATCGTGCTGCAGCCGCGTTTTTTCTTCTACCGTTAAAGCATAAGCAGAAAGATGCGGAATCTGCAGGGCGGTTACCTGCGCCAGGTTGCTTTGCCAGGCCGTATCATCCAGTCCCGGCGTACCGTAAATAAGGTCAATGCTTAGATTTTCAAAGCCGGCATCCTGGGCGGCTTTCAGGGCATAATCGCTTTGCTGCGCCGTATGCGCCCTGTTCATATACTGCAAGTCTGCTTCGCGGAAGCTTTGCACGCCTACACTAAGCCGGTTTACAGGTGTGCCCCGCAGGCTTTTAAGGTAAGCGGCGCTCAGGTCATCCGGATTGGCTTCCAGGGTTACTTCCTGCAAATCAGTGGCCGGGTAGTGCTGAAAAATTACGTCAAAAATCCGCAGCAGCTCATCCGCGCTCAACAGCGAAGGCGTGCCGCCACCCAGGTAAATGGTCGTGACTGGTTGCCCGTTCAGTGCCTGCTGCCGCAATGTTATTTCCTGTTTCAGGGCCTCCAGTAATGGATCTTTAAGCCGCAGGCTGGTGGAAAAATGAAAATTGCAATAGCTGCACTGCTGCCTGCAAAACGGAATATGGACATAGATGCCGGCCATCGCTGCGCTGATTTTGGGGTTACTTTTGAGGGAGCAACATGCGCTACATACAGCCCCTTTTTACACTCTTGTTTCTGTGCCTTGCGGCAACAGGTTTGCGGGCGCAAAATTACAGACTCCTGCTTCATCCTGCAGGCCTGCCGCCGGCAGATTCCCTGATGTGGCAAAAGGAAGTGCCCCCTGCGCCGCAATCCGGCACTGCTACCGAGCTGGTAAATTACCTGAAAACATTGGTGCCTGCGCTGCAGGCAAAGGGCTTCCTGGCTGCTTCGCTGGATTCGGTGCATGTTTCTGAAACCACTTACGATGCTTTTTTGTTTTTGGGAAAGCAATACCGCTGGGCGCTGTTGCAGACAGACAGCCTGCCGCCGCAATTGCTGAACGCATTAAACCTGCGCCCGCCCTTTTTTAGCAACGAACCGCTTCGCCCAGCCCAGTTATCCCGCCTCAGCAACCAGATACTGGACTGGTACGAAAACAACGGTTATCCGTTTGCACGCTTGTGGCTGGATGATGTAAAGCAGGAAGAAGGACAGCGGCTTACCGCCCGCCTCAGGGTGCGGCCCGGCGCCCTGCGCCATATAGATTCCATAGATCTGCAGGGCAGGCTGAGCATTGCTCCTGCTTTTCTGCAGCGCTACCTGGATCTTTTTGTAGGCGATGTGTACAACGAAAAAAAGCTGCGTCAGATTTCGCCCAGGCTGCGGGAGCTGCCTTTTCTGCGCGAAAGCAAACCTTTTGAGGTAATCTTTAAAACCTACGATACACGCCTGACCCTTTTCCTGGAGCCTAAAAAAGCCAATCAGCTGGACGCGCTGATTGGGCTGGCGCCGAACAGTCAGGAATCCGGCAAATTTTTATTGACCGTGGATGCGCGTTTTGCCTTTCAAAATATCCTGAGCCGGGGCGAAAGCATCAGCTTCAGCTATCAAAACCTGCAATACAAATCGCCCAGGCTGAAAGCGGGTGTCGTGTACCCTTATGTGGGCGGTACTCTATTTGGGTTGGAAGGACAGTTTGATTTATACAAGCAGGATACTGCTTACCGGCGTACGCTTTTCCAGGCAGCCACCCGTTATCAGCTGAGCGCCACAGACTATCTGAAGGTTTATTACGAAAATCAAAGCAACCGCCTTCTTACCATAGACACGGCTTTTGTGCGCAGTACGCGCCGGCTGCCGGCCAATGCCGATGTGGCTGCCAATGGCGGCGGTGCCGAAATATTGCTGGACCGCAGCGACTACCGGCTGAACCCCCGGAAAGGCTACCGGCTGCGCCTGAATGGCGCAGGCCTGAAGCGGCATTTTTTTAAAAGCGATGCCATTACCGGCATGGCAGATGCCCCTGGTTTCCGCTTTGCCTCTTTGTACGATTCCCTGGAAGCCAACAGTTATCAGCTGCGGCTGGAAGGAGACGCTGCCTGGTACCTGCCGCTTACCAAAAGCCTGGTGCTGCGGCCGGGCTATGCCGGCGGCTGGCTGCAAAGTAAAACCTTGTTTCAAAATGAATTGTTTTTGCTGGGTGGCTTTCGCCTGCTGCGCGGTTTTGACGAGCAAAGCATTCATGCCAGTCAGTACCATCTTTTAAATGCAGAGCTGCGGCTGCTCTTTGAAGGCAATACCTATCTCTACCTTTTCAGTGATAATGCCTGGGTGGAAACGCATTTTAACGGCTACCGGAGCGAAGGCTATTATTTTGGCCTGGGCGCAGGCGCCAGTCTGGAACTGAAGAATGGCTTATTCAGCCTGGGTATCGGCGCCGGTCAGGGCGGGGGACAGGAATTCGGGCTGCGGCAGCTCAAAGTGCATTTTGGCTATATCTCGTTTTTTTAGCGGCAGCAGGCAGGAAAGGTAAACGCAGCAGAAGGGCAGCCTGCGGCTGGTGCCCAAACTCCAAGCAGTTGCTTGCGCCTATCGGTTTAGCTTTGCAGCGCATGAATGGAAAAACGCTGGTGCTTTGTTGTTTGTTTTTCTTGAGTTGTTTCTGGTGCAGCGCGCGCGTAGTGCCGCAGCAATATGGTTATTCCTTTACCACAGAAGGCCCGGCAGCGCAGGCAGCCGCCTGGCGCCTGACCGATTCTTTGCTGCAACAGCATCCCTACCTGCGCGCCACAGTAATAGAAAACCGGGTGGTGCACCTGCGGCCTTATGACAACGATGCCAAAGACTTTTACTTCATTATGGGGCTGGTGCTTTTTCTGGGCGTCGTCAGGATGGTGCATCCTTATTATTTCCGGTTGTTGTTTCGTTCTTTCTGGCAGCCGGGCGGCGCCCATAGAAACGCGCGCGGCTACAAAGAGCAGTTGCAGCAGGCCACTTTCCCCAACCTGCTGATGAACCTCTTTTTTGGCTGTGTAGGCGGCGTGTGGCTTTATTACCTGCTGCAGGTGTATGCACAACCGGCAGGCTGGCTACCGGGCGCAGTGATGATTTTTTTACTGGCCGCCGGTTTGCTCCTGGTATATGGAATTAAGTACCTGGCGGTATTGTTCAGCGGCTGGGCCTTCCGGGTAGAGGCACTGACCGGTCAGTATCTTTATTCTATTTTTCTGGTAAATAAAATTATCGCCATCCTGCTGTTGCCATTTGTGGTATTGCTGGCATTTTGCGGGCCGGCCTGGCAGGAGCCGCTGGCTATTGTATCCTTAATTGTGGCGGGCGGCCTGCTGCTCACGCGTTATGTACGCAGCTGGCACAGCTTCGGCTCGTTTTTTCAGTATAGTAAATTCCATTTTATAACCTACCTTTGCGCCTCAGAACTGGTGCCTTTGGCCATTCTGTTAAAGCTTCTGAGCCGCTATCTGCTGCACTAGTCAGGCAGTGGTTTAGGAAGCGCCCCCCAAAACCACCACGTCATTCTATGGCTAAAGCTGTACGCGCTCAGGGCGATAAAAAGGCGCCCGCTAAAGAGGTGAAAGTCAGCAGGATTCTGATAACCCAGCCCCGGCCGGAAACAGAAAAATCTCCTTATTTTGATCTGGCTAAAAAGTTCGGTATCAACCTGGATTTTCATCCGTTCATCCTGGTAGAAGGTTTGCCTGCCCGCGATTTTCGTAAACAAAAGGTGGATATTACCGCCCACACCGGCGTAGTGATGACCAGTCGCAACTCGGTGGATCATTTCTTCCGGATGTGTGAAGAGATGAAAATCAAAATCAGCCAGGATATGAAATACTTCTGCATCACCGAAGCCGTGGCGCTTTACCTGCAGAAGTTTATCCTGTACCGCAAGCGAAAGGTGTTTTTCAGCCCCGACGGCAGCACCAAAGGCCTGCAGGATGTGATTACAAAACACAAAAGTGAAAAGTTCCTGGTGCCGGTTACAGAAGGCGCTCCCAAGAGCGATATCAGCCTGCACCTCGAAAAGCTAAAGAGTACGTATAGCGAAGTGGTACTGTACCGCACGGTAGCCAACGACCTTTCTGAGGTGATGCAAAAAAAGCATCCCTACGATATGATTGTGTTTTTCTCGCCCAACAGCGTACAGGCGCTTATAGAACAACAGCCCGGATTCAGCCAAAACGGAACCCTTATCGGTGCTTTTGGGCCTACCACTTCTAAAGCGGTGGAAGATGCCGGTTTGCGGCTGGATGTAAAAGCGCCGGCAGTGAACGCGCCCAGCATGGTGGCCGCGCTGGATCTTTTCCTGGGTGGAAAGAAATAAAGCACAGCAAGGCTGGTTTTGCTATAATATTTATTGTTACTAATTTATCAGGGGCGCAACTGCGCCCCTTTCTTATTTAAAACCACTTTGCGAATCGGTTTTAAGCCCGATGTACGCAGCTATTGCGGCAGGTGTGGAATTAATTGGGCGCTTCCAGGATGGTAAGGAGATAAGATTTGTTTGCTTCAAAACTTTTACGATCCCCAGTGAAAGCATCCCTCATTTCCTTTCTTCTCTGCGTATTTTCGCAGTATGCTTTCTTTAGACCTTTCCGGAAAAACAGCGCTGATTGCCGGCAGCACGCAGGGTATTGGCCTGGCCGCCGCCCACAGCCTGGCCAGTCTTGGCGCCCGCTGCATTCTTATAGCCCGCAATGAAGAAAAACTAAAAGCAGCGGTAGCGGGGTTGCCTGCCGGCGCCGGCCAAACCCATAGCTATGCCCTCGCTGATTTCTCGAAACCGGATGAAGTAGCTGCAGCCGCCCAAAAGCTGACTGAAAAAGAAACCATCCACATCCTGATAAACAACAGCGGCGGACCGGCAGGCGGACCTATTGTTTCAGCCACGCCGGCGGCTTTTCTGAGCGCCCTGCAACAGCACCTCATCTGCAATCAGATACTGGCTACAACCCTGCTGCCAGGCATGAAAGCTGCCGGTTACGGCCGCATCATCAACATCATATCCACCTCCGTAAAAGTGCCTTTAAAGGGGCTGGGCGTCAGCAATACCACCCGGGGCGCAGTCGCATCCTGGGCCAAGACCTGGAGCATGGAAGTGGCTGCATTTGGCATTACGGTGAACAATGTGCTGCCGGGCGCTACGGCTACCGGCCGCCTGGAAAGTATCATTGAAAACAAAAGCAGCAAAACCGGTTTGGACAAAGAAGCGGTCAGTGAAGAGATGCTTGCTGAAATACCCGCAGGGCGCTTTGGGCAACCCGAAGAAATAGCAGCGGTTATTGCCTTCCTGGCTACCCCGGCTGCCGCTTATGTGAATGGCACCAGCATTCCGGTGGATGGCGGCCGTACCGGTGCGATTTAAAAAAAACAAATTGCCGGATGCTGCTTGCAGCCCAAACCAGTCTCCGCACCTACTTTGCAGTCGAAATACCCCGGAAAAGGGAATTACGGGCTTTTATTTCCACCCGCAATTTTCCTCTTTTTGCAATGGTATTGTCAAAAAAAAGCGCATCGGAAAGCTTTGATGGCAGCCTCGGTTTAGATTTTTTCCTAGCCCGATGAGGCTGAAAGCCGCGCCAGCAGCGGAAAGAAATTTTTTAGGAAGATGGGCTGCTATTGGTAGGCGTGTTGTAGTTTTGCCCAGCTCTTTTTTAAGGGCGCGTTAATCTTCAAAAATCCTTCCAGTGCTACCAATGTTTATGAAGATGCTACGAAGCAGTGTTCTTCCATTCCTTTTGTTACCGGTTTTCCTGCTTTCCTTTCATGCAGCATCTGCACAGTCTGACGGCAAAACCCTCTTTCAAAACAATTGTGCTACCTGCCACAACCCGCTGCGCGATGCCACCGGCCCTGCGTTGAAAGGCGTGGACGCCAAAGTGCCCAGCAAGCAATGGCTGTACGACTGGGTGCATAACTCAGGCGCGCTCGTTGAAAAAGGAGACAAGTATGCTGTAGCGCTGAAAGCCCAGTGGAAAGCGGCCATGCCGCCCTTCCCGAACCTGAGCACAGATGACATTGATGCCATCTTTGAATATGTAAACTCTGTAGAGGAAAAACCGGCTGCGGGCGCAGGTGCTGCTGCCACTGCCGGTGCAGGACAGCCGGAAGAAGATAATACCTGGCTGTATGCCGGCATTACCATTGTACTGCTGCTGCTGGTACTGATACTGGCGCGGGTAAACAGCGGCCTTCGCCGTGTGGCTGCCGAGCGCAACAACCAGCCGGTACCCAAAGAAATACCTTTTTACCGCAACAAGCTCGTGATAGCGGTGGTGGGCATCGTTGTGATTTGCCTGGCCGGCTACTGGGTTACCAATGGCGCCATCAACATGGGCCGTCAGGCCAATTACATGCCCAAGCAGCCTATTTTCTTTAGCCATAAAGTACACGCCGGCATCAACCAGATCAACTGTCTTTATTGCCATGCCGGCGCCGAGAAAAGCCGCCATGCCATGGTGCCTTCCCCCAATATCTGTATGAACTGCCACAAGCAGGTTGGTTCTTATACCGGTGCGGAAGAACACCCGCTGGTGGATTTGGAAGGAAACAAGCGCGACGGCAATCAGGAAATCCTGAAGCTCTATAAATATGCCGGCTGGGATGTAGACAAGAAAGATTATGTACGCGATGCCAATGGCGTGATTCAGTCGAACCCCATTGAGTGGACCAAAGTGCACAACCTGCCCGATCACGTTTACTTTAACCACTCACAGCACGTGAAAGTAGGCGGCGTGCAGTGCCAGCAGTGCCACGGCCCCATCCAGGAAATGGATGAGGTATATCAGTTCTCTTCCCTGAGCATGGGCTGGTGCATCAACTGCCACCGCCAGACACAGGTGAAATTCACTGAAAACAAGTACTACGACATTTACGAAAAGTACCATCAGGAACTGAAAGAAGGCAAGCGCTCCGGCGTGACGGTGGAAGATATTGGCGGCACCGAGTGCCAGAAGTGCCACTATTAATACCTGTAGTTTTTTAAGTAAAAAAGCATTTTAATAAAGAAACAAAAAGCGGGACAGCCCTCCACTGGTGCAAGCCCGGTACCTAACAATATGAGTCAGAAGAAATACTGGAAAGGCCTCGAAGAGCTGGAAGATTCACCAGAACTCCAGGAAATGAAGGCCAATGAATTTCGGGAAATGCTTCCTTTCGAAGATGTTTCCGACTCCATGCTGGCGGCTACAACTCCCCGCCGCGACTTTCTAAAATATCTCGGCTTTTCAACAGCAGCGGCCGTACTGGCTGCCAGCTGCGAAATGCCGGTGCGCAAGGTGATTCCCTACGCCATTAAGCCGGAAGATATTACCCCGGGCGTGGCCAACTACTATGCTTCCACCTTCGTGGATGGCGGCGACTATTGTGCAGTGGTTGTAAAAGCCCGCGATGGCCGTCCTATTAAAGTAGAAGGCAATACGCTTTCTTCTGTTACCCGCGGTGGCACCAGCGCGCGGGTGCAGGCCTCTGTACTGAGTCTGTATGATGTGGCCCGCTTGCGCGGCCCATACGCGGATGGCAAGATGGCAGATACCTTCCAGGCGGTGGACCGCCAGATTATGGCCGGCCTTACCAACAGCGGTGGCAAGGTAAATTACCTGCTGACCAATACCATTCTGAGCCCTACCATTCTGGAGGCGATCAACCGGTTTACTGCCAAATTTCCCAACACCCGGCACGTTACTTATGACGCCATGAGCGCCACAGGGATGTTGCTGGCCAACGAAGCTTCTTTCGGCAAGCGGGCCCTTCCTGCTTACCATTTTGACCGCGCTGATACCATTGTAAGCCTGGATGCCGACTTCCTGGGCGGCTGGCTGAGCCCTGTGGAATATGCCAAGCAATATGGCATGAGCCGTAAGGTAAGCGCCAAGCGCCCGGTAATGAGCCGCCACTATCAGGTGGAAGGCACGCATACCATTACCGGCGCAAGCGCAGACGAGCGCGCCACTGCCCGTCCTTCTGAAATGGGTGCCGTAGCTGTAGCACTTTACAATGCCGTGGCCGGCGGTGCTACTCCGAACTTTAAAAGCGCTGCGCTCAACCAACTTATTTCTAAAGCCGCGGCTGATTTGAAACGCGGTAACGGCCTGGTAGTTTGCGGCAGCAATGACGTAAACGTGCAAACTGTGGTGAATGCGATTAACAGCGCTATTGGCGCCAATGGCACAACCATAGACTGGTCGGTAACAAGCAACTACCGTAAGGGTATGGACGGCGATATGGCAGCCCTTGTTGCCGATATGAATGCCGGCCGCGTAGGTACGCTGATTGTGTACGGCGCCAACCCTGCTTACGAATATTACGATACTAAGGCGGTGCTGGATGGTATGGCCAAGGTGCCCATTACCGTGTCGCTGAACGAGCGCATGGACGAAACCACCGCCAAATGCAAATTTGTGGTGCCTAGCCATCACTACCTGGAAAGCTGGGGTGATGCTGAACCTAAAACCGGCTACTTCAGCCTGATGCAGCCCGGCATTGCCCCGCTGTTTAAAACCCGCCATATTGCCGACTCGCTCTTTACCTGGGCCGGCGATCCTACTACCTATGCCGATTTCTGGCGCAGCTACTGGGTAGGCAAGCTGGGCAGTGAAGCCACGCTGGATAAAGCCCTGCAGGACGGGGTGATAGAACCTGCCGGTGTTGCCATGCCTTCCCTGCAGGGAGGCTCACAGGCCGATACCGCCGCTCATGCCGGTAATACCCGTCCGGCCACACTGGGCGGCGCTACTTTCAGTGGCAATGTAAATGGCGCAATTACAGCTATTGCTGCCATGAAGCCTTCCAACGAAGTAGAGCTGGTGGTGTATCAGAAAGTAGGCATCGGCCATGGCGGCTGCTGGAGCAACAACCCCTGGCTGCAGGAATTGCCAGACCCCATTACCAAAGCAACCTGGGATAACTATATCTGTATTTCTCCTGCCCGCGCCCGTCAGCTGGATCAGGAATCCGGCGACCCGCATGACCTGGAAATAAGTACCATCAATCAGGTGAGGAGAGACATCCGCCTGCTGACTGTAAAAGCAAACGGAAAAGAAATAACCCTGCCTGCTGTTTCGGTTCCTGGTATGCACAACGATGTAGTGGCCATTGCCGTTGGTTACGGCCGCTCTGAGGGTGTGGGCCGCGCAGCTGCCAACACCGGTAAAAACGCCTATCCATTCCTTTCCAGCAATGGTACCACCTTCCTGACCTACAGCCCGGCTACCGTAGCCAAGGCAGCAGGCCGTTATGAAGTAGCCATTACCCAGACGCACAACAGCTATGAGGGCCGCGACAATGTGGTGCAGGAATTTACCCTGGATGAATTTAAAAAGGACCCCGGTGTACTGCTTAAAATCCGTGAATCCAAAGTAGGCCACTACGCGCACCTGCCCTGGCTGGGCGCCGAAGAAGGTCATGGCGAAGGCCATGCAGCAGCCGGTGCAGCAGCTTTACCCGGCGGCGGCATCCCGCAAAATACCCAGCAGGGCAATGATGAAATGAGCCAGGGCTTCCGTGAAAACGGTACGCTTTATCCTAACTATGTTTCTCCTGGTATTCACTGGGGCATGAGCATAGACCTGAACTCGTGCATTGGCTGCGGCGCCTGCGTCATTGGTTGCCAGGCAGAAAATAACGTGAGCGTGGTAGGTAAAGCAGAAGTAATGAAGGCGCAGGAAATGCACTGGATTACCATTGACCGCTACTTTACCGGCGACCCGATGAATCCGGATACCATCCAGACCATCTTCCAGCCGATGCTGTGCCAGCATTGCGACAACGCGCCCTGCGAAAACGTTTGTCCGGTGAGCGCTACCAACCACAGCAGCGAAGGCCTGAACCAGATGGCTTACAACCGTTGCATTGGTACGAAGTATTGCGCCAACAACTGTCCTTATAAAGTACGTCACTTTAACTGGTTTGACTGGAATGGTGCCGATTGCTTTGAAGACAACCTGTATGAAGACGGCCGCCGTGATGACATGAATGATAACCTGACCCGCATGGTGCTGAACCCTGATGTAACAGTGCGCAGCCGCGGTGTGATGGAAAAATGTACTTTCTGCGTACAGCGCCTGCAGGATGCCAAGCTGGAAGCTAAAAAAGCCGGTCATCCTATGGCGGACGGTGCGGCCCGCACCGCCTGTCAGACAGCCTGCCCTACAGATGCCATTCTGTTTGGCGATGTAAACGACCACAACAGCGCCATCTTTAAACTGCGCACCGAAGAACAACGCGAACGCATCTATTATGTACTGGAAGAGCTGCACACCCTGTCTAACGTAAGCTACCTGGCTAAAATCCGTAATACGGACAAGGTGATAGGCGGTACCGAAGCAGACATCATGATGCAGCAAAGCATTTAAAAGAGCAAGAACAAGAAACAAAGACCACCAAGCGCCAGTCAGGGCCTTTTAAATAACTGAGTAATTAAATTATAACATGCACGTAAAATACGAATCCAAAGTACGGGAGCCGCTCGTGACGGGCCATAAAACCTATCACGACGTAACAGAGGATATCATCACGCCTATTGAGCGCAAGCCCGGGCGCATGTGGTATATCGGCTTCTTCTTTTCAGTAGCTCTGCTGCTGTTCGGCGTGTTCTCTGTAAGCTGGGCCGTATACTGGGGCCTGGGTACCTGGGGTATCAACCGTACCATTGGCTGGGGTTGGGATATTACCAACTTCGTATGGTGGGTAGGTATCGGTCACGCCGGAACGCTAATCTCTGCCATCCTCCTGCTGTTCCGTCAGGGTTGGCGCACCGGTGTAAACCGTGCTGCGGAAGCGATGACCATCTTCGCAGTAATGTGCGCCGGTATGTTCCCTATCTTCCACATGGGGCGCGTATGGGATGGTTTCTTCGTGCTGCCTTACCCCAACACCCGCGGTCCGCTGTGGCCTAACTTCAACTCGGCGTTGTTGTGGGACGTATTTGCCATCTCTACTTACTTTACCGTATCGCTGCTGTTCTGGTATTCCGGCCTGGTGCCAGACTTTGCCACCGTGCGTGACCGTGCAAAAACAAAATTGCGCAAGATGCTTTATGGTGTGGCTTCTTTCGGCTGGACGGGTACTGCTAAAAACTGGCAGCGCCAGGAATCGCTGGCACTGGTACTGGCCGGCCTGGCTACACCGCTGGTACTTTCTGTACACACTATTGTATCTATGGACTTTGCCACCTCGGTAATTCCCGGGTGGCACACCACCATCTTCCCGCCTTACTTTGTGGCCGGCGCCATCTTCTCTGGTTTTGCCATGGTGCAAACCCTGCTGATCCTGGTACGTAAAATCCTGCACCTGGAAGATTATATTACCATTGGCCACATCGAAGCCATGAACAAGGTAATTGTACTGACTGGTTCTATTGTAGGCTGCGCTTACCTCACCGAGCTGTTCATTGCCTGGTATTCGCAGGTACAGGGCGAGCAGGCTGCCTTTAACTGGCGTATCTTTGGCCCTTACTGGTGGAGCTACTGGGCCATGATGACCTGCAACGTGATTTCTCCGCAGTTCTTCTGGTTCAAGAAATTACGCCGCAACATCACTTTTACCTTCTTCATGAGCATTATCGTGAACATTGGTATGTGGTTCGAGCGTTTTGTAATTATCGTTACCTCGCTGTACCGTGACTACCGTCCGGCTGCCTGGAGCTATTACTCACCCACCTGGCCGGAAATCGGCATGTACCTTGGTACGTTCGGCCTTTTCTTTACCTGCTTCTTCCTGTTCGCTAAATACTTCCCGGTAATTGCCGTGGCAGAAATCAAGTTTGTCCTCAAAACGAGCGGCGAAAGCTACAAGCGTCAGATGGAAACTATCGAAGAAAAAAGCACCGAAGAATTCATACACGAAACAGCACACCATTAATTAAAGCTTTCAACACCGTGTGGCACCACAGCCTTGCGGCATCGAAAAGAACTGAACTATGGCTATTAAAAAATTTGCAATCGGCACTTACGAAGACGAAGAGGTGCTTTTCCCGGCAGTGCGTGCGGTGCGCCACAGCGGCTATAAAATGCACGAGGTGTATACGCCTTTTCCTGTGCACGGCCTGGATCAGGAAATGGGCCTGAAAGAATCGGACCTGCATGTGGCCGGTTTTATCTATGGCATCATCGGTACGTCCACAGCGGTAGGTTTTATCTCCTGGATACTGACCGGCGACTGGCCGATTAATTTTGGCGGTAAACCCCACTTTGCCCTGCCGGCATGGATACCCATCATCTTTGAGCTGACGGTCCTGTTTTCGGCAGTTGGTATGGTGCTGACCTGGTGCTACCTGAACCAAATCATGCCCGGTGTAAAGAAACATGTGTTTCATCCACGCCAAACGGACGATACTTTCCTGATTGTGATAGAACTGAACGAACAGGCTACCGACCAGGAAGTGCTGGATTTTCTGAAAAGCACCGGTGCCAAGGAAACCTACACCCAAGTAGCCGAAGAAGGCTGGTGGTATGGCCGCTGGGATAAAGAAGAAACCTACGAACTGCCTGCTGCGACCACTATTTAGAAGCAATTACCAGAATACTTATTACTTCCGGAACAACCATTTCCGCATTTATCAATAAAAGAGCATGAAAAAGCTGCAAAGCATACTAATGATAGCCGCAATAGGAGGCCTGCTGTCTGCCTGCAACAGTGGCGGCATTCGCCGCAACCCCGGTAAGGCTTACGCCATGGATATGACCTACTCCCGCGCCTATGATGCCTACAGCGTAAACCCGGTTTTTGCAGACAGCATGAGCAGCCGCCTGCCGGTGCCCGGCACCATTGCCCGTGGGCACGCACTGCCTGTAACCCTGCAGGAAGGCGATACCAATGCCTATAAGGCTATGACTACGAACGTACGTTTTAACGAGGACGAACTGCAGGAAGGCGCCCGCCTTTTCAACATTTACTGCGGCATTTGCCACGGTGCAAAAATGGACGGACAAGGACCACTTTATACCAGCGGTAAATTTGCAGCCATGCCAGCCAACCTTTCCACCGGCGCCAATGTGAATATGCCGATAGGGCAGATTTACGCAGCTATTAAATATGGTAAAGGCGCCATGGGCTCTTATGCCAGTCAGCTGGATGAGCATCAGCGCTGGCTGGTGATTGCCTACATCAAGCAAATCCAATCTCAGAACGGCGGACAACCTTTTACCATGGGCCTTGAAAACGATGCGACAGCAGCACCGGCAGCGCCTGCGGATACTGCAAAGGGCAATACCGCCGGAGCAGCAGAGAATGCGCCAGCCACTGCAGGCAATTCTGCACCGACCGCTAAATAACGCTACCAACTTTTTCCCAACCTGAATTTTCCCTTACTGAAAAATACAAAACGCAATGAACGACCGTTTTGAAATACCTGCCAGACTGCGCCTTACCAGTATCATCCTGATGCTGGTGGGAGTGCTGACCTTAATTATCGGCGCCATAACCCTGCTGGGCAGCCATGGCGATCTGGCAGTATACGACAAGTCCCGCTTCTGGATTGTGCTGATGCACAACAGTGTTTTCTTTTTACTTATTTCCCTGGCAAGCGTATTTATCATGGCGGCCGCCTCTCTGGCTCAGGGTTCCTGGCTGGTAGCCTACCGCCGTGTGCCCGAAGCTATTGGCGCCAACGTATGGCTGTTTGGTGTGATAGCGGCCATTATCCTCTTCCTGGTTGCCTTCACCTTTAAAGTAGACGGGCACAACCCTATCTACCACTGGATGACGCCTGGCGATGACAAAATACTCCTGGGCAAGAAACCTTTCCTGAACCCGGGCATGTTTGTCGGTTTCACTTTGGTAACGATTGGCTTGTGGGCCTACTTTGGCAAGAAATTCCGCGCTATGAGCCTGGCTCAGGAAAATGCGCCCCGCAACAGCACCAAAACCTACTGGCGTGTTGTAACCATCTCCGGTATATTCATGGTGATCTTTGCACTGACCCAAATGAGCACTACGCCGTGGTTGTGGATTATGAGCATCGAAGCGCACTGGTTTTCCACCATGTTTAGCTGGTACAACTTTGCCTCTGCTTTTGTTTCCGGCATGAGCCTCATCCTGCTGTGGGTGATTTACCTGAAAAATCAGGGCAACCTGGTTCTGGTAACCAACGAGCACATGCACGACCTCGGAAAGTTTCAGTTTGCCTTTTCTATTTTCTGGACCTACCTGTGGTTTGCCCAGTACATGCTGATTTGGTATGGTAACATTCCGGAAGAAACAGTTTATTTCAAAATGCGTCAGCATGGGCCTTATGCCATGATTTGGTACGCCTCTATCATCATCAACTTCCTGGCGCCAATCCTGATACTGATGTCCCGCCCCAGCAAGCGCAATTACTTCACCCTTTCGTTTATGGCCATGCTGATTATTTTTGGTCACTGGCTGGATTTCTACATCATGATGTATCCGAGCCCCATGGGCGCTCACTGGCACCTGAGCTGGTATGAGCTGGGCATCCTGGCCGGCTTCATCGGCATCATGATGTTTGCCGTGAGCCGTACGCTGGCAAGCGCCTCGCTGGTAACTGCCAACGACCCGCTCCTGAAGGAAGCCATCATCCACCAAAGCTAACGGTGCCGACATACCTTTTTTACCATTCGCCGTATTTAGAAATTAGAATTCACAGACCATGTCCTTTATTATATTAGCTCTAGTAGTTCTGGTTTTTGTCATCATTTACCAGGTGGCCAAAGCCAGCGAGTATGCCACTGCATTGCGCAGTGAAGAAAAGGTGAAAGCCCAAACCAACCGTACCATGGCCTGGCTGATGGTAGCGATGTTTGTATTGGGCATGTGGGGAATTTGGGAATGCCACCGCATCCTGATGCCGCACATGCTGCCACAATCTGCCTCGGATCACGGGGTGAATTATGACAACATGCTGAAGGTGACCCTTATCGTAACCGGCATCGTGTTTTTCCTGACACAGGGCCTCCTTTTCTGGTTCTCCTGGCGCTATCAGGCAAAAGAAAAAACCACTTCCTTTTACTTTCCGCACAACAACAAGCTGGAGCTGATTTGGACCACTATCCCTGCCCTTACCATGGCTATTCTTGTAGCGATTGGTTTGAAGCATTGGTTTAAAATGACTTCAGAAGCGCCGGCCAATGCACAGATTGTAGAAGTGGTGGGCAAGCAGTTTAACTGGGTCATCCGCTATCCCGGAAAGGACAAGGCACTGGGCAAGCGCGACTTCCGCCTGATAAATGACGCGAGTAACGTACTGGGTCAGGATTGGAACGACAAGGCGAACCGCGATGATATCATTAATGAAACCGGCGAGCTGCACCTGGTAAAAGGCCGTCCTGTAAAGCTGGTTATCGGTTCCCGCGATGTAATCCATGACGTAGGCCTGCCGCATTTCCGGATGAAAATGGATGCCGTGCCCGGCATTACCACCACCATGTGGTTTACCCCAATCGTTTCCACCAAGGAAATGAAAGCCATTACCGGCAATGAAAACTTTGTGTATGAAATTGCCTGCGATCAGATGTGCGGACAGGGTCACTACTCGATGCGCGGCACGGTGGTAGTGCACGATAATCAGGCCCAGCTGGATGCCTGGTTGCTGATGCAAACGCCTTATTATACCCAAAACCAGGGGAAGAAACCCGAAACCCCGGCGGCTGGCAGTGGCGCTGCACAACCTGAGGCAGCCGGACAAAATGCAGATTCTACTAAAACACTTTCGATGCGATAATAGCTTCAGCAGGAAGCAATAAATTTGTGAAACTATGAGTCAGGAACCAATTATTCACGGCCCCAATGAAGCGCATACCCACGAAGTGGGCAACCTGCCACCGCACGAACATCATGGCGGTGGGCATGGCGCCGATGGCCATCATCACGAGCCCCATTTTCTTTTTAAATACATTTTTAGCCAGGATCACAAAATAATCGGTAAGCAGTTTTTGATTACCGGTATCATCTGGGCTATTATCGGCGCCCTGTTTTCCGTATTCTTCCGCCTGCAACTGGGCTGGCCAGACAAGACGTTCCCTATTCTGGAAACTTTCCTGGGCCATTGGGCCAAAGGCGGCAAGCTGAGTCCAGAGTTTTATTACTCGCTGGTAACCATGCACGGTACCATCCTGATATTCTTTGTACTGACAGCCGGCCTGACGGGTACATTCGCCAACTTCCTGATTCCGCTGCAAATTGGCGCACGTGATATGGCGTCGCCGTTTATGAACATGCTTTCTTACTGGTTCTTCTTTATTGCCAGTGTGGTTATGTTCTCTTCCCTGTTTGTAGCTACAGGCCCCAATGCCGGTGGCTGGACCAGCTATCCGCCACTGAGTGCCATTAAGGAAGCCTCGCTCGGGTCCGGGATAGGTATGGACCTATGGCTTATCGCTATGGCCCTGTTTGTGGTATCGAGCCTGCTGGGCGGTCTGAACTACGTGGCCACCATCCTGAATATGCGTACCAAAGGCATGACCATGACGCGCCTGCCCCTGACCATCTGGGCGCTGTTCTTTACTGCTGTAATTGGTTTGCTTTCCTTCCCGGTTCTGCTGAGCGGTTTTGTACTGCTTATTTTCGACCGCAACTTTGGCACTTCCTTCTACCTGTCCGAAATTTTCATCAACGGCCACGCGCTGCCGCACATCGGTGGTTCTCCCATCCTGTATCAGCACCTGTTCTGGTTCCTGGGTCACCCGGAAGTGTATATCATTATGCTGCCCGGTATGGGTATTGCCTCTGACCTGCTGGCCAACCACGCCCGCAAGCCGGTGTTTGGTTACTTTGCCATGATCATTTCCCTGGTAGGTATCACCTCGCTTTCCTTCCTGGTATGGGCGCACCACATGTTTGTGAGCGGTATGAGTCCGTTCCTGGGCAGTGTGTTTGTACTCATGACCCTGCTGATTGCCGTACCTTCAGCGGTGAAAGTCTTTAACTGGCTGACGACCATCTGGCGGGGCAACATCCGCTTTACCGTGCCCATGGTCTTTGCCCTTGGCTTTGTATCCATGTTTATTTCCGGCGGTCTTACCGGCATTTTTGTGGGTAACTCGGCACTGGATATTCACCTGCACGATACCTACTTTGTAATTGCCCACTTCCACCTGGTAATGGGTGTGTCTGCCTTCTTTGGCATGTTCGCCGGCATCTATCACTGGTTCCCCAAGATGTTTGGCCGCTTCATGAACAACACCCTGGGTTATGTGCACTTCTTCATTACGTTCATTGGGTCTTACCTGATTTTCTGGCCCATGCACTACGAAGGCATTGCCGGTATGCCCCGCCGCTATTACGATTATACGGCCTGGGAAAGCTTTAAGCAATTCCAGGGGCTGAACAGCTTTATCTCTATCGTGGCTATTATTACCTTCTTCGGACAGCTCCTGTTTGTCTTCAACTTCTTCGTGAGCATCTGGAAGGGCAAGAAGGTAACAAGCGCGAATCCCTGGGGCGCTACCACGCTGGAATGGACAACGCCTATCCATCCCGGTCACGGCAACTGGGTAGGAGAAATTCCTGAAGTGCACCGTTGGGCTTATGATTACCGCGATGATGGCGAGGGTAATGATTTCATCCCGCAAACCGTGCCGCTGCGCGAAGGCGAAGAAGCACATTAATTCTGATTATTTCTTTTAGAAAAAAGGAGCGGTAACGCTCCTTTTTTCTTTTTTACATGATTTCTTTGCAGGCAGATGCCTGGTACCAAAGATTCCTCCTATAGTTGGAAAAAGCCTGCTGCTATTGCCGGGGCAGTAATGGTTTTATTGGTATTGGGCGGATTGGTTTTCTGGCGCGAGCGCATGCTCTTTTACGACGCTTCTTACATTTCCTTCCGCATCATCAACCTGCACCGACTGCAGATAATGGAGCACCGCTATGGTTCTTTTATCACGCAAATGGTGCCTTTGGCCGGCGCTGCATTACATCTTTCTTTAAAAGCCATCCTGATAGCGTACAGCCTTTCCTTTCCTGTTTTTTACCTGCTGGTGTTCCTGCTGCTGTGCCGGTGGAAAGCCTGGCCTTTGGCCATCCTGCTGGCGCTTTACCTCACCCTGTTTGTATCGGATACTTTTTTCTGGACCAACAACGAAGTGCATCAGGGCACCGCATGGCTGCTGCTTTGGCTGGGAATGATGTGGCAGGCACACGCCAGGAAATGGCCTCCGGGATTGGTATTGGCTCTGTCTCTCCCACTGATGGCTTTGGCCATATTCACACATCCGCTGGTCATATTCAGCGCCCTGTTTTTGTGGGGATTTTTTTTGCTGGAAAGGCGGTTTGCCGGCTGGCCACGCTGGCTGCTGCTGGCACTGAGCGTAGCATTGGTGATCCTCATTATCTGGAAAAAGCAACTCAGCAGCAATGGCTGGTACGATGCCGGGAAAATAGAGCAGATTACCGGCGCGGGTATGCCGCAGTTGGTGGCTGCGCTGGGCAACAATATGTCGCTTAGCTTTTTAAAGGAAATGCTCTATCAGTATTGGTTGTTTCCCTTACTACTGCTGGCGGGTATGATCGCGCTGTTTAGAAATGGAAAACCGCTCCTGGCCGTCTGGACGGTACTGAATCTTGCCTTGCTGTATCTTTTGGTTTGCCTTTCTTTTCCCCTCTGGCTTTCCTTCCATTCAGAAAGCGAATGGATGACCTTTTCTCTGGTGGGGGGCACGCCTTTTGTTTTGTATGTGCTGCCGCGGATAAAGCCGGTAAAGGCTTCCCTACTGCTGGCCGTAGTGTTCTCAGTACGGCTGGTGTATATAGGTCTGGCAGCCCCGGTTTTTATGGAGCGCCGGCAGATGACCGTGGACATGCTGCGGCAAATGGAACGGCGCGGCATCACCAAGCTGGCAATAATGCGTAACGGAGCCAACCTGGATTTTGGCAATCTGGCGCCCTGGAGCCTGCCTGTTGAAAGCCTTTACCAGTCGGCATTGAATGGAGAACCGGTAAATCGTACCCTGATTGTGACAGACAGCGCAGATTTGCAACGGGTATTGGCTTTACCGCCCAATCAGTTTGCCGGCCCCTGGGAAGCCAATAAGCCGCAGGAATTAAACAGCCGGTATTTTCGTTTCGATACTGCCGCACGCTATCAGGCCATGACGCTGCAGGAACTGATGCAATAATGCCGGGTTGTCTGCCTGGTAGTTTTACCTGCCGCCTACCGGCAGGTGGTGTGCCGGCAGCCGGCCTTTCAGCCAGATGTAGTGATCATCTCCGGTTAAAACTAATATTGTCTTATTCGGGTAGCGGCTTTGCAGCGCCTGAATGTTTGCCAGTATATGCGCATCTCGCGTTTCGTAGAAATCCAGCAGCGCTTCATAAGTACTGCCTTTCAACTGCTCTCTCAGGCAGGCGTAATACGCACTGGTAAGCAGGCTGTCGCTGCTGTGAATGAGTTGGAACAAAGGCAGCGATTGAAGCAGCGCCAAACGTTCTTTCTGGAAGGTGTCGCAGGCCTGGCTGCGGCTGTTGTACACGCTGTCTTTACTGAGGGCTTGTTGTAGCTTTTTAACCGGTGCTGCTTCCTGCCAGTAATTTTCCGGAATGAGCTTGCCTGCTATATCGCTGCCCAGCCAGTCGAAGCCGGCAATGGTTTTATCCGGAAACCAATAACGCGCCATCCACATCTCATACGGATAGTTGCGCCGCAGGTAAGCCGAGTCCTGGTCCAGATCTTCGGTCCTGATTTCAACCGCAATTACATCGGGGTTGATGCGGGCAATAAGCTGCCGCAAAGTATCATAGTTGTATTGCTCATTTACCAGATGCAGGCGGTGCAGGGTAGGGATGAGGTAAAGCTCCTGCGCTTTTAATAGCGGAGAAAAGAGCAGGAGGAAGAAGAAAAGCCCGTATTTCATACCATATCTAAACAGGTAAAATTAAGCTGGCGCAATAGGCCTTGCGCCAGCTTTTTATGTTTTGAACTGCTACGTCTCTTCTAAACAGTTTGGCCCTGTTGCCCGAGCATGCCCAGCGCTTTCCGGATCCTGTTTTCCGTTTCGTCCCTGCCAATCAGCGCGGCAATGTCAAACACGCCGGGACCAAATTTGCCGCCAACCAGCATGATGCGCAGCGGCAGCATCACTTCTCCTTTTTTAATTCCGGCTGCCGTTACGGCTTCGCCAAAGCTGCCTTCCAGCGAAGCGGCGTCCCAGCTTTCCACAGTAAGCGCAGCGGTCATCCAGCTTTCAAAAAACGTGGCTTTCTGTTCGTTCCATTTGTCTTTGATGGAAGAAAAATCCGGGTGTTCCGGCGACATGAAAAAGAAGCTGCCCTGTTCCCAGAAATCGCCCAGCAGGTAGCAGCGTTCTTTAATCAGTCCTGCTACTTTACCGGCATAAGCAAGGTCTGTTTCCACGCCTTTTTCCTGCAACAAAGGCATCACTCTTTTAGCCAGCTCCTCGTCGCTCAGGCGCTGGATGTGCTGGTGGTTAAACCATTTTGCTTTTTCAAAATCAAACACGGCGCCGCTGTGGTTCACGCGTGCCATGTCAAAGCGTTCAATCAGTTCTTCTACCGTGAAAATTTCCTGACCCGTGCCATCGTTCCAGCCCAGCAGGGCCAGCAGGTTAATCATGGCTTCGGGCAAAAAGCCGCGCTCGCGGAAGCCCTCGGTAAAGTCGCCGGTGCGCGGGTCGGTCCAGTTCATGGCAAAGATGGGAAAGCCGTATTTGCTGCCATGCCGCTTGCTGAGCTTGGAGCCGTCCGGGCCTAAAAGCAAGGGTAAATGCGCCCACTGCGGCGCCTCTTTTTCCCAGCCCAGGTAGCGCCAGAGTAAAAGGTGCACCGGCGCGCTGGGCAGCCATTCCTCACCGCGGAAAGCATGGGTGATTTTCATCTGGTAATCATCTACCACCACAGCCAGGTGATAGGTAGGCATGCCATCGGCTTTCAGTAATACTTTATCATCCACCGTGCCGGTGTTGAAGGTGATGGCGCCACGAATCATGTCTGTAAAGCTGACTTCTTCATTTTCCGGCATGTTGATGCGGATGACATGCGGTGTGCCGGCTTTCAGTAATTCCTGTACTTCATCGGCTGGCAGGCTCAGCGAATTGCGCATTTGCCGGCGCGTGGTGTGGTCGTATTGCGGGCTGGGATTGCTGTCGCTGCGCAGCTGCTGTCGCATTTGCTCCAGCTCTTCCGGCGTATCAAAAGCATAATAGGCATGGCCCTGCGCCACCAGTTGTTCGGCAAACTCGCGGTAGCGCTCCTTGCGTTCGCTTTGGCGGTAAGGGCCATACGCGCCGGGATTTTCGGGGCTTTCATCCGGGTTCAGGCCCAGCCATTTCAGGCACTCCAGGATATAAGCTTCAGCGCCGGCTACAAAGCGGCTTTGGTCGGTGTCTTCAATACGCAGGACAAAACGGCCAAAATGCTTTTTGGCAAAGAGGTAATTGTAAAGCACCGTGCGCACACCACCCAGGTGCAGGCCGCCGGTGGGCGAGGGCGCAAAACGAACGCGAACAGAATTCATAAGGCTGCAAAAGTAAAACAGCCGGCAGGCATCTGGGATGCCGCCGGCTGTGATTATATGAAAATCGGACTTTTAAAATAAAAATCCTACCGAAAATGTAAAGCCATGCAGGTGCTCGCGGTTATTACTGCCACCTTCGGGTACTACATTGGCCACGCCCAGGCCGTAGTTGAGGCGGAAGAAAAGGCCCGGGTCAAACTCCATGCCTGCGTTAAAGTTCAGGCCGGCGTCCAGGCCGCTGTAATCGTCATTGCGGCTGCTGCCAAATTCAATATCCCGGGTGCCGCCGGGGTCGGCATCCACATTGCCGCCAAGCCCAAAAGCCAGGTATGGACCGCCGCCCGCAAAAAAGCTAACGCCCCGCCCTACACGGCCATGATAGAGCACATTCAATGGAATTTCAAAGTAATTGAGGCGTACTGATACATCCGTCAGGTAGGTAGCGTATTTATAACCTTTCTGGCTGTAAAAAAGCCCGGGCTGAAAGGAAACATGGCGGCCCAGGCCTATGTCTACAATGCCGCCGATTTTCAGGCCGGCTCGCGGGTCAAAGGTTTCGCGGATATCCCGTCCGTTGGCCTCTTCATAATGTATGGTGGAGTTGAAGACATTGACGCCTACCTCGGGGCCAAGGCGCACAGACTGGGCAAGGGATGGCGCTGCAGAAAGGCTGAAGGCAGCCAGCAGCACAGCTAATTTTTTCATCTTAAAAAGAGAATTGGTTGCAGGCTCCTGATAAATAATTGTGCCAGATAAGCCGGAAGCAGCGAGACATGCCCTGTTGCTTTCAGGATGAAAAGAAGCGCTATCCCGGGTTTTATTTTTTGCCGTTATCTTTAGCAGTAAAGACAAAAAGCGCCAAAGCACCAGTTCCGTGCCGGCCTGCCTTTCCCCTAAAAAATCTCCTGCTATGAGAAACCGTCCGATAAAAAAAGTAGCTGTCCTGGGCAGCGGCGTTATGGGTTCGCGCATTGCCCTGCTTTTTGCCGGCATCGGCGTGGAAGTGCTGCTATTGGATATTGTACCTAAAGAACGCAGCGAAGCGGAACAGAAAAAAGGGATTCCGGCAGCCAGCAAAGCGCACCGAAACCGCATTGTGAATGAGGCCTTGGCTGCTGCTTTAAAAAGCAAGCCCAGCCCGGCTTACACGGCGCAAACTGCTAAAAATATTACCACCGGCAACTTGGAAGACGACCTGGAAAAATTAGGCGACCGCGACTGGATTATTGAAGTGGTGATAGAAAGGCTAGACATCAAACAGCAGCTTTTTGAAAAAATTGAAAAGTATCGCCGCCCGGGCTCGCTCATTACTTCCAATACCTCCGGTATTCCCATCCATCTGATGGCCAATGGCAGGAGTGAAGATTTCCGGCAGCATTTCTGCGGCACCCACTTTTTCAATCCGCCCCGCTACCTGCGTTTGCTGGAAATTATTCCCGCGCCGGATACCCAAAAGGAAGTGCTGGATTTTCTGCTGGATTATGGCAGCCGGTTTCTGGGCAAGACCACCGTTTTGGCTAAAGACACGCCGGCATTTATTGCCAACCGCGTAGGCGTATTTGGTTTTATGGCGGTATTCAAAGCCATGCAGGAACTGGGTTTGAACATTGATGAAATAGACGCCCTGACTGGTCCGGTACTGGGCCGCCCCAAGAGTGCCACATTTCGTACCGCCGATGTGGTGGGCCTGGATACGCTGGTGATGGTGGCCAAAGCCCTGCCGCAAAATGTGCCCAACGATGAGGCGAAAGAGATTTTTAACCTGCCGCCTTTCCTGGAAAAAATGATTGAAAACAAGTGGCTGGGCGAGAAGAGCGGGCAGGGGTTTTATAAAAAAGAAAAGGCACGGCCCCTCTCCGGCTCTCCTCAAAAGGAAGGGAGCGAAGCTCCCGGCACCGGGCAGGATACGGCGGCAGCTACCAAAAGCGGCAACGCCACTTTTACCAAATCGCCGGAGGAAAGAGGCGATGAAACCAAGACGCAGCCGCTTGGCACACCAGGCAAATCTGAAATCCTGACGTTGGACCTGGAAAGCATGGAGTACCGGCCCAAAAAGAAAAGCCGTTTTGCCACGCTGGAAGCCGCGAAACAAGCCGATGATTTAAAACAGCGCCTGCGCATCCTCTACAAAGGGCAGGACAAAGCAGGGGAATTTTACCGCAGGTTCCACCAATTGCTCTTTGCTTATGTGAGCCACCGCATTCCCGAAATAGCGGACGAAATTTATAAGATAGACGATGCGCTGAAAGCCGGTTTTGGCTGGGAGATTGGTCCTTTTGAAAGCTGGGATGCTTTAGGCGTGGAAAAGGTTCTGAAAGAAATGGAAGCCAGTGGCATGCCCGTGGCGCCCTGGGTAAAAGAAATGCTGGCTTCCGGCGCAGCTTCTTTTTATAAAATTGAAAACGGAAAAAAGAAATACTACGACCCGGCTTCCCAATCCTATCAGTTTATTCCCGGCAGCGGCAATATTATTTTGCTGGAAAACCTCAGCGACCATACCGTTTGGCAAAACAGCGCCTGCCGCCTGACCGACATCGGAGATGAGGTGGTAGCCCTGAGCTGGAATACCAAGATGAACAGCATTGGCGGCGAGGTGCTGGAAGGCTTGCACAAGAGCATTGCCCTTGCCGAAGAAAAATTCAAAGGCCTGGTGCTTGCCAACAGCGGTCCCAACTTCAGCGCTGGCGCCAATGTGGGCCTCATCTTTATGTTTGCCGCGGAGCAGGAATACGACGAGCTGGATTTTGCCATCCGGCAGTTTCAGGCCAGCACCATGCGCATGCGTTATTCTTCTATTCCCGTAGTAGTGGCGCCGCATGGCATGACGCTGGGCGGCGGCTGCGAAATGTGCCTCCATGCCGACGCGGTGCAGGCAGCCGCAGAAAGCTATATTGGCCTGGTAGAGTTGGGTGTGGGCCTGATTCCCGGCGGCGGCGGCACCAAAGAAATGGTGGTGCGTGCCAGCGACCGCAACATTAGGGAAGACGTGGAATTGAATTACCTGCAACAACTGTTTATCAACATCGGCACGGCAAAAGTTTCCACTTCTGCGCAGGAAGCTTTTGAGCTGGGCTATTTGCGTAAAGGCGCCGATGCCATTTCCATGAACCCCGACCGCCGCATTGGCGATGCCAAACAAAAAGTGCTTTTACTCTGGGAACAGGGCTATACCCAACCCGCGCCGCGCAACGACATTATGGTGCAGGGCCGTCCGGGGCTGGGCGCTTTGCTTTCCGGTATTCACGGCATGTGGATGGGCAAATACATCAGCGATTACGACAAGCTGATTGCTGAAAAACTGGCCTATGTGATGTGCGGCGGCGACCTCAGCGGGAAGGCTGCGGTGAGCGAGCAGTATTTACTGGATTTAGAGCGGGAAGCTTTTCTTTCCCTGGCCGGGCAGCGAAAAACCCTGGAAAGGCTGCAAAGCATTTTGCAGACCGGGAAGCCGTTGCGTAATTAAATTAATATGCAGCTTTTAAATTAATTGCTTGTTATTGAAAGTGCAGGAGGTAAATGCAGCATGTAGCCTGTTATTTTTGTGCTTCTAATATTTTTATGAAAAAACAATTACTTATGGCCGGTATGCTTTTGGCAGTTACCGGCGTTTCCTTTGCACAGGCTTTTCACAAGAAAGGTGGTAATGACAAGCTGAATGCCATTCAGGCTGATATACTGCGTCAGCAGGTGCAGGGCAAAACAGCCGGCAAAGGTGCGGATGTAGCGCACGAGCGCCTCGTAGGCGCTGCCAATTACCAGATGGCCGAACTCATGGACAGCTCGCGTTATGTATACAGCGGCAGCCGCTATTCGGATGTTACCAATCTGGACATCAATTCCTACAGCGACAATTTTTTTCCAAGCAATGAAGCACAGCCGTTTGAGCTGGGTAAATATCAATACAACTACCTGGCTTACGATACGCTGTACTACTATGAAAGTTCGGAGGGCGCACTTATATTATCCGGCATTACCGTGAAGGGTTACGATGGAAGCAACCGTATCATCCAAATGAGTACAAGGAACTTTTACGGCGGCAATATGGTCAATGATTTTTCCGACCATATTGACTACGCAGGCAGTGCCAACGATATCCAGAAAGTGGTGCGCATTGCGGATACTTCCTTCCCGCTTGTAGGGTTATATGACACCACCGACGTTTTTACGAGCAATTATGGCAGCGGTGGCGAGCGCCTGAGCGATTCCATGTATAGTCCGGGTTGGCCTGTGCTTACACGCATTGATTATGCCTACACCAGTGATGGGTTGATTGCATCCGGCACCTACAGCACTTCCATGGATGGGGTTTCCTATAATCCTGGTAGCCGCTCTGTTTATACTTATGACGGCAGTGGCCGCCTGGTAACAAGCCTGAGAGAATACTATGACGGAACCGGCTGGTATCCCAACTACATGGATTCTTTCTCCTATACCGGCAGCGCCCCGCTTTACACCCACAACGTTAGTTTTGGTTATGACAATGTCAGCAGCAGCTGGGAGCCTGAGTTTCAGCTGGATGCAACCCTGATGCCGGGCTTTACTGCCTATGATACCGTGTACATTAAGCAGGATGATGGCGATGGCTTTAATAACTGGGCTTTCTTTAAGCTTTCTTATAACACCAATCAACACCTTACCACCATGGAGGGCTATCCCTGGATGGAAGGTGCCTATTTACCTTTTCCTGTGTTGTTTCAATATTTCTATTACGAAGCCATGCCGGTATCGGTGCCAGCCGTAGCGGCGCAGCCAGTAGCATTAAAGTTCTATCCTAATCCGGCTACTTCTCACATCAACGTGGAAGCTTCCGGAAAAGTAAGCGTGTCCGTTTACAACCTCTCCGGCCAACTGCTCATTCAGCAAAGCGGTGCAGCACAAAACGGCGGTCTGCAACTGAATGTAGCCAGCCTGCCTGCAGGCACTTATGTAGCCGATGTGCAGACCGAAAAAGGCAGCAGCAAAGTGAAGTTTGCGAAGCAATAAACAACCTTTAAAATGTATTATGAAAAGGTTGTCCGCAAGGGCAGCCTTTCTTTTTTCCTGGAAAGGAGAACGAGGCTATTTATGTTAATGGGTATTATGCACAGAGCATTGCTTTCTATTTGTGTCTAAATTAGCATTAAAAATAACAATATGAAAACAAATCTATTAATTGCAGCGGCCCTGATGCTCTCAACCCTGCAGCTCAGTGCGCAAAGTACTAAGCGGAGCAACTTTTCTTCGCACCTCAAACCACAGGCCAGGCAGATACTTGCAACCCAGCAAAAAGCTACTGTGGCCAAGCCAACCGGCGGCGGCACAGAAAGACTGATGGCCAGCAGTTATTACAACAACGAAGGGCCAGCGCTGCTGGCAGTAATGGACAGCACGTATTTCACCTATAGCGGTAGCCGGACCTCCTTGTTAAGCAATCTGAATCCAGGCTCTTACAACGACTACTTTGATCCTTCGGAAATGCTTTATCCCATGGAACTTTATCCCGCCAACTTCAACTACCTGCAGTATGACAGTGCTTATAATTACGGCCTGAGCGTTTCCATTCTGCCGCTGAAGCGCATAAATACAAAGCAATACGACGATCAGGACCGGGTCACCAATTTTACCTCCCAGCAAGTAGGCAGTTCGGGCTTTGCAAGCCGCTATCTGCTTAGCTATAATGGTGATATGCAAACGCCGGACTCGGTATGGTTTCAAGCGGACACTTCTTCAGACCTGTCCGGTATGTACCAGACCATCATAACGCTGGGCATCACTTACGATGGCAGCGACCGGCGCATTGCGGATACGCTTTACTACGAAACAGGCAACTACATGGCCATCACTTATCAATATACGCCCGAAGGTTTACTGGCAAGCACCACAACCTACAATTCTTCGGACGGGGTTACCTACGAACAACATGCCCGCTCAACGTACACTTACGACGAATTGGGCCGTCTTATCCTTGACTTCGAAGAGTATAACTACGGCAGCGGATTGGAAAATGATTATCTGGATTCATTTACCTATTCTGGCAGCAGCATGTTGTACACATGGGAAAAAGGGGCTTACTGGTTTGAGGGCGCCTGGCAGCCGGATTATCAGATGGAAGCTACGCTGATGTCCTTTGAAGCTTATAATGAAGTCATCGTTTCTTACTTTGACGGTACTGCTTTTGCACCGGACGCCAAGTACAAGATGACCTACAACGCCAATCAGCACCTGCTTTCCCAAATAATTTATTACGCTGTTGACGGGACTTTTGACAGCAGTCCCGACGAAGCCTATTACTACTATTATGAAGATATACCGACAGCCGTTGCTCACCTGGAAGCGCCGGCCGGCAGCCTGCTTTATCCTAATCCTGCTGCAAACTTTGTTTTTATAGCAGGAACAGGGAAAATAAAGGTGTCTGTTTACAATCTTTCCGGCCAACTGGTCATCCAGCAAAGCGGGGTGGCACAAAACGGCGGCCTGCAACTGAACGTGGCCAGCCTGCCTGCCGGCACTTACGTGGCCGATGTGCAAACAGAAAAGGGCCATAGTAAAGTGAAGTTTGTGAAGCAGTAAAAGAAGCTTTGTACTTACTGGGCACGGGCGAAAGTTGGATAAACTTTCGCCCGTTGTGCGAGGGGGTGTTTTTCCCGTAGTGGTAAAAATATTTTGGATGCCTTTGTTACCTATTTTCGCGCAAAATTTTAAAACCATGAAAAAACAAATACTCATGGCAGGTTTCCTGATGATTGCTTCAGGTATTGCCCATGCGCAGGCCCTTCCCAAGAAGGGCGGCAATCCAATGCTTAAAGCCATTAAAGGCAAAATTCTGAGCCAGCAGGCTGCCAAAACCGCCGCTAAAGGCGCAGCAGGCACCGATGAAAGACTGATTGGCGCTTCTCTTTACCAGGGAGATATTGTAACAGACAGTACCCGTTATATCTATAGTGGTACCCGCTATTCGGATGTAACGAATATAGATTTTAATTCCTATCAGGATAACTTTGATCCTTCTTCCAGCATCATGCCTTTAGAGCTTGGCGATGCGGTTCATAATCGCCTGGCTTATGATACAATGTATCACTACTCGATGCCTGGTTCTGGCAGCAGCCTGGTGCTGGACATTATTTTATCCAAGGCGTACGACACGGATAACCGTGCTGTAATGATGAATTTCCAAGGCTTTGATGCAGGTTTGCCTGCCATGCAACAGCGTTACTACATCACCTATGCCGGCACAGGCACCGATATCGGGCAGGCTGTGCTGCTTAACGATACCTCCGAGTTGTTTACCGGCATGTTTGACACCGCTCAGGTATTCACCGTTCAGTATAATGCGGGCGCCCAACGCGAGCAGGACTCTCTTTACCAGGCAGGAGCAGCAGGCTACAACCTGACCACTTATACTTATACTACAGAGGGCCTCATCAGTTCGGTTCTTTTCAGCACTTCTCCGGACGGCGTCACTTACGTGCCTCAAAACCGGTCTTCCTATACCTACGATGAAAGTAACCGGCTGGTAAGGGATTTGGAAGAGGTTTATGCTGACACCGAGTGGCAGCCGAGTTACTTGGATTCATTTAGCTACACCGGCACCTCGCCCCTCTATACCCACAACATATCTTATGCGTATACTGCTGGCGACTGGACTCCTGATTACCAGTTTGATGCGGTGCTACATACAGGTTTTACTGCTTACGACACTGCCTTCGTATTGCAGGATTGGGGTGAAGGCATCCTGGAGCCGACCCTTATGCTTACTTTTAAGTATAACACCAACGAGCACCTCACAAACATGTATTTCTATTTCGCAGATGGAGAGGGCGGTTATATGGAAGACCCAATTATTGACTTGCGATACTTCTATGGTCCTATTGTACCAGTATCTGTTCCTGAGGTAGCAGTTTCCGCACCTGCTGTAAAGCTTTACCCCAATCCTGCTACTTCCCACATTTTCGTGGAAGCAGCCGGCAAGGTGAATGTATCCGTTTACAATCTTTCCGGCCAACTGCTGCTACAGCAAAGTAGTGCCGCACAAAATGGCGGCGTGCAACTGAACATTGCCAACCTGCCTGCGGGCACTTATGTGGCCGATGTGCAAACCGAAAAAGGCAACAGCAAAGTAAAATTTGTGAAGCAGTAAAAGGAGCTTTTTTAAACAGCTAAAAGGCGGGCGATGAAATCGCCCGCCTTTTCTTTTGGCGATGTATGGATTGATTTTTTTGTCCTTCTTTTCCGATGGCATCCGAACCGCAAAGCGAGCAACCTTATTCTTTTCCGCAAAAAGTCTGGATAGCCGGCGGCATCCTGGCGCTCATTGTTTGCCTGCTGCTGTTTCTCCAGGCTGTTTTCAGCGTGCTGCTGCTGGTTTTGGCCGGCGCGCTGATTGCGCTTTTCTTCCATGGCATTGCCGCTTTAATTCAAAAGAAAACCAAATGGCCCCACTGGCTTTGCATGACACTTTCGGTAGTGGGCGTACTTATTTTTATTGGCGCACTGTCCTGGTTTACCGGCTATCGCATTCAAAGCGAAGCAGCGCAGCTTACAGAAGAATTGCCGGCCACCTGGCAGAATGCCAAAGAGAAAATGAGCCAGTCTGCATTGGGAAAAGAACTGATGCATCGCGCGCAGGGAGCAGAAATGCAGCAAAGGGCGCAATCTATTTTTAAAACCTTTTTCAAAAGCACTTTTGGCATCCTCGGCGATGTGTATGTGGTGCTGTTCCTCGGCATTTTCTTTACCGCCGCGCCCGGTTTGTACCAGAAAGGAATCATCAGGCTGGCGCCGCCGAAAAGACGCGACCGTACACACGCGATTCTGGAAAAAATCAGCAGTAATCTGAAAAAATGGCTGGCCGGAAAAATATTCGCCATGTTTGTCGTGTTTGTATTGACTTCAATCGGACTGCTTGTACTGGGCTTTAAGATGTGGCTGGTGCTGGCCCTGCTGGCCGGCTTGCTGAATTTCATTCCCAACTTCGGTCCGCTGATAGCCATGATACCGGCGGTGCTCCTGGGTTTGGTGCAAGGCCCCGATACTGCACTGCTGGTAGCCGGGCTGTACATCGTGATACAGGTATTGGAGAGCAATGCCATTACGCCTCTGGTACAGCAAAAGCTGGTAAGCGTACCGCCCGCGCTCATCATCATCACGCAGTTGATTGTTGGCTCTTTTTCCGGCTTCTGGGGCATTTTGCTGGCAACGCCGCTGCTGCTTATTGTAATGGTGCTGGTGCAGGAAATCTATATTCCGGCTATTGAAAAGAAAGCAGGATAAGTGCGTTTGGGCTTGACTTTGCCGTGCAATTGTGCCGGCCTTGACTACTGATTGCTGTAGCCTGGAGGCTACAAGATAATCAAGCGCAGGCCGGAGCCTGCGCTTAACGAAAGCGGCAAATTCAGTGCTTATTTCATTTGACTCGCACGTTCGGCGTTGGCTCCGGCCAACGCCGTTTTATCCTGTAGCCTGTGGCTACAAAATGCAACCGCTACAACAAAAAAAGGCCGCCCAACCGGACAGCCTTTCATCTTCAAATTTTCAAATCAACCGGCTTCCACCAAATCTTTTTCCACCCGCAGGTTTTCAATGATAAAGTGCTGCCGGTTCGGCGTGTTCTTGCCCATGTAATATTCCAGCAGTTTCTGAATGGTTTCTTCCTGTGCTAAAAGTACCGGCTCTTTGCGCATGTCTTCGCCGATAAAACCGGCAAACTCTTCCGGACTGATTTCACCCAATCCTTTAAAGCGCGTGATTTCCGGACGGTTACCCAGTTGCGCTACGGCTTTTTGCTTTTCTTCTTCGCTGTAACAGTAAATCGTTTTTTGCTTGTTGCGCACCCGGAACAGCGGCGTATCCAGGATATAGACGTGCCCGTTCTTCACTAAATCCGGGAAAAACTGCAAAAAGAAAGTCATGATAAGCAGGCGGATGTGCATGCCATCCACGTCGGCATCGGTAGCAATCACGATGTTGTTGTAGCGCAGCCCGTCCAAGCCGTCTTCAATATTTAAGGCATGCTGCAGGAGGTTGAATTCCTCGTTTTCATACACCACCTTTTTGGTAAGGCCAAAGCTGTTCAGCGGCTTGCCGCGTAGCGAGAATACGGCCTGCGTTTCCACATTCCGGCTTTTGGTGATAGAGCCGCTCGCGCTGTCGCCCTCGGTAATGAAAATGGTACTTTCCAGTTGCTTTTGCTGGAAATCTTCCCGGCCTTTTGCCGGCGGTTCTGCGTTCAGGTGAATGCGGCAGTCGCGCAGCTTTTTGTTGTGCAGGTTGGCTTTCTTGGCGCGTTCGTTGGCCAGCTTGCGGATGCCGCTCAGCTCTTTGCGCTCGCGTTCGCTTTGCTCAATGCGTTTCTTCAAAGCATCGGCTACCAGCGGGTTTTTATGCAGGAAATTGTCCAGCTCTTTAGCGAGGAAATCCAGCACAAAGCTTTTCATGCTCGGACCGCCTTCCCAAACGTACTGAGAGCCCAGCTTGGTCTTGGTCTGACTTTCAAACACCGGCTCCTGCACGCGCACGGAAATGGCCGCGGCAATGCTTTGGCGGACATCGCTGGCCTCGTAATCTTTCTTGTAAAAATCGCGAATCACCTTTACAAAGGCCTCGCGGAAAGCGCCCTGATGGGTACCGCCCTGCGTGGTATGCTGTCCGTTCACGAACGAGTAAAGGTCTTCGCCGTAATCACCGTTGTGGGTAATGGCTACCTCAATGTCTTCGCCCTTCAGGTGAATGATGGGATAGCGCAGGCTTTCCGGGTTGGTGCGGCGGCTCAGCAGGTCCAGAAGGCCGTTTTTGGAAATGAAATTGCGACCATTGAAGTGGATGGTCAGGCCGGCATTCAGAAAGCAATAATTCCAGATTTGGTTTTCAATGTAATCGGGAATGAAATGATAATTGCGGAACACCGTATCGTCCGGCGTGAATTCCATCAGCGTGCCGTTTGGTTCGTCCGTGGCGCTTTCGCGGTATTCTTTGACCAGGATGCCTTTGGAGAATTCCGCTTTTTTCATCCGGCCATCGCGGAAGGAGGTAACAGTAAAGGCTTTGGAAAGGGCGTTTACCGCTTTGGTACCCACACCGTTCAGGCCCACGCTTTTCTGGAAGGCCTTGCTGTCGTACTTGGCGCCGGTGTTGATTTTAGAAACCACGTCCACTACTTTACCCAGCGGAATACCGCGGCCAAAGTCGCGCACGCTCACATTGCCTTCTTTCACAAACACATCCACGCGTTTGCCAAAGCCCATGGTAAACTCGTCAATAGAGTTGTCAATTACTTCTTTGAGCAGGATGTAGATGCCGTCGTCCGGGCTGGCGCCATCGCCCAGCTTGCCAATGTACATGCCCGGGCGCAGGCGGATGTGCTCGCGCCAGTCCAGGCTTTTGATGGATTCCTCGGTATATTGATTGGCTATTGCCTCCATGTCATTTTGCTTTAAGGGCTGCAAATTAATTTCTTTCTTTTTGGCAGCGCGTCCGGGCCGGGCTACGGGCATCACCGTGCGCAGTCCGGCGGTTTTTTCAAGGGAAGGTTTGGTCGCTTTTTTAGGGGAAATGGTTTTCTTCGGCTCCGCTTTTTTCACCGCTGTTTTTTTTTGCGTTGCTTCCTTAACCTTGACCTCAACCTCAGCCTTGGCCTTCTTTGGTATGGCGACCGCTTCCTTTGTGGCTGTTTTTTGGGGCTTAGCGGGAGACGGTGCATGCACCGTCTCTACGGGTGTAATCGCTTTCTTTTTTGCAATGATGGTTCCAGCGGTCACTTTTTTTGTGACAGATATTTTTGAAACAGGCGATTTCTTAATCTCAGTTTTGACCTCAGCCTTTTTAATCGCAGCTTTCTTCGAAGTTACCTCCCTGGGCTTAGCCTCAACCTCAACCTTAGCCTTCTTCGTAGCGACCTTCTTCACAGGTGCTCCCTTGACCTTGGCCTCAGCCTTGACCTTCACCAACTGGGTTGATTTCTTCGCTGGTGTAACGACCTTCTTTATCGGTCTGTCCTCGGCCTTAGCCTTTCTCCCTCCCCTTGGGGGAGGGTCGGGGAGGGGCCGCAGCTTCACATCCGCCTCTATCAATAAAAGCGATTTGGCTTTGGGGCTTTTGGTGGCGGTGGATTTTTTCGTGGCTTTTTCAGGAAGGGTGTGGGCGGTTGGTGTGTTGGATTTACTTCTTGCAGGCACGGCTTTGCCCGTACGCACTTTCGTCGTTTGCTTCATCTACGGCTTCTTTGTTTTTTCTAAGTAATTAAATAAAAATAAACGCAACTGATTCTTTCGCACTTTTTCAATCCCAGTATGGCCGGGATTATTTATAATATAGGTCTTCAAAGTTACGAAAAAGAAAGGCTTCAGGAAAGCTGAAAGCCTTGAATGGCAGGTGTTTTAGACGTTTTTACAAGCAGGAAACAAATGGGTTTCACACCGGGCGTCCGACACCTATCGTAGGTTATGGCAAAGGTGTCGGACACATACACGACTTAGGTGTCCGACACTGCTTTCGCGAGGCCTATAAGTGTCGGACACTTAGTAGTGCCGTGCTTTTGTTTTGAATGAATAATAGGATACGCATGAAGATCGGCGGCGGATACCAGGTGGCTGATGCGAAGCTTACAAGTGTCCAAAACCACATAAAGAAAACCCCTGCCGGAGCAGGGGTTTTCTTTATTTCTACAAACAAAAAATAAGCTTCTTTATCCAGTATTAAAACTTCCAGCCCAGCGTCAACACCGCTGCATTTTGGCCGGTGCTCAAATCTGCCGTGGGCACTGCGCCTACGTTGGTATAGGAAAGCACATAAGGCACATCCGGGTTTTTGTACCAGCGGTGGCGGAAACCGAAGTCCAGGAAGGTGCCGCCGGCAAAGCGGTAACCCACACCGGCGCTCAGCTCCATGCGTTGCCCGTCGGCGTACTGATTGTTTTTATAAGGATTGCCGTAGTAGCCAAAACCGGCGCGCAGCCCCAGCCCTTCCAGGCGCGCTTCCACGCCCAGGCGGATGTTGCTCGCCGCCTGATACATGTCGCGGATGTTTTGATTGATATACTGTTCGTAATCGCGGTCGGCGGAATTGAAATTGTAACGTGTGGCGCTGTAGTCCACGTATTCATAATCCAAGGTTACAAAGCCATATTTTCCGAGCATGCCTGTGCCGCTCACCACCGCGCGCCAGGGCGTGGTGATGCTGTATTCATAAATATTTTCCGGCGCGTTCACGGAGTTGATGCCGGCAAAACTTTCGGTATTAGCCGTAATGGAATTATTGCTTTGGTCGCTCAGCGCAATGTAAGAAGGCGTGTGCAGCGCCAGCCCGATGCGGAAATTGGGCGTGGGGAGGTAAATAGCGCCCAACTTCAGGTTGATGCCCGTGCCGGTGGTTAAAAGGTCTTCGGTATAGGTAAAGCTTTTGAAATCGCCATAGGGATTATCCACGGCCTGCTCGGTGAATTGCTTGGTGCGCGCATAGCGCAGCACCGGAATACCCACCGTAGCGCCCAGCATCAGTTTTTCCTGATAGTTGCCACCCAGGCTCAGGGCCAGCTCGCTGATGCCGCCGCGCTCTTTTACCACATTCGTCTGCCGGATGCCGCCGGGGTAGTTTTGCGGGTCTACCACCGAGATGTAGCCGCCGCCCAGGGTATCCAGCAAATAGCTGTTCCAGCCCAGCCAGCCCGGACTGCCTTCGGCGTTGACGCCATTGTTGTTGGCGTCGGCCTCAAAAACCCAACTGGCGGAGTTTTCATGGTTGGTGCCAGAGTAAGTGTAATTACGTGTAAAATCAGCCATACGGTTGACGCCGATCCCGAACGAAACGGCTTTCCAATTACTGCTGTTGTATTTCTGGCCGCGGGGCGTGTGGGTAAATACAGCGCCTGCATTGCTGAAAGAAAAGCTGGTGCCATTGTCGTCGAAAGTCCTGCCGCTGTAATCGCTGTTTACTTTGTTGAAGGTCAGGGACGGGGAGAACATCACCTCGCCGCGGCGGTAGATGCCGATGCCCGCTGGGTTCACGCTCAGGGCGGAAAAGTCGCCGCCTACGGAGCCTAGTGCACTGCCAATACCAATGGAGCGGGCGGTGCCTTGCGGGTTCAGCATGGAAAAACGAAGGGCGTCTGTTTCGTCCTGTGCCTGCGCGGCATAGCCGAGTAAGAGGGCGGCAGACAAAACGGCGGTTTTATAAGGGAAATGAAATGTTGCTTTCATGATGAATCTGTGAAAGGATGAAAGATGCGGATGCAAAGTTAAGCTGCTGCAAACGGTGTGCCAGAAGGCACGCGCCAATGGCGCGATGGCGGCGTTCAGGGTAAAGACCAGTATTCCCCACAAACCTCTAATCGGCTGAGTGTTTTTTTACTCGCGATAGTGGCTCGCACCATCTTTGTCACCCTCGCAGAGGGTCTTATTGTATTGCAAAGCTTTGCGAGGCTCCAAGATTCCCTTCGGTAATGACAAAGAACGAGTGACAAAGAATTTGTGTCAAGAAACGAGTCAAAAAGCCCTGCACTTTCATGCAGGGCTTATGTAGCAATTGATTAAGCTGTTTGTTCCTTCATCAACCCCACCTCGCTCAGCGTTTCTTTTAAAAAGCCGGCAAGCTCGGCTACATATTCGGGCGAGAAGTCAAAGCGGATGCCGGCCTGCTGGTACAGCTCTTTCAAAGTTTTGGTATAACCCAGGCTCAGGGCTTTCTGGTAGTTTGCCAGTGCCGCGTCTTTATCGTTGTGATATTGCCGCCACATGGCAATGGCGCCCAGTTGCGCAATGCCATACTCAATGTAATAGAACGGCACTTCATACAGGTGCAGTTGCTTTTGCCAGAGATAGGCGCGGTTTTCTTCCAGTCCTTCCCAGCTAATGACGCCGGTGGAAAACTCTTTGTGAATCTCCAGCCAGGCAGCTTTCCGTTGTTCCTCGGAATGGCCGGGGTGGGTGTAGAGCCAGTGTTGGAATTTATCAATAATGGCAATCCAGGGCAGTACGCTGATCACGCGCTCCAGTTCGTCCTGTTGCGCGCGGAGCAATTCTTCTTTGCTGTCGTAAAACTGATGCCAGTGTTCCATACTGAAGAGCTCCATGCTCATGCTCGCCAGCTCGGCCATCTCCATGGGGTATTCCTTAAAAGCGCTCAGCGGCAAATCGTGGCTGAGGAAAGAATGCACTGCATGGCCGCCTTCGTGCATCATGGTGATAAGGTCGCCGTTGGTGCCGGCGGCATTCATGAAGATAAAAGGCACGCCGGTCTCTGCCAGCGGACAGTTATAACCGCCCGGCGCTTTGCCTTTACGGCTGTCCAGATCCAGGCGCTCCATGTCGTTCATGGTAGTAAGGCATTGCCCGAAATAAGGGTTCAGGGTGTTGAACACGTTAATCGCTTTCTGGCTCAGTTCCTTGCCGTTGGCAAAAGGCTGGAGTGGGGTAGTGCCGGGCGCCTCGGCGTCGCCGTCCCAGGGCTTCATTTCGTCCAGGCCCAGCTTTTCCTTGCGGTGTTCCTGCAGGATGCGGAAGAGCGGCACAATGTGCTGGCGCACAGCTTCGTGAAAGCGGAAGCAATCTTCGGGCGTGTAGTCAAAGCGGCCCAGCTCGCGGAATTTGTAATCGCGGTAGTTGTCAAAGCCGGCGTTTTCCGCTACCTGTTGCCGCAGCGAAAGGAGCTTGTCAAAGAGTTCGTTGAGCGCATCTTTATCCTGCAGGCGGCGGGCGGCAATCTTGCGGTAAATTTCTTCCCGCAGTTTTCTATCGGGGTTTTGGAGGAAGCGCGCGGCCTGTTGCAGGGTCAGTTCCTGGCCGTCGTGTTCAATGGTCATCTTGCTGTTGATAACGCCAAACTGTTGCGCCAGCAGCGCAATCTGGCTTTGCAGCGGGATGTTTTCTTCGCGATACAGGTGAATGGCATTGCGTAGCGAGCGCAGGTAAGGATAATACTGACTTTCGTCCAGCTCTTTAGTAAAAGGCGAGTCGGCAATCTTCTTGCTCAGCTCAAAAAAATAAGGCTTCATGCGCGGCTCTATCTCGGTTACGAAATAAGTAAAGGCCTCTTCGTAATCCTTGTTTTCGGTGTCGCGCGTCATGTTGATTTGGCGCCAGGCAGCGTCTTCGGAAATCACCGCTTCCAGTTCACTCATGTCGTGCAGGAAGGCTTCCAGTTCTGCTTTGGAGGTGATATTGCGGCTATTTAATGCTTCAAAATAGGGTTGTAATTGCTCCCAGTTGCTTACTTTAAAATCTTGGGGCAGTAGCTTTCTTTCCAGTGGTTGCAGCATAGTTCTGTCGGGTTTATTTTATTTTAAACAGGTACAAAGTAAAAGGATGTTTTGCAGAAATTATGTCAATTATCGCTGATTAATAATGGTTTTGATTAATGGAAGTAAAATGGAATTTGATGGTAAATTTTCTATTACTATTGCTATTTACAGTTATAAACACTTTGTACGTAAATAATTTCATCAAATAACCTTCACTTAAATAAATGGGTTTGCAACTACGCCCGTCAGGTGTTACTTTTGTGTCAGTTGTGAATTTAATGGGTTAGTAAGCAGAGCTGCCGGATTCCTCCGGCGGCTCTCATTTTTTTACAATCATTCCTATGGGGCGGGGCAATATTACGCGCGTCCTTGCGAACGGGTTGCACGATAAAGTTGGATGAAAATGGCAGCGGGCAGACCGTGAAGCAACCTGCGCAAAACATAATCTGGTTTTCAGTAGCTGCTCATTGGTGTTTCATGCAGTTTGCTTCGGCCCGGCGTCGGGCAATTCCCTCCTGCTCCTCTTTATTTCCCGCCGGGCCTCGCAATGACGAACGTGAAAGGGAATTGTTTCTCCACTTGTTAACCTCCATTTTCAACTTCCCATCCTTGCCCTTCGTACCTTTATAGTTCAGATTTATGGCCAAAGTAAAGACCGCGTTTTTCTGCCAGAATTGTGGCTATGAAACGCCGAAATGGACCGGCAAGTGCCCCTCTTGTCAGTCGTGGAATACGTTCGTAGAAGAAGTGATAGACCGGGGTGAAAAAGATGCCGGCAAGCCGGTGTGGGAGGAAAGCAAGGACATGCGCGTGGCCTACCGGATGGATGAGGTAACCGCCGCCGAAGAGCCGCGTGTGCTTTTGCCGGATGCGGAACTGAACCGCGTGCTCGGTGGCGGTATGGTGCCGGGCAGCGTAGTGCTGGTGGCCGGCGAGCCGGGCATCGGTAAAAGCACTTTGTTTTTGCAATGCGCCCTGCACTGGAAGAAAGGCACCACGCTCTACGTAACCGGCGAGGAAAGCGCGCAGCAGGTAAAAATGCGCGCCGAGCGCATTGATGAAAAAGGCAACAGTAAGCTGTACCTGCTCACCGCCACCAACACCAATACTATCTTTCAGGAAATCAAAAAAGTAAAGCCGCAATGGGTGATTATTGATTCCATTCAGACGCTGGAGTCGCCTTACGTGGAAAGTCCGGCGGGCAGCGTGAGTCAGGTGCGGGAAACCGCCGCCGAGCTGCAACGCTTTGCCAAGACCGCCGGCGTGCCGGTGACCATCATTGGGCACATTACCAAGGAAGGCAGCATTGCCGGTCCCAAGATTTTAGAGCACATGGTGGATACCGTGCTGCAGTTTGAAGGCGACCGCCACTATGCCTACCGCATCTTACGCACGCTCAAAAACCGTTTTGGCGCCACTTCGGAACTGGGCATTTATGAAATGCTGAGTCAGGGTATGCGGCCGGTGAGCAATCCTTCTGAAATCCTGCTGTCCCAACACGATGAAGCCTTCAGCGGCATTGCCATTGCGAGCATTATGGAAGGCGCACGCCCGCTGATGATTGAAGTGCAGGCGCTGGTAAGCGCAGCCGTTTATGGCACGCCGCAACGAACAGTAAGCGGCATGGATTTACGCCGTTTGCAACTGCTGTTGGCCGTGCTGGAAAAGCGCGGCGGATTTGCCTTTGGCTCCAAAGACGTGTTTGTGAATATTGCCGGCGGTCTGCGTGTGGAAGACCCAAGCATGGAACTGGCGATTGCCTGCGCGCTGCTTTCTTCTTATGAAGACAAAGCCCTGCCGGCGAATGTTTGCCTGGTGGGAGAAATTGGTTTGAGTGCGGAGATTCGCGCCGTCAACCGCATTGAGCAGCGCATTGCCGAAGCCGACAAGCTGGGCATGGATGTGATTTTTATTCCCAAAGCCAACAGCCGCGGCCTGGATACTTCCAAGTACAAGATTGCTGTGCGGCCGGTGAACAAGGTGGAAGATGTGTATAAGGAGCTGTTTGGATAGCAACGGCGTCTGACATCAATTTTTCAGTAAAGGAAAAGCGCAAAAAACACCTGCTTATTTTGATGCAACTTTCCGAAATTTGATTGGTGGGAATCCAGTCATATACCTCCGGTTTGTTGCACCTGTTTTTTCCGCAGTTATGCGCGGGCTGCCACCGTCCGTTGCTGCGCGAAGAAACCCTGCTTTGCCTGGGCTGTAACCTGGAATTGCCCCGCTGTGGTTTTCATGATCAGCCGGATAATGCTGCAGCCGCACGGCTTGCCGGCAGGATTCCTTTTCAACACGCTACCTCGTTTGCTCATTTTGTGACAGACGGCTTGCTGCAACACCTGCTGCACCGCATGAAATATCAGGGGCAGAAAAGCATTGGCCGGCAGCTGGGCCGGCTCTTTGCCTGGGATTTGGAACAGACTTCGTGGCATAAAGAAATTGACCTCATTATACCTGTGCCGCTGCATCCTAAAAAAGAAAGGCAGCGGGGTTATAATCAGTCGGCCCTGATTGCAGGCAGTATGGCTGCCGTGTGGGGTATAGCGCAGGGCGAACAACTGCTCCGGCGGGTGCGCTTCACGGAAAGTCAGACGAAAAAAAGCCGGGAAGAAAGAATAGCCAACGTGGCAGGCGCCTTTGCCCTGCCGAAACCGGAAAAGCTGCGCGGCAAACACATATTGTTGCTGGACGATGTGCTGACCACGGGCGCCACCCTGGAAGCGGCCGCACAGGCTTTGCTGCAGGTGCCGGATGTGAAAATCAGCATTGCGACCATAGCGCTTGCCGCATAATCTGCTACCCGCTGCCCAACCTGCCGGTGCAAATGCATGTCTTTTAGCTTCAGTTGCTGTTTTGCCACCTTAGAAAATTCAAAAAGCCTTATTTTGCAAGCTCCATTTCATTGTTTCCAGACAACCCGCGCAACCTTTATGCGATTTCCTATACACCGTACTTTGCTGGCTGCTGCAGCCGGCGTGCTTTTATTCCTTGCCGCCTGTTCCAAAAAAGAATTCAGCGGCGATGATCCCTTTCCCTATACGCCCACACAGTCGGTGTACATCTCCAGTCAAAACCAGTTTGTATATGCTTTTGAGCCGCTGAGCGGGAAAAAGAAATGGGAGTTTCATACGGATGGCAATGTTTCGGCTACACCTTTCCTGCTGAACAACAAACTGTACGTGCCTACCGAAAACGGATCGCTTTACAAGCTGGCTGCCGATACAGGCACCGAGTTTCACCGCTATACCTTTCTGGCGCAGCTGAAAAGCAGCCCGGTGGGCGAAAACAACCGCCTTTACCTGGGTACCGACAACGATACCGTATATGCCATTAATGTGGATGCAGATACCATTCTCTGGAAGTTTGGCACCGGTGGTGCCGTGCAAAGCAGTCCGGTGATCTGGAACGACTTTGTAATTTTTGGCAGCAATGACGGCAAGCTGTATGCTGTTAATAAAATCACCGGCGATGAGGTGTGGAATTTTGCATCGCCTGCCGGTGGCAGCTTTAAATCTTCGCCTGCGGCAAAAGGCGCTTACGTGTATGCCGGCTGCAGTGATGGCAACCTGTATGCCCTGAATGCCCTTACCGGCCTGCAGGCCTGGAGCTTTAGCACCGGCAACGAAATTGCCAGCTCGCCTGCGGCTTACAGCGGCAACGTGCTTTTCGGCAGCAACAACCACAATATTTATTGTCTGGATTCTGCTACCGGTTTGGAGCGCTGGCATTTTCCTACCGGCGACCGCATTTACAGCAGTCCGGTGGGCTACGAGCAGGTGGTGTATGTGGGCAGCTATGACTTTAGCGTGTATGCCATTAATATTATTGAAGGCAGTTTAAAATGGAAATTCAATACCGGCGCGCTGGTGAAATCTTCACCGCTGGCCTGGAATGGCCGCATCTACATCGGCAGTTTCGACCGGATGCTTTACGCATTGGATACCGCGGCAGGCGCAGTGCTTTGGAAGCAAAACATCAATGGCCTGATAGAAACCAGCCCTGTAGGCGATGATAAAAGCGGTAATGGCCGTTATCCGTCTATCAGTGGTGGCAGCAGCAACTAAAAAAGCAGCCACTTAAGATAAAAGGGCAGCCGCTTTGCGGCTGCCCTTTTTGTAACAGGTAATTTTCAGGCAGAAACTACAGGTCAGTGGCATGTTTCTGTTCCGGTAAAGCGTAGTGCTTTCTGCACCTGTTTGGGAAGGAAACACTAAAAGTCATTTAAAGCGCATGTCAGCGGTTGTTGTCCTCTCTAAAGGGCGTATTTTTGGAATTCACGATTAAAAAACATATACAATATATCTTTTAATTTGTTAGTCATATTACGTTATGAAGAAATTTCTATTCAGTTCAGGCATTATTAATTTTTTGGTGCTGCTGGGGCTTTCTATAGGCTTGCCGCAGGCTGCCTGGTCGCAAACCACCGTTACCTTAGGTTCCGGAACGGCTACTTCCAGTTATTTCCCAAACTATTACCTCTATAATTATACCTATACTCAAACCATCTATACTGCAGCAGAATTAACAGGTGGCGGGGCTGCGCCCGGCGCAAACCTGATAACCAAAATCCGTTATCTGCCCAATGCTTCTGTGAGCACCTCCAACTGGAAAGACTGGGTGGTTTACCTCGGTAATACCTCGAAAGTAGGCTTTGCCTCTACCACAGACTGGGTAGCGCTTTCCGATTTGTCGGTTGCCTTCGACGGCACTATTCCTGCCACCGTTACTTCCGGCACCTGGATGGAAATAACGCTGGCTACTCCTTTTGTGTGGGATGGCACCAGCAACCTGGCGGTGGCAATTGATGAAAACACCCCAACTTATGGCAGCTCGCCCAGCTGGCGTGGCTATACTTTGGCTCCTTCTACGGGTAATAAAGGTATCTACTATTACAGCGATGGCACCAACCCTAACCCCTCAGCGCCGCCTACCGGTACGCGTACCAATGCTGTGGCACAAATACAGTTTGTGATGGCGCCGGCACTGCCCTGCAGCGGTACGCCTGCCGCTGCTATCACCAGTCCGGTAACCAATACCTGTGCCGGTGTGCCTTTTACTTTAAGCGCTACGCCTACCGGTTTCACCGGACTTACCTACCAGTTTCAGGCTTCTACAGACGGCGGTGTTACCTGGACCAACCTGGGCACTGCTTCCGGCGCAGCTGCTTATACTGTTCCTTCCCAGACGGTTGCGTCCCAATACCGCGTGATTGTTACCTGTGCGGGCGGTGGCAGCGATACTTCTGCAGCTGTAGCTGTGGCACAAAACCTGCCTTCCACGTGTTATTGCACGCCTGCCACCAGCGGTGGCAGCACCTACTATATTGCTAACTTTACCACTACCGGTGGCATAATTAATATTAATAAAACATCTGCCGGCTCTGCTACCGGCTATCAGGATTTCCATACGACGGATTCGGCAGCAGCGCCTCCCGGCACAACCATTAACTACAGCATCGGCATATCCAGCGGTACTTTTGGCCGTGCTATCTGGGTGGATTATAATGAAGATGGTGCTTTTTCAACTGCAGAGCAGGTAGCCAGCAGCACCAGTTATGCCAGCGGTCCGCTTACCGGCAGCTTTACCATTCCACTGGGCACAACGCCGGGAAATAAAAGGATGCGGGTGCTGGCCAGCTATACACCCAGCAATCCCAGCAACCCCTGCGCCAACAGCGGCAGCGGCGAGTATGAAGATTATACCTTAAAAGTGGTAGCCCTGGAGCCTTGCGCAGGATCTCCTGTAGCGGGTACGGCAAACACCAATTTGGATACGCTTTGCCCGGGTAGCACCACCAATCTGTCGCTTTCCGGCTACAGTGCTTTTGTAACCGGCATCAACATTCAGTGGCAGCAAAGCAGTAGTCCTTCCGGTCCGTTTACAGATGTAACAGCCGGTGCCGGCGGTACCACTGCAGCCTACACTACAGATACACTGTATGCCACCACCTACTATCGCGCCAAAGTAACCTGCACCAACTCAGGAATGAGCAGCTATTCTGATACGCTGGAAATTGTGGTGATAGATGCCGCCATTCTTACGACGGCACCGGCCGCTAACTGTATAACCGGCCCCGTGACACTGGGCGCAACCGGCACGCCCGGTACCGTTCTTCACTGGTGGGATGCACCTACCGGCGGTACGGAGCTGGCCACCGGTCCCTCTTTCACAACACCCGTTCTTACCACCACCACCACTTATTATGTAAGTGCCTCTACCGGCAGTCCGGCGGTTTCCGGCGGACGGTTGGCGCCCCTGCCTGCCGCTACCGGTTATAGCGGTACCAATACGGGCCTGATCCTGAATGTGGATGTTCCTTTTACGCTTAATTCAGTGGATGTTTATCCATCGGCAGGCGCCGGCACCATTACCATTGAGCTGCGTACCGCCACGGGTACCGTGCTGGAAAGCAGTACTTTCAGCTTCCTGGCAGGCACCGGCAGTACCGTGGGCGGCGGCGCTACGCCTGTCACCATTCCGCTAAACTTTACTGTGCCTGCAGGTACAGGACTGCGCCTGGTAGCTGCTTCCTTAAGCGCCAATCTTATCCGCGATAACAGCACCAGCGGCTGGACGTATCCGCTGTCGCTGGGCAGTGTGGGCAGCATTCCTTCCAGTATTTTATCCGGTTCTTCCAGCACTTCTTCCTACTACTATTTCTATAACCTGCAAATCACAACCGGCTGCGAAAGTCCGCGTGTGGCTGTGGAAGCAAATATTGGTGCATTACCAGCCATTACCACACAGCCGCTGGGCGATACCCTTTGTGCCGGACAACCGCTGACACTGAGTGCAACCGCAAGTGGGGCAGCGACCTACCAATGGTATGGTCCCGGTGGTGCAATACCGGGTGCTACCACTGCCACCTACACCATTCCCGTTGCAAGCCTCGCCAATACCGGTAGCTATTCGGTAGAAGCAATCGGCGCACCGGGCTGCGGTTCAGCCATCTCGGATATTGCCACTTTTAGCGTTAACCCCGGCGGGCAATGGCTGGGCTTTTCTTCTGACTGGCAGGATGCCGCCAACTGGTGCGGCGGTGTGCCCACTGCCACTACGGATGTGGTGATTCCGAACGCTACCATCCTTCCGTTTGAGCCGGTAATTGAAAGCGGTACCACGGCGCAGGTTCATAACCTTTCCATGATGAGCAGCACCGTTACCGTGAACGGCGAACTGGAAATTTATGGCAACCTGACCGGCAGCGGCATCAGTAACCTGAATGCAGCAGCCGGCCACGTAATACTGGCAGGTGCGGCTGCACAGAATATAGACATGGGCTTTGATGCCACAGGGCTGGAAATAGCCGGCGGTGGCAACAAAACCCTGGCCAATGATGTAACCGTGACCGGCAACCTGAACCTCCTGGCGGGTAAAGTAATACTCCCGGGAGCCACGCTGACGCTGGATCCGGGTGCCACGCTTACCGGCGGTAGTGCAACCTCCTACGTGGTAAGTACCGCTGGTTATGGTGGATTAAAGCAGGAAGTTGGTGCGGGTACAGCACGTTTTCCGGTAGGCAACAGTGCTTACAATCCGGCTACTCTTTCCAGCAGCGGCACACCCGATAACTTTACCATCCGCGTGCACGATGCCGTGCTCGAAGCAGGCTACAGCGGCGCACCCGTCGCTCCGCCCACTTACGTGGTAAACCGCACCTGGGATATTTCCAAGGAAAGCAGCACCGCTGCCAACGCCACCCTGACCCTTCAGTGGAACAGCGGTGAAGAAAACAGCAGCCTCTTTGACTTAAGCCACGTCTATATCGCACATTACACAGCCGGTGCCTGGCAAAACACCTGTTGTCCTTCTGCCGAACTGGCTCCTGCAGCCAGCGGTTCAGGTCCT
>Ga0182744_1000091_pt1 | contig 101535 bp, 83 predicted proteins | sample eDN3rd30CKraftMG_FD_128525 | JGI IMG/M metagenome (GOLD analysis project Ga0182744, IMG submission 128525) | Enriched Miracle-Growth compost microbial communities from Emeryville, California, USA - eDNA 3rd pass 30_C Kraft MG (version 2) (version 2) ... | reverse complement strand
GGCAGCGTGGCCGGGGACTATTTCACCTGCGGGATCTGGACCGCGGACAAGGTCACCCTCAAGGATCTGCAGTCACGCGAGTTCATTGTCGGCAGCACGGCCGTGGGCGGCTCGACATCCGCCGGCGCGCGGATCTTTGCCGACGCGCTGGGGCTGAAGCTGAGACTGGTGCCTGGCTATCGTTCGATGAATGACCTGAATTTCGCCGCCGAAAAGGGCGAGGTCGCGGGGCATTGCGGCCTCATGGCGACATCACTGAAGACGACGCTTTGGCAGGCCTATGAAAGCGGCCGGATCAAGATCGTGCTGCGGGCCGGCATGGTGGACGATCCGGCGCTGCCGAATATTCCCAACGCCTTTGATCTCGCCAAGACAGAAGAGGACAAGCAACTTCTGCTGCTGCTGGCAGGCCCCTGGTATTACGGACGTCCCGTGATGGCCCCGCCGGACGTGCCGCCGACGCGGCTTGAGGCGCTTCGCAAGGCGTTTCACGAAACCATGAAGGATCCGGAGTTCCTGGCGGACGCGAAACAGTTGAATGCCATGGTCGAGCCTTTGACCGCGGAGCAGATCGTGAAGACCGTCTCGGATATCTACAAGATTCCGGACAAGGTCATTGCGCGCGCACGGCCGCTCTTCGGGGTTGATTGAGCGCGTCGTTTCAGTTCACCGGCATCCAGGTTACGATCTGGTTCTTCATCAGACGCGCGGCGGCATTGGCGATGGTATCGCGAACGAAATTCGCGATACTCGGAGAGAAATTCTTCGCGACCAGCAATGTCATGGTCTGGATGAGATGCGGATTGACGATCTTAGCGGCTGACAGCGAGTGGCTGGCGATATCTTCCTCGAACAGCGCATAGGGAAGAATGGTGCAGACGTCCTTGTTCAGCAGGACATCGCGCTTCAGGTTGATCGGCTCAATTTCGCTGCGGACAGTCATCCGAACGCCGCGTTCCGTGGCCACGTTTTCAACTCTTTCACGAATGACGTGAAAGCGGCTGTCCAGAAGCAAGGGAATGTCGACGATGTCGTCAAACGGAATTTCGGCGCCGTAGCGGGCGACGATCTCCGATGGTCCGATCAGGAACAGCGGCTCCCTGTAGAGGGGGAACTGATTTGCGAACGGCGTTGCAGGCGGATCGTAGCTCAGCGCGATATCGAGATCGCCGGCTTCGAGCGATTTCAGAAGGTCGAAGCTGAAGCCGTATTTCAGGCTCAAAGCCAATTGGGGATGGTTCTGGCTCTCGCCGATGATGCTCATGGCGAGGAGCCGGCTGCTGGTGGGCGTCACGCCGAGGCGGACCTGACCTTTCAGATGGTCACTGAAGGTCTCCATGGCATGGGACAGTTCGGACCAGAGATTCAACAGCTCGTCGGCGCGTCGCTGGAATTCCACGCCGGCGGGCGTGAGCGTGACGCCGCGGGAATGCCGCTCGAACAGGGTGACGCCGAGGATTTCCTCGAGGGCCCTGATCTGCTGGCCCAGCGCCGGCTGGGAGACATTGAGCATCTTGCTGGCGGCGGAAAAGCTCCGGCCGCGCGCAACCATGGAGAAGTAGTGCACGTGCCGAATGTCGAATTGAGGCAAGGCCCCGGTCGGGTGTCGTCTGTCCGCGCTCATGCCGGATGATGTACCCCGGCGCCCGTTGCGCCACAAGGTTTACGCCGTGTGACCGGTCGCAATGGCCGCGATCAGCGCCGGATCACGATCCAGCTCGTTGCCTCTCCAGACAATATGAAGATCGGGCCGTACGAGGATATAATCGAAACCGTAGATGTCCCTGGCGTGGCGATCGTTGAGACGAAGGTGCTCCGCGGGGGCGCCGTGCTGGCGGATGGCCGTGCACAATTGCTCCGAGACGGCGTCGTCATCGTTGAGCTGGATGACTGTATAGGCGTCCGCCAGAACATCCTGAATGGGTTCGCCGGTGGCGAGCCAGAGATTGGGCAGCCGCGCGCCGGGCCAGGTCGTCGGCTCGTATTCGCGGAAGAGATGTTCCGGGCCGCCGGGAATGTTGGCGATGACGGGGGAATCGACATAGCGATATCCAAGTTCAGCGCCGATCATCTCATTGGTCTTGCGCTGCTCGATATCGGCTACAGCGGCAAGCGCGCGGCGATGACGCAGGCCGTTCGGCGTCGTCTCGGTGATGTCCGGCTCGTACATCGAGCGCCATTTGCGACGGCCAAGAGACGCATAGCGGGACGCGCCGACATTGCGTTCGCCGACCTGACGGCGTTCGACCGCATAGGACTTCAGCAGGTTCGCGCCGCCCCAGCCCTTGATCGTCGCGGCGAGCTTCCAGCCAAGGTCAATAGCGTCGCCGACGCCCGTGTTCATGCCAAGGCCGCCTGTCGGGATGACGAGATGCGCGGCATCGCCCGCAATGAAGACGCGGTCGCTGTCGTACTTGTCGGCAAGGAGCAGATTCTGATGCCAGGGGTTGCAGGACAGGAGTTCATATTTCAGGGGCCGGGCGATGGTGCGTTCGAACATCTTTTTCAGCTCGTCGGGACCATCGACGGCTGAGTGCAGCGTCCAGTGCTTGGTCGAATCCTGCATGATCAGGAACGTCGCCTTGTCGTCGGCGACATGGTAGTGGCGGCCACGGCCTGGGCCGTTGCCGATGGGGATCTGGTCGAACAGGTCCGGGCAGTAGAAAAGACCCTGTTGCAATTGGCCGATGCGGCCTTCGCCACTGAGCCTGATGTTCAGATTCTTTCGAACGGGGCTCGAGCCGCCGTCGCAGCCGACAAGATACTTGCTGCGGATCGAAAGCGTCTCGTTCTTCACCGTCTCGAACGTGGTGGTGACGCCTTCGGCATCCTGCTCGTGCGTCACATAGGTGGACGAGAAGCGCACGTCGACGGATGGAAGAGTTCGCACCTCACGCAACAGGACCGGTTCGAGCGTATATTGTGAGACGAGCTGATAGGGTTCGCAGGGGCTTGTCGCATCGTTCTGCGCCCGGTCGGTCCGGCGCGCTTCGTCGGCGGACGGATAGGGAAGCCGCAGCAGCGGCGGCTGGTCCATCGCCAGAACGATATAGACATCCAGGGGGACATCTCCGCTGAGGCCGGCCGCGCGGATCTTGTCGACCACGCCAAGGCGGCGATAGATCTCCATCGTCCGGGCGTTGCACCGCTCCATCTTGGGCAGGAAGGCGGGTTCCGCCTTCTGCTCCATCAGAACGCACGAGATGCCGCGCCGGCCGAGGTCGAGCGCGAGGGTCAATCCGACGGGCCCAGCGCCGACGATCAGGACGTCTGTGGTGATCATATCCTACCCCTGAAGATGTGCCTTGAGACCTATCTAGGGGGCGAAATCAGAGAGGAAAATTTCGATCGGGCACTACCAGCTATAAGTCCAGCTTTCAGCAGCGCCGGTCCCTCACGGCCGCTTTGGAAGGGCGGCAAGTTGACACCAGCGGCGATTGTTCCGAGTATCAAGTTATTGGACATAAAGTACATTCTACGTACATATCTTCGCAAATATCGACGCAGAGCACTTCAGTTGGGAGGGGTCATGTCACTCAAGTTCGGGTATTTTACGCTCAGCGATAACCGCTATCCAAATAATCCGCGGACCCCCGAGCAGTTTCATCTCGAGATTCGCGATCAGGCCATCCTCGCGGAGAAGCTCGGCTATCATTCAGCCTGGATCGGCGAGCATCATTTCAATCGGCGCGGCTGCGTCTCCATGCCGTCGCTCATTCTTGCCAATATCGCCGCCGTGACGACGCGCATACGGCTGTCGCCGGCGGTCGTGGTGCTGCCGATCCATCATCCGATCTATGTGGCGGAGGAATGGGCCACGCTGGATCAACTCTCGAACGGTCGTGTCGACTTCGCCGCCGGCCGTGGCTATGACAGCCACGAGTACACGCCCTTCGGCGTCGATTTCCAGAAGTCGGCAGAGCATTTCGCCGAGGGCATCGACCTGCTCATGAAATGCTGGAATGAACAGGGGCCGTTTTCCCATCACGGGCAGTTCTACAATTTCGACAATCTCGAAATTCATCCGCGGCCACTGCAGAAGGATTTCCGGCCTTACATGGCGTCCTTTTCCAAGTTCTCCATGGAACTGGCGGCCGACTGGAACTGGAACCTGCTTCTCGCGCCGTTCGCGGCGACCATTCTGTTCGGCGATCTCGGCAAGGCGGTCGATGCCTATCGTGAGATCTGCGAGCGCAAGCAGAAGCCGAGCCGCAAGGTAAAAAGCAGCTACTTCATCCACATCGGCGACAAGCCGGGCGACGATGACGTCGCGCTCGAACGCATGGTGAATTACATCACCATGGCCGGACTGCGGAAGACCATGAGCCAGGGCGGCAAGGGACCGCTGCCGCCGACCATGCAGTATTTCACCAAGATCGGCGAGAAATTGAACGATCCCAAGAAGGGCGATTTCGACGACAATTCGCTGCTGTTCGGGTCTCCCCAACGCATCATTGAAACGTTGAAGCGCGTTGAATCGCACGGCCTTGACGAGGTCATCCTGTATTTCAACTTCGGCAACGCCAAGGATGCCTTCGTTCGCGACCAGATGCAGATCTTTGCCGAAGAGATCGCGCCCGCGTTCAAGTAGAGACCTCCGTTCCGGGAAATGTCTGCATGCCCAGAGCCATAACGAGAAAGGACGGCGCGTCGAGCATTCGCGCCGTGGACCGCGCTCTTGAGATTCTCAAGCTGTTTCAGGACGGCAAGGCATCCAAGAGCATCATGGAGTTGCAGGCTGCGTCCGGCCTCTCGCGGCCGACCTTGTATCGCCTTCTCGACACGCTTGCTGCGCACCGCTTCATCCGGATTACCGGCCTGCCGCAGCGCTTCTCCCTTGACTATGCCGTCGGCCAGTTGGCGCAAAGCTGGCTCGTCGGCATCGATCTGACGACCGTCGCACGGCCGATCCTGGAACGGTTGCACGAACGGACGGAAGAGACGGTGTCTCTCGCCGTTCTGCAGGGTTCGGAGGCGATTTATGCGGTCGAGCTCGTCAGCCAGCAGATTCTCTCGATGTCGCGAGGTATCGGTCCCGTCGGCCCCCTTGTTCTGGGCGCCAGCGGGAAATCGATCCTGGCGCATCTGCCGGAAGAGGTTCTTCAGGCCGAGATAAAAGCGTCTTCCGAGCGCATCGATGTCGCTGCCCTGAAGCGGCATCTGGCAAAGATACGCAAGGAGGGCTTCTGCATTGCCCGCGCCGAAGTCATCAAAGGCGTCGTCGCCATCGCGGCTCCCTATTTCGACAGCAGCGGCGCCGTGGCCGGCGCCGTCGTCGTGTACGGCCCCGAGGTGAGGATCACGCCTGATCGAACCAAGCACATCATCCGTGACGTTGTTGCTTCCGCGGCCGAGATTTCTTCGGCCATGGGACAGTCTCCACGGCGATGATTGGGCCGGGTGGGCAGCGGCGCTGATGACTATTGCCCAATGCCGGTGATGGTCACTTTCTCGTTGCGCACAGGCCATAGAGCTTTACAAATTCAGTGAAGCGCCTGGGCGACATCGAGGCGCAAGCGGGGAGGTAATGGTGTTCAATCGCCGGAAATTCATATCAACGATGGCTATTGCGGCTGCCGCGGCCATACCAGCGGGTGCGGTCCGCGCGCAGTCCTATCCGAGCAAGCTCGTCCGCATCATCGCGCCGGCGCCTCCGGGCGGCACGGTCGATATCATCGCCCGCCTCCTGGCGCCGCATCTGCAGGAGGCGTTCAAACAGAACGTCATCGTTGAAAATCGCGGCGGTGGCGGTGGCTATCTTGGTACCGAACAGTTGTCGCGCTCGGCGCCCGACGGATACACGGTGGCGATCGGCGGAGGTTTTTCAGTCATCACCTCGACCCTGCAAAAGAACCCGTCCTATGATCCGCGCGATCTGGTGCCGGTCGCCGTCTTTGCCGGCACGCCCAACATGCTGATCGTCGGCCCGAAGGTAAAGGTGCAGACGGTTGCGGAACTCGTTGCGGATGCGAAGGCCAATCCTGGAAAATACAATGTCGGTTCCAATGGCCTTGGCACCACGATCCATCTGACATCCGAGCTCTTCAAGCTGCAGACCGGTGTGCAGATCACTCATATCGCCTATCGCGGCCAGGCCGATGCCTTGAACGCGATCCTGTCCGGCGAAACCGACATGATGTTCGACACCGCGTCGATCCATGTTGCCAATGTGAAGGCCGGCAAGGTGCGGGCGCTCGGGGTGGCGGCGGCGGAACGCTTCAAGCCGCTGCCGGATGTGCCGACCCTGGCGGAAGGCGGCGTCAAAGGCGTCGAGGTCCTGTCCTGGTTCGGGATGCTGGTGCCCAAGGGAACGCCGCCCGACGTGATCGCAACACTGGACAAGGCGCTCACGACGATCGCCGCGAAGCCGGACTTCAAGAAGGCGATTGTCGAGCAGGGCCTGGAACCGATGGCCATGGATGAGACAAAGGCGAAGGCGTTCTGGCAGAGCGAGATCGACAAGTGGACGGCTGTCATCAAGGCCGCGAATCTGCAGCAGTAGCCTGTTCTGAAATGTCAGCGGTGCAATCGTCCGGAGAGAGGATTGCGCCGCAAGCAGATGCTGGGTCTGCGCGTCAGGCCGTGGGGATTGCGATCACGCCTGCATCGATCAGGGCCATGACTTCTTCCTGCGTATAGCCGGCATCGCGCAAGATTGCCGTTGTATGCTCTCCAAGCAGGGCCGGTCCGGTCTGTTCGAGGCCGCGCGAATTGTTGATCCTGGCTGCCCTTTTCATCATCTTGAGCGGCCCGGCTTTTGGATGATCCACCGTCTCGAAGAGCCCGCTGTGGGTCATCTCGGAGCTTTCGATCGCTTCGGCGATGCTCAGCACCGGCGAGCAGGGAATGTCCCTCTCCTGGAATCTCGCCAGCAGCTCATCGCGGGAATATTTCCTGAAATGAGGGGCCAGGGCCTGCAGGAACTTGGACCAGTTCGGCACGCGCTGGGCGCGGTCGCTGAAGAGCGGATCGTTCGCAAGGTCAGGACAGCCGGCCGCATCAAGGACGCGGATGAAATTCTTCGGCACGCCGCCCATCTGAACCGCGATGATCTCGTCATCGCCGCAACGCAGGACGAAGGCTTGTGATCCCGCGGGCCGCAGTTCCGCGTGAACCTCCAGCCGCGCATCCGTATGCGCCGCGTAGATGTCCGGCATGAACGAGGCCGTGGCGTCGATCATCGTCAGGTCGATCTTGCAGCCTGTCTTCGTCCGCTCCCTGCCGAAGAGAGCGGCCATGATGGCATTGGACGCCTGCAGGGCGGTCGCCTGATCGGCGATCGTGGTGCCGCGCATGCGCGGTTCATCGGGATTGCTGAAGATGTCCAGCATGCCCGTCAACGCCTGGCCGATCGTGTCGAAGGCGGGCCGTTCCCTATTGGGGCCATCGCCGAAAAATCCGGAGATGGAACAGTAGATGAGGTTGGGGTTGATGCTTTTCAGCGTTTCGTATCCAAGCCCAAGCCGGTCGAGCACGCCCGGCCGGAAGTTCTCCAGCAGCACATCGATGTCCACGATCATGCGCTTCAGGACTTCCCTGGCTTCGGGCTTTTGCAAATCCAGGGCGAGGCTCTTCTTCTTCCGGTTGAAGGCGCGGAAGTTGTAGGCATAATTGGGAACAGGTCCGCGATTGTCGTAGACCCGGAACGGATCGCCGGTGCCTGGCCGTTCGATCTTGATGACCTCGGCGCCGAAATCGGCAAGCTGCTGGCCGGCCAGCGGGCCCGCGATATATTGCCCGAGTTCCAGAACCCGAATGCCGGCCAGGGGATTCTCGGGCTGGCTTTTTGCGACCTCAGACATTCGTGATCGATCCTTTTTCAATGTGTTCATATTCGAGAGCTTCTTATTACTGAGGCTCGATCTTGGACATGCGGAAGATGTCCGCCCAGCGGGGGATCTCGGCGCGAAGATAGCTGTCGAGCGAAGCAGGGGTGCCGGGGAAGGCGTCGGCTGTCGCCATTGTCGAAAGAAAGGTCTTGCCGGCCTCGCTGGCCAGAATCTGGTTCAGCCATTGAGCCACCTGGTTGATGATGGGCTGTGGCGTATTGGCCGGATACCAGGCGCCGAACCAGGCCTGCAGGTCGAAGCCGGCTATGCCGGATTCGATCAGGGTCGGAACGTCCGGCATCAGGGATGAACGATCGACGGTGCTCACCGCCAGAAGCTTGATGCGGTTCTGGCGGCCTTGCCCGACCACGGCCGTCATGTCGCCAAAGAAGAAATCGACGAGACCGTTGTTCAGGTCGGCGATGATGTCCGCTGTCGTCTTGTAGGAGACCGATTCCGCCAATATGCCGGTGCGCTCCTTGAACAGTTCGCCGCAGGCGAGGGGGAGATTGGAGGAATAACCGTAGGTCGACTTCCTGCCTTTGGCCTTCATTTTCTCGATGAAGGCTTTGACGTCCGATGTCTCGTCAGCCCGCGTGCACAGCACGAACGGTAGTTTGATGAGCGTCGTGACAGGCGCAAAATCCTTGATCGCATCGTAAGGCAGGTTCTTCAGAAGATAGGCGTTGTTGGCGAGGGAATTGCCGGGGCCGATGAGCAATGTGTAGCCGTCCGGCTTCGCGCGTGCGACCGCCTGAAGGGCGATGGAAGAGCTGGCGCCCGGCCTGTTTTCAACGATCATGGGCTGGCGCGCATGCTGCCGCAGTTGCTCGGCGAAAAAGCGCACCACGATGTCGGCGCCCGAGCCTGCGGGAAATCCGCAGATCACATGAATGTCCCGCTGCGGCCATTGTTCGGCCTGCGCAAAAGCGAGACGGGCCGGCAGCAAGCCTGTTGTCGCGGCAGCGCCGATCGTGAATGCTCTTCTTGTTGTCTGCACAGGTCCCCCCTTGCCCGTTCTGGCTTTTCGTCCAGACCGATTAGAGATTTTCACGAGGAAGTGCAATAAAATCAATCGATACGTGCGTTCTATCGTTCGTCTGGTCAAGATCAAGCGTTCGCAAGCAAGGTGACGCGAAGGATTCAAGAGGTGACTGATGCCGTCCGCGAAAGAGCTCTCTGCCCACAATGTTGAGTTTGAAAAAGGCATCGTCCAACTGTCGGCGAACGCGTTTCTGGCGGTTGGTTATGCGGCGTCAAATGTCGGATTTCTGGTCGCGCCATCCGGTGTCGTCGTCATCGATTCAACGGAAAGCACGGAATCGGCGCGCGAGATCCTCACGGATTTCCGCAAGCTTTGCGCGTTGCCCATTCTGGCTGTCGTGCTCACCCATGGTCATCGCGACCATATCGGCGGGATTTCCATTTTCGTCGATGAGCGTACACCGATTATCGCGCATGAGACGTTTCATAGTCATCTGGGCAGCAGCGGCCCATCGCCCGCGCGGCTCAATATGATCCGGACCAGACGACAGTTCGGCGCGGGACTGGCGCCTCATACGGAGAGGATCAACATCGGCATCGGTCCGGCCATTCTTCCCGAAGCGGGCCTCGGCAGCGGTTTCAGGCCGCCGACCCGGCTCATCAGGGGAGCGTCGGAGCAGATTGAAATCGGCGGTCTCACGCTTGCCTTGGTCGCCGCGCCGGGCGAGACGCCAGACCACATGCTGGTCTGGTCGGAGCGTGACGAAATTCTCTTTTGCGGCGACAATTACTACTGTTCTTTTCCCAACCTCTACGCGATCCGTGGAACGCCATATCGCGATTTCTCGCTATGGGCGGCGAGCCTCGATACGATGGCGAACCTGAATGCCAGCATCCTGGCGCCCGGTCATACGCGGCCCATCTTCGGCAAGGAGACCGTTCGGGAAACGCTTCTGGCTTACCACGATGCGATTCAATTCGTCATCGACAAGACCATCGAGGGCATGAACCTGGAGCTGAGCCTCGATGAGCTCGTCGGGTATGTGAAACTGCCCGCGCCGCTCGCATCAAAGCCGTTCCTGCAGGAATATTACGGCACTGTCGAATTCGCGGTTCGCGCCTTTTACAGCGGCACCATGGGCTGGTTCGACGGCAATCCGACGCATCTGCGCGGGCTCACGGCCGTCGAGCGCGCAACCCGGTTCGTGGATCTGTGCGGCGGCCAGGCGCAGCTTGTCGAAGCGATGCATGCCTCGCTAAGGCGCCAGGATTATCGCTGGTCGATGGAGCTGGCGGACCATCTCCTTGCGTTGAGCCCGGATCATGAGGATGCGCGCCAGGCGAAGCGGTCGGCACTTCTGGTTCTGGCGGCGGACGAGGGAAACGCGCCTGTCCGCAATTACTATCTCGCCTCCGCCAGGGAACTCGCCCAGACGTAACAAAAACCCGCCCAGAGGGCGGGTTTCCTTATTCATATCTCAGATCAGAGTCCGCTCAGTTGGCGAGCAGCGGAATGGTCTTCGGATCCGCAGGCTGCGGGCGAGACTGCAGATAGGCGTAGATGTCGGAGAGTTCCGCATCCGAGATGATCTTGCTCGAGAAGGGCGGCATGGCGCCGCTCGTCCCACGCACGAAGGCGATCAGGCCGTCTTCCGGCAGCTTCGTGTTGGAAAGGCGAAGACCTGCCGATCCTCCCTGACCTTCAAAGCCATGGCATTCATAGCATCCCTTGTGAATGAAAGTGGCCTTGCCCTTCTCGGCATCGCCTGCTTGCGCCGCCGAGAGGCCGATAAGGGTTGCCGCGATGGTGACCGCAAAAACTCCAAGTCTATTCATTAAAGGTTTCCTCCGGTCAGCGCGGTTGGGTCCAGACATTGAGAAGGGCAGGCTGCCCCGATTTGACGACAGCGACGGCTTCCTTGAGGGCAGGCCCAAGGTCCGCCGGATCCTTGATCGGACCCTTCGCCCACCAGCCCATGGACTCGGCAAGCTTGTGGTACTCGATATCCGGATTCATGATCGAGGTGCCGATCGGACCCAGATCATTGCCGTAGTTCGATGCGCGGTCGCGGAAGCTCGCCATGCGCTGGACGTGCATGACTTCCTGATGCCAGGCGCGGTTGTTGTGCATGACCGAGAGCAGCGGGATCTTGTGACGCGCCGCGGTCCACAACACGCCGGGGGCAAACATCAGGTCACCGTCCGATTGGATCGAGACCGAGAAGCGTCCGAGGTCGCGGTTGGCCAAGGCTGCGCCAACCGAAGCCGGCGCGCCGTAGCCGACGCCGTAGCCGCCGGAACGTCCGATCCAGTGGTGGTGCTTTTCCATCTTCCACAGGCGGTTCGGCCAGTTCGAGACATTGCCTTCCGACGCAACCAGCGACCAATCCTGATCCTTGATCGCGGCCCAGGTTTCCATGCAGAGGCGCGCTGTGGAGATCGGGCTGGCATCCCAGGCGATGGCGGCCGTCTGCAGTTCACGATTGCGCGCGTCCGCATGGGCTTTCTTGGCCTTTTCGATGCGGCCTTCGATCGCGCGCTTCTTATCCGGCGTCAGGGCCGACTTGATCGCCTCGATCAGCGCGGGCAGGGTCGCCTGTGCGTCCGCGGGCATCGCAATGTCGACGGGCTGGAAGCGCTGGAAGTCCTGATAGTTCGACTTGGTGATGAGCTCGGACGCATTGATGCTGATGAGCTTCGTGTTCTTCTTGATCTTGGGCGCATTCTCACCGATGCCGTTGACGCCGTTATCGGAATAGGCGTTGACGGTACCCCAGAAATCCGACAGCTCGAGGCCGAGGATCACGTCAGCAGAGCTGATGACGCCCGGAGCGCGCGACAGATAATGGGTGTTGGGGAAATTCATGCGATTTCTCTGGTCGACGACCGGGGCCTGCAGCAGTTCGGCCAGTTCCACCAGCAGGCCGACGCCTTCGGCGGTGCGCGCCGAGCGATCGGCGATGATGACGGGGTTCTCCGCATTCACCAGCAGACGCGCGGCTTCCTTCACCGCGCCCATTTCGCCAGCCGGCGGCGTCGGCATGTTGAACTTCGGGATGTAGAGATCCTTGTGGTGCTCGCTGAGCGGCTCTTGCTGAATGCCGGCATCGAGCGAGATGGAGACCGGCCCGAACGGTGGCGTCATCGCAACCTTGTAGCCGCGCACCATTGTGAGGGCGAAGGCCTGCGGCGACACGGGCGTATCGTCCCATTTCGTATAGTCGCGGACGATGGCGTTGATGTCCTGCGCTGAGTGGAACGTCGGCACGCCGGGCGGACGATAGGCGGCATCGAGGTCGTTACCGGCGATGATGATGACCGGCACGCGGTCGCAGAATGCGTTGTAGATGCCCATCGTCGCATGCTGCAGGCCGACGGTGCCATGCACCATGGTCATCAGCGGCTTGCCGGTGATCTTGAAGTAGCCGTGCGCCATGCCGACGCCGGACTCTTCATGCATGCAGCTCAGATATTCCGGGCTCTTGTTCTCACCGTAGTTGATGAGCGATTCATGCAAAGCACGGAAGCTGGAGGCGCAGTTCGACGGCGTATACTTGATGTCGAGCGTCTTGATGACGTCGACCATGAAGTCCGAGCCAGCCTTGCCGCCGATGCGGTTGCCTTCCGCTTCGGGAGTGCCGACCTCAGCCGCAATGCGCTGGGCGGTGGGCGGCAAAGCCGAGGGGAGAGGGCGGGGGGCGGTCGGAACCGCGGCCTGCGCAGGCGTCATCGTCGCCAGAGCCGGGGCCGCGCCGGCGAGGGCCGCGCCTCTCAGGAAGTTTCGACGGTTTGTGGGGACGCCGTCTACGGGACCAGTCATGCAACCTCTCCTTCGTTTAGTGATGATTCACGTTGCTGTTCGATGTCTGAGCAATCGTCAGCGGGCAGCCGAAACCGTTTGCCGTCGCGGGCATCAATTGCAGGATTCCAATGTCGATGGATTCAGATGAGCGGGCTTGCAGGGATGTGCACTGGTGGCAACCGGCAGATTCGCAAACGGAAAGAACCGACGCGCGCTTATTCCGTCCCTGCGCATCCGAACCTCCCTGTGCCGCATCCCAATTCCTGCCCAACCATAGCAGTTATTATGATGCTGTCACCACGGTAAAATTACGTATCACAGTGCTGCATCAAAATTTTATGGCATGAAAATTTTTGAACTCGAGCATGAAAATTTTGAAGATCGCGGTCTTGCAGACGAACATCATTCACTGCGGGGCCGCGTTGCGTCGTGACTATTTGCTCGGATATTTTGAAATCAATATTTTGGCGCGGGCGCGGTCTTCCTTCAGGAAGTCGCCGAATTCCTTGGGTGATCCAAACGACGGCTCGAGGAACTGCGTCGTCATGAAGTCTGCCATGTTCTTCTGTTGCATGACGGCGACAATTTCTTTGTTCAGGCGCGCAACGACCGCGTCCGGCGTTTTCGCGGGAACGACAACGCCCCACCACGGCTTGCCGGGATAGTCGCCAAGCCCGGCTTCATCCAGGGTCGGGACATTCGGAATGCCTGGCAAGCGCTTCGAACTGCGCACGCCGAGAATATGGACGCGCTTGTCGTCGAGATAGCCCGCGATATTCCCGAGGCCGATACGCGCCACGTCTATCTCGCCGGCGAGGAGCGCATTCACGATCTCGCTGCCGCCCTTATAGGGCACGGCGATGAGTTCGGTTTTCCAGTAATCGTTGAGCCACCGGCGGAACGTGTCGACAGTGGAGCCCGGACCAAGCGTGCCGAAATTGTATTTGCCGGGTGAGGACACCGCCAGTTTGCGCAGAGCGTCAATGGAGGCGACATTGTCGGCCTGTTTTGCCAGCACCGCTTCCATGACGAAGTACATGTTGGTGACCGGGCGGAAATCGGTATCCGGATCATAGGGCAGCTTGCCCAGCGTGAATGGGTTGTAGGACATGGCGTCGGCGCTGGTCAGGCAGACGGTGTTGCCGTCCGGATCGGCCTGGGCGCATTCCTGAGCGCCGATGATCATATTGGCGCCGGGACGATTGACGACGACGACGGGCTGGCCCAGACGCGGCGACAGTTCCTGTCCCAGGTAACGGGCGGCGACATCCGTCACCGAGCCGGGTGCGATCGGTACGATGAGCTTGATGGGCTGGTTCGGCCAGGTCTGCGCGGAGGCATGGGGACCGGCGAGACACGCCAGCGCAAGCGCCGACATAAATGCCATGCGTGTTCTCATCGAAACCTCCCGCCGCCCAAACAAGCTGATCGTTTATCGCGCATATGTGGGAGCGCGCCGGTGAGCGTACTCCATTTGATCGATTATTTTCAATCTATGATCAATTTATCGATTCAGCAAGCGGGGGATTTTTACCGCTGCGCACCGATCAGATCGCGCATCTGCTCCTGGGTCTTCTGGAAATGGCGGGTCAACAGCTGCACGGCTTCGTCCGCCTTACGATCAATGGTCGCCTGCATGATGGCGCGGTGTTCCTCGTCGGCGTCTCCCCGCTGGCCGCCCGCGGCGATCGCCAGCAGGCGATAGCGCTCCGTCGCCTCGAAGAGCTGATCGCAATAGGTTAGGACCCATGTCGAGCCGCAGGCCGACAGGAGGCTGGAATGGAAACGTTTGTGCGCGACAGTCCATTGCGACGGACCAGGGCCGCCATCGTCACGTGGGGTGCGCAGCAAACGATGTAAACTCAAGAGGATATCCTCCTCCCATGCGATGCTTCCATCTTTGATGGAGGCACGTAACGCCGCCTCGTTGATCATGCAGCGCGCCCGGGTGATGTCTTCCAGCTCTTCGACGCTGACGGGCGCGACCGTAAAGCCGCGCCTGTCCGTCTGCTGAAGCAGATTCTGGTTCAGCAGGCGGTTCAGCGCTTCGCGAACGGGGCTGAAGCCGACGTCAAAGCGTTCGCATAGCGCCCGAATGTTGATCTTGGCGCCGGCCGCCAGGGTTCCGTACAGAATTTCCCCGCGCAGTTTTGTGTAGATGGCGGTGGCGAGGGTGCTGTTTGCCGGGTCGCCGGGGTTGGTATCTTCGGGCACGGGTCACCTATGTATACGAAATTGAATCGATGAATATGCATAGAAAAGAAGATTTATCGATAAAAATTGACGATGCCACGTTTCATCTGTTAGCCAGACCAAAAGGAGAGGTCTCGTGGCGAAGCAGGCTGACACATCGAAAAATGGCGCGCACATCTCCTTCAAGACATATCCGATCCCGACACAGGATAGCGGCCCCTACATTCTCGCAGAAGGGCCTGATGGCAGGATCTGGTTTTGCGAGAGCAGGACGTCCCGCATCGGCAGGCTGGATATTTCGACCGGTATGATCGAGGAATACGCCTTGCGCGATCCCGACAGCATGCCGATCGGCATTATCGCGGGCAGCGATGGATGCGTGTGGTTCACCCAGAAGCGTGGCAATCGCATCGGCCGGATCACAACACAGGGCGAGATCACGGACTTCCCGTTGCCGCGCGGCAAGGCCGGTCCTGACGCCATAGCGCTCGGGCCGGACGGTGCGATCTGGTTTGCGGAAACCGATATCGATCGCATTGGGCGCATCACGCCGAGCGGTGAAATCATCGAATATGGCGACGGCATCACGCCCGGCAGCCGCCCGCTGGCCATGGCCGAGCGGGACGGCAAGCTCTGGTTCTCCGAAGCCGGCGGCGGCCGCATCGGCTGCATCGATATGGCAGGTCGCGTGCGTGAATACGCGATCCCCAGTCGCGACAGCCAGCCGCGCGCGCTTGCAGCTCATCCGAATGGAACGATCTGGTTCGTCGAGACCAACTCCAATGCGCTCGGCCGCGTTGATCGCGAGGGCAACATCGTGGAGTTTCGGGTGCAGACACCCGATGCGTCTTTGCGTGGTGTTGCCGTCGCCGCCAACGGCGAACTCTGGTTCACGGAGAATTTCGCCAACAAGGTGGGCCATATGACGCCTGAGGGAACCGTGCTCGGCGAATATGATATTCCTGTTCCAGGCAGCGGGCCTCGCTGCATCATGGTCCATTCGAGCGGGCGGATTTTCTTCGGCGCATTTGATATCGGCGCCATTTGCGAAGTCGTCATCGGGGCGTAGGGCCACCCGACAAGCTTGACCGACATCTTTCCTGTCGCCATTTCGGTGCTCTGCCTGTATCGCTGGGTCAGCGGCACATGGAACGAGGCTGCAAAACAGGGAGGGATGTCATGAGATTTGCGGCAGTGCTTGGGCTCGTGTTTGCATGTGCGATGTCCACGACGGGTGTTGTCCGGGCGCAGGACTATCCGGCGCACCCGATCCGCGTCCTTGTCGGCTTTCCCGCCGGTAGCGGCGCCGACATCGTCACCCGCTTCTTCGCCAACAAGATCCAGACGGCTGCCGGCCAGACGGTCATCGTCGAGAACCGGCCTGGCGCCAACGGCAACATCGCGATGGGCCTTGCGACCAAGGCCAAGCCGGACGGCTACACCATCCTGTTCTCATCGAATTCAACCATTCTCGCGGGCGACCTGCTTTACAAGGATCTCGGCTTCGATCCGCAGAAGGACCTCACGCCCGCCGCCTTGTTTTCCGAGACGACATTCGTCCTGGTGGTTCCGTCATCCTCGCCGGTGAAATCGGTCGCCGAACTGACGGCGGCTCTCAAGGCCAATCCGCGGAACAAGTTCGGTTATGCCAATCAAACGTCGCAGGTCTCGGCTGAATACTACAAGGCAACCGCCGGTTTTCAATCCGTGCCGGTTTCCTATCGCTCGGGGGCGGATGCGCTCAACGATCTCTCGTCAGGCAGCCTCGATTACGTGATCATCGATGGCACGTTCGGCAACAGCCAGGTCAAGGCGGGAAAGGTGCGGGCGCTGGCGGTGACGACGAAACAGCGCCATTCCGTTTTGCCGGACACGCCGACCATGCAGGAGCTGGGCATGCCCGACTTCGACTTTTCCGCATGGTGGGGCGCCTATCTGCCAGCCGGCACGTCGCCGCAGATCGTCGCGAAGATCGGCCACTGGCTCAATGCGGCTTCGGCTGACGAAGACACGAAGTTGTTCCTTGATAAGGTCACGGGCACGCCGCTGAACGCCGATGCGGAAGGCGCGAAAGCGCGCATCGCGCGGGAATCAGCACGTTGGCGGGCGGCCATCAAGGCGGCGGGCATGGAGCCGCAATAGGCATTGATCGCTGGACGCCGTGAACGCGGCGTCTGCAAGGTTGGAACGATGCGCGGTGTTGCGCGAACTTGGAGCGGGCGTTGACGGACGATATTCTGGACAGGTTTTTCTATGCGCGCTCGCTCGCCATCGTCGGCGCTTCGACGGATCCCAACAAGCTTGGCGGACGTCCGATCCGGCAGAACCTGCAGCTCGGTTTCGCCGGGCGGCTGCTGCCGGTCAATCCGTCATCGCGCGAGGTGCAGGGCCTGCCGGCCGTCGCCTCCATCGATGATCTGCCTGATGACGTGGACTGCGCGGTGATCGCTCTGCCCTATGCAGGCGTGGAGGCGGCCGTCGATGCCTTGGCGCGCAAGCATGTGCCGCTGACGGTTGTGCTCAGTTCCGGCTTTGCCGAGCATTCGGATGAGGGACTTGCCACGCAACAGCGTATCGTCGCGCGCGCCCGCGCCTCGGGCATGCGGCTGATCGGCCCCAACAGCATGGGCGGCATCAGCTTCGAAAACCGCATGAGCGCCACGTTCACCTCGATCAATGAACATGAGAGCCGCGCTTTTCCGCAGCTCGGCGGTATCAGCATCGCGAGCCAGAGCGGTTTTGTCGGCTCGCATCTGATGGGTTTGATGCGCGACCGAGGTCTCGGCATCGCCAAATGGCTTGCCACCGGCAATCAGGCCGATGTCGATCTGGCCGATTGTATCGTGCATTATGCACGCGACGAGGTGACGAAGATCATCGCGGTCTATCTCGAAGGCGCCGGCCGTGCCGATGCGCTGCGGGATGCGTTCGATCTTGCACGCGCTGCCGGCAAGCCGGTCGTGGCCCTGAAGGCGGGACGCACCGAGCTTGGCGCCCGCGCCGTGGCCTCGCACACAGCCTCTCTCGTGGGTGGGGCGGAAGCCTATGAGGCGGTCTTCCGCCGCCATGGCGTCGTTAACGCCACCTCGCTCGATGAACTGATCGACGTGGTTGCCGCGCTAGACACAGGCCGTGCGCCGAAAGGGCCGCATCTGGGCGTCGGCACAGTCTCGGGGGGCTTCGGGATCCTCATCTCAGACGCGGCCGCCGAAAACGGTTTCGATATTCCTGAGTTGTCTCCCGAGCGCCAGACGCGCGTGCGCAAGGCCTATCCGCTGGCATCCACCCGCAATCCCGTCGACATGGGCTCGCTTGCCCGCTTCGAACATGCGATCGAGGCGTTGCTGGAGGAAGAGTATGACAGCGTGCTGTTCGTGGCGGGGCATTTCGGCCTGCTCGCCAGCCAGGTTGCCGGGCTGCACGCGCATCTCGTCACGTTCAGGGCGCGCTATCCCGCGCCCTTCATCGGGCTTGTGGCGACACTGACGGACCATTGGCGCCGCGCATTCCAGCAGCTTGGCGTCTTCACCTGCGAGGACCCGGCGCGCGCGGTGCGCGCCATGGCGATCGTGCGCGATGTTCGCTCGCGTGGGCCACATGACGCACCGGAGTCTTTGCCGGATGTGGCTGATTTCGATGTGGCTGCGCTGATGGAGCGAGGAGACGAACTCGCGGCGCGCAATGTCCTGCGCGCCATCGGCGTGCCGGTCGTGGCCGATGAACTGGCGACGAGTGCCGCCGAAGCCGCCACCATTGCGCGGCGCATGGGTGGTCGCCTTGTGCTGAAAGTGGCTTCGCCCGATATCCTGCACAAGAGCGACATCGGCGGCGTCCGGCTGGGCGTCACGGCAACCGATGCGGCGGAGGCGTTCGAGCAGATCATGTCGCGCGCGCGCGCGGCTCATCCGCAGGCGCGCATCGACGGCGTCATCGTGTCGCCGATGATCGAGGGCGGTATCGAGACGATTGTCGGCGTCAAACGCGATGAGGTCTTCGGGCCCATCGTCATGTTCGGACTGGGCGGCGTCCTGGTCGAGGTGTTTCACGATACCGCTGTTGCGGCGGCGCCATTCGGACGCGAGACCGCGTTGCGGATGATCCGCTCGGTGAAAAGCTATCCATTGCTCGCCGGCGTGCGCGGCCGGCCGGGTGGGGATATTGACGCCCTGGCGGACGCGCTGGCGCGGATTTCCGTCTTTGCGCACCGCAACGCTCGTCTGGTCGGATCGATCGACGTCAACCCTCTGCTCGCCTTGCCCGATGGCGTCGTCGCGCTTGATGCACTGATCGTGCCGGACGCGGGGAGTGAGACGCTCTCAAATCACATAATTTGACGTGTATTTATCCATTTGCCTTGTTACTGCGGTGCATTATTAGAAGGCGAGAATGACTAAGTTATAGGCATGTAGTGGTTATTTTTAAGCCAATCCTGGTCGGTACGGATTTACGCGAGCGTAGTCTTTGTTGCCTGGGGGCCTTTCTCGCTATCGTTCTGACCAGCGCGGGCTGGTGCCTCGTATTTCACGATACCTCGCCCTTGATTATTGCGCCGATCGGCGCGTCGGCCGTTATCGTCTTCGCCATTCCGGCAAGTCCGTTGGCACAGCCGTGGCCCGTCATCGGCGGCAATGTGATTTCCGCCTGCGTCGGGCTCGCCATCGCCTGGCTGGTTCCTGATCTCACGTTTGGTCCCGCACTGGCGGTCAGTGTGGCGATCGCAGTGATGTCCCTGACGAGAACCCTGCATCCGCCGGGAGGCGCGGTGGCGCTGACGGCGGCGCTGGGCGGCTCCGGCGTGGCAAAATGGGGCGCGTTGTTTCCGCTGATGCCGGTGGGGGCGAATTCTGTCGCCCTGGTTCTGGCAGGCATTCTGTTCCACCGGCTTTCGGGGCGGTCATATCCGCACCGCGCGGTGAGCCCGCCGAAAGCTGAAACCTATCTCGACGGCTCGTTCATCGCCGCCGATCTGGATCAGGCCCTGGTGCAGATGGGAGAAACCTTCGATATCGCGCGCTCCGATCTGGAGCTGCTCCTGCACCAGGCGGAGCTCAATGCCCGCAAGCGTCGCCAAAGCTCCATGGTGACTTAAACGCGGTAAGCATCATTTATTTGGCCGTGGGTCCCGTCTGCGCTTTCACAAAGCGGGTCAACTGATCGATCACGCGGTCGACGGTTTTGAATTCCTCCGGCGAAATCTGTTCCATGAGGCTGCGGTTCCAGGCTGAAACGCTGCGCCGCATGCGCTCGTAAGCCTCCGTGCCCTTTCGCGTCAAGGTCAGGAAAGTGCTGCGCTGGTCCTCCTCGCTGCGGGTGCGTGCGAGGTAGCCGAGGTCCGCCAGACGGGAAGAGAGCCGGCTGGTCTGGCCCTGGTCGAGAAACATGCCGGAGGCCACATCGCGAATGCTCACCGGCGAATGGGCGGCGACATAGGACAGCACGCGGCATTCCAATAGCGACATCTCGGTGCGCGCGGCGACCACGGTTTCCGCCTGACGATCCAGCGCTCGATTGAGGCTCGCCATCTTCTGCGCGAACAGCGTGGTGACGTGAGGCAGCTCGCCGGTTGAGGAGGGGCCTGGGGCCGCCATCTTTGTCTTGCTCATCTTCACCTCACTAGCACAATGACCAGGAGAAACAATGACATTGACATATATGATAAAGTCATATAGTTAGTCTTTTAAAAATCGACACCCGGCGAGGAAACATGGCGCATCTGACAAAAGCCTATCCGCATATGACGCCGCTCGACGAGCGTGCCGCGCGCAAGCTCGAAAGACGCAGCAAGATCATCCCGCTGGAGGAGGCGGGAAAGATCATCGCGTCCAAGCGCTCGCTGTCGCTGGCGGGTTCGCATTCCGCCGATGCGGCCATGGCGCTGATCCGGGCCGCGATCCGCGCCGGCGCCAAAGACATGACGATGATCCCGCCGGTCACCGCCTCCATCGCCGCCGATCTCCCGATTGCCGCGGGCATGCTGAAGAAGCTTTATCTGTCCTATGTCGGCTTCGAATACCTCGGCCTCGCGCCTGCCTTCCGCAAGGCGGCCGCCGAGAAGACGCTCGATATCGTCGAGGCTGACGAGCCGTTCATTATCCTTGGTACGCAGGCGGCGGCCGGCGGGCGGCCGTTCGCGCCGGTGCAATATCTTTATGAAGCTGTATCGTTGCCGGAGCTCAATCCCGAACTAAAGAAGGTCGTGGACCCGTTCACCGGCAGGGAGGTCTATGCCATCCCGCCGCTGCCGTCGGAGGTGTTTATCATGCATGCGCAGGTTGCCGACGCCTATGGCAATGCGCAGTGCTGGGGCGGCACCGGGCAGGAGCGCGACAAGGCGAAGGCGGCCGATCTGGTGATCGTACAGGCCGATGAGATTGTCAGCGACGAATTCATCTCGCGCGATGCCTCGAAGACCACAATCCCCGGCATCTGGGTCGACCATGTCGTGCATGTGCCCTACGGCGCGCATCCGACGTTCTCATCGAACAATTACGCCCTCGATGAAGATCACCTGAAGCTCTATCTCGATCTCGTCCGCAACGGCCGCGCCGAGGAGTATCTGCAGAAATACGTGTTCGAGCCGAAGGATCATCTGGACTATCTCGAGCGCATCGGTGGCCTGCCGCGCACCACGCAGCTCCGCCGCATGCTGTCCGGCGTTTGATGAGAGGCGGACAATGACAAAAATCGCAACGCCCGGAACCGACCGCTACTCCACCGCCGAATTCATGGCCATTCTGATTGCCCGCTATTGTTCGGGCGACCGCGAACTCATGGGCAGCGGCGGCGCCAACCAGCTCGTCTCGCTGGCGGCGAGCCGGCTGGCGCAGTTGACCGTGGCGCCGAACCTCTGGCTCTTCTCCGGCGGCGCCGGCGTCTACAACAGCAAGTTCGACACTTTGCCGATCAGCACCTGGGATCCGCGCGCGGGCTATCAGGCCGAGAGCAGGATTCTGATTGCCGACGTCGTCGACAACGGCACCAAGGGCCGCAAGGCTGGAGACCGGATCGCGCGCGGTGGTTCTGGCTATGGCGGCCTGCAGATCGACAAATATGGCAACATCAACATGATCGGGATCGGCGGTCCCTATCCCAACCTCAAGGTGCGTGGGCCAGGCTCGGTCGGCGTCGTCTGGCTGGGTTCGGGTCCGAACAATGTCTATCTCGAACACCACAACAAGCGCACCCTGGTCGACAAGGTCGATTATCGCAGCGCTGCCGGCTGGATGAACGGCGGCAACGAGCGGTTCGAGACGCTCAATGGCCGTGACGGGCCGCAGCTTGTGTGGACGCCGATCTGCGTCTGCGATTTCACCGAGGACGAGCATCGCATGCGCCTCGTCTCTGTGCATCCGGGGTTTACCGTCGAGGATGTCATCGAGAACACCGGCTTCGAACTCGTCATTCCCGACAATGTGATGACGACCACGCCGCCGACCGATCGTGAACTCGATATCCTGCGGACGCGGGTCGATCGCGACGGCCTGCTCAAGACGCGCCGGATGACCGTGGGATAAAGCCGATGCGACTGGATGCTGCTCTCAAACGCCATGCGGTGACGAAGCCCGGCGAAGAGGCGCTGCTGTTTCAGGGGCGCCGCCTGAGCTGGGGAGACTTGAACGAAGGCGTCAATCGCTTCGCCAACGCGCTTCTGAAGCTCGGCGCGCGGCATGGCGACCGTGTCATGCTGCTGATGAACAATTCGGTCGAGTTCATTACCGTCTATTACGCGCTGGCCCGCATCGGCTGCATCAGCGCGCCGGTCATGCCGACGCTGACGGCAACGGACATCGAATATATCGCCGAGACTCTGGCCGCCAAGATGATCATCGCCGATGGTCCCTCGACAGAGCTGGCGGTCGGCATTTCCCGCAAGGTTGCCTCGGTGACGGCGGTGATCGGCGTCGGCGAGCATGCCCTGCCGCTCGACCTGGCGGCGCTGGCGCAGGCGGCAGGCACTCACGATCCGGGTATGGATGTCGACACGCACGATCCGCTGACGATCAAATTCACCAGCGGCACCACCGGCTTGCCGAAGGGCTGCGTGCGCAGCCACTATAACTTCGTGATGGCGTCGATCGCGATCCAGGTGGAGACGCCGGTTCTGGATGATGACATCGGCCTTATCGCGCAGCCGTTCGCGGCCGGCATGGCGGTGATGCTGCTGGCGGTCTATGTGTTCAAGGGCGTGCGCATGATCGTGCTGCCGGCCTTCGATGCCGGGCAGTATCTCAGCACCATCGAGACCGAGCGCGTCACCCACGCGGCCGCCATGGACTGGATGGCGCGGCGTTTTTCGGCGCATCCGTCCTTCGCGACGACCGACCTCAGCTCGCTGCGCATTCTGCATGGCATCAACCAGCTTGGCTCGCTCATCCCGATCTATGCGCAGGGGACGTTCAAGGCCGGCATCACGGCAGGCTATGCGTCATCGGAGGCGGGCGGCCTGGTAACCTTCAAGACGCCGGTGGATTTCGCGCGCGTCGCCGTCGACCCCAGCTTCAACGGCGGTCATTCAAGCGGCAGGGCCTGTCGCCTGCATCAGGTGCAATGCCTCGACGATAATCTGCGACCGGTTCCGCACGGTGAGGTCGGCGAACTGGCAATCAAGGGGCCGACGGTTTTTACCGAATACTGGAAAGCGCCGGAGGAGACCGCCAAGACCTTGAAGGATGGATGGCTGCTGACGGGCGATCTCGCCGAGATCGATGCGGACGGTTACATGTATCTGCGCGGGCGCAAGCGCGACATGATCCGCACCGGCGGTCTCAATGTCTATCCCGCTGAGATCGAACCGCGCCTGCTGCTCTATCCGGGCATCAGCGAGATCGCCGTCATCGGCATTCCTGATCGCGAATGGGGCGAGCGTGTGGTTGCCTGTGCGACAGCCTCACAGGCGATCGACGAGGCGGCCTTCATGGCGTACTGCCGCGAGAACCTGGCGCCGCACAAGCGGCCGAAGGCTTTCTATGTTCTGGAGCGCTTTCCCATGACTGCGTCGGGAAAGGTCAAGAAGGCTGATCTTGTCGAGATCGTCCAATCGATGGCGGCAACATCATGAGCGCTCCCACGATGAACCGGGTGTCGGAGAAGGAACTGGAAGACGTGCGGTGCGCGGTCGCCGCTCTGGGCAACAGCCTGACGCCGTCGATGCTCGAACAGACGACGGCCCTTTATACAGCGCCGCATAGCCCGGAGCCGCCGGATGATGTCGCCATCATTCGGGATCGCGCCTATGGCGCGGACGAGCGTCACCGTATCGATCTTTTCAAGGGCGTGCCAGGCTCGGCATCGGACACCGCGGTGTTGTTCGTTCATGGCGGCGGGTTTGTCGCCGGCGACAAGCGCAAGCCGGGAAGCCCGTTCTACGAGAACATCGGCATCTGGGCCGCCCGCAACGGCTTTGTCGGCGCAACGATGACCTATCGTCTGGCGCCGGCCTCGCCCTGGCCCGCCGGGGCCGATGATGTTGCTGCCGCAGCGGCGTGGCTTACGGACAATGGGAGTGCCTACGGGATCAAGAAGGTCATCCTGTTCGGCCAGTCGGCCGGTGCGGCCCATGTGGCAACTGCGATCGCCCTGCAGGAGCAGAAGCTCGCGTCATGCGGCGTGATCGGCGCGGTTCTGCTGTCGGGTGTCTATGACCTGAGCATCTCCAATCCGAATGCCATATCCAAGGCCTATTATGGTGAGGATGCCTCGCTCTATGCGGCGCGATCCTCGCAGAGCGAGTTGGTTACCGCGAAGATGCCGATGCTGGTCGGCATGGCTGAATATGATCCGGTGCACTTTCAGCGCCAGTCCATGGGATTGATCCAGGCCATGTCCGGCGCGCGCAAGATGCTGCCGCCGCTGGTTCAATTGCTGGGGCACAATCATCTGTCGGGCGTGCTGCATATGGGGCTGCCCGACGACCAGCTCGGTCTGGCGATCAGGCTTTTCGCAGCGGGATTGAAAGCCTGATGCGGTGCTGACAACGGTTTGAGGGAGAGCGGCTTGGATATCGAGGCGAGCGGTCTGTCTGTCGAGGAATGCTACCGGCTGTTGACGGGTGTCGTCGTGCCGCGGCCCATCGCGTGGGTAACGTCCTTGTCCGAGGCGGGCGTCGTCAACCTGGCGCCGTTCAGCCATTTCACCTTCGTCGCTGCGAAGCCGCCGATGCTGGCGATCAGCGTCGGCCGCAAGGCCGGCAAGATGAAGGATACGTCGGCCAACATCCTCGCCACGAAGGAATTCGTCGTCAACATCGCCTCCTTCGATCTGGTCAGCGAGGTTCATTCGAGCGCCATCGAATATCCGCCTGAGGTCAGTGAGGTCGATATTCTCAAACTGGAGACGCGGCCGAGCCTCGTCGTGAAACCGCCGGCGATAGCGCGCTGCCCGGTGCAGATGGAGTGCGTGCTGCACCAGTGCATCGACATCGGCCCACGCAAGACGCAGCTCATCATCGGCGAAGTGCTGCGGTTCCGAGTGCGCGACGGGCTGATGCGCGACGGCAAGATCGACACGATGGAGCTGCAGCCCCTGGCCCGGCTTGGGGGGCCAAACTACGCGACCTTGAGCGAGGTTGTGACGATGGCGGCTATCGACAGGACGGCAAAGAGCTGAAAGCTGGACGGCAGGAAAGAGACAAAAACAAAACGGGAGGTATATCATGACGATGTCGAAGAGGTTCGTGCTCGGTGCCGGGCTTGCCGGGTTGGCCATCTCTGTTGCACCCCGCTCGGCGCTTGCCAATGACGACTATCCCAACAGGATGATCTCGCTGATCTGCGCGCTGCCGCCCGGCACGGGCGCCGATATCATCGTGCGTTATTTCGCCGAGAAGCTCGGCGAGCTCGTGCCCGTCACCGTCATCGTCGAGAACCGGGCCGGCGCCTCGGGCAATATCGCGGCGGAATATGTGGCACGGGCCAAGCCGGATGGCTACACCATCTATCTGCATGGCGCGAACACAATTGCCGCCAATCTCAATCGGCTGAAGAACCCGCAGTACAAGGCGGAAGACCTGCAGGTCGTTTCCAATGTGCAGAGTCAGGCGTTCTTCATCGGCGTGCCTGCCGCCGGTCCGATCAAGACATTGAGCGACCTGACCGAGGCGATGAAGAAGAAGGGCGACAAGGCCAGCTATGGCTCTTCGAACATTTTCGGCCAGATCGTCGGCGAGCTTTATAAGATCAAGATGGGGCTGGATCCGACCCTGGTGCAATATCGGACGTCCACGCAGGCGATGAACGATATGCTCAGCGGCTCAATCGACTACGGCGTCTGGGATCCGACCTTCGCCATATCCCAAGCCAGGGAAGGGCGTATCCGGCTGCTCGGCATCAGTTCGAGTGAGCGCATGGACATCGCGCCTGATATTCCGACCATGATCGAAGGCGGCGTGCCGGATATGGATATGCGGAGCTGGTTCGCCACCATGGTTCCGGCAGCAACCCCGCGGCCGATCGTCGACAAGCTGAATAAACTGTTCAACCAGATCCTCAGCACGGAAGAGACGCGGAAATTTTTGGCGACAGCCGGTGGCGTTCCGTTCATCGTGACGCCGGACGAGGGGCAGGCCATGTTCCTGAAAGCCAATGTCGATTACAAGGAACTGGTCCGGCAGGCCAATATTCTGGAGAACTGAACGGGAGGATTATCATGGCGGCGTTGAAGAGGTTTGCACTTGGTGCTGCACTTGTCGCCGGATTGACAGCGTCGGCCGCTGCCGAAGACTATCCCAATCGAACAATCTCGCTGATCTGTGCGCTGCCGCCGGGCACCGGCGCCGATGTCATCGTGCGCTACTTCGCCGAGAAGCTGGGGCAGCTCGTGCCGGTCGCGGTCATCGTCGAGAATCGGGCCGGAGCGGGCGGCAATATCGCGGCGGAGTATGTCGCCCGGGCAAAGCCCGACGGCTACACCATCTACCTGCATGGCGCGAACGGCATCGCCGCCAATCTCAATCGGCTCAAGCACCCGCAGTTCAAGGCGGAAGACCTGCAGGTCGTTTCCAATGTGCAGCGCCAGGCCTTCTTTATCGGAGTCTCGGGCGACAGTCCGATCAAGACGCTGCCTGAACTGACCGCGGCTCTCAAAAACAAGGGCGACAAGGCCAGCTACGCCTCTTCGAGCATCTTCAGCCAGATGGTCGGTGAGCTTTACAAGATCAAGATGGCTGTCGATCCGACGATCGTGCAATACCGGGCTTCATCGCAGGCGATGAGCGATATGAACAGCGGTGCGGTCGACTACGGTGTCTGGGATCCGGTCTTCGGCCTGTCGCAGGCACGGGAAGGGCGCATCCGCCTTCTTGGGATCAGTTCGAGCGAGCGCATGGACATAGCGCCCGATGTTCCCACCATGATCGAAGGCGGCGTGCCGGATATGGACATGCGCAGCTGGTTCGCCACCATGGTTCCGGCGGCGACGCCGCGACCGATCGTCGACAAGCTCAACACGCTGTTCAACCAAATCCTCGGCACTGAAGAGACCAGGAAATTTCTGGCGACCGCCGGCGGCATCCCGTTCATCGTCACGCCCGATGAGGGGCAGGCGATGTTCCTCAAAGCCAATGTCGATTACAAGGAGTTGGTGCGGCAGGCGCATCTTCTGGAGAACTGATCTGAATGACCGAGGCGAAGCGAACCTATCGGGATTTGTTGGGCATCCGCATTACCTATCGCGGTAAGGACCGTTTCGAGGCTGAGATGCTCGTCAGGGACGATCTTTGCCGCGTCGGAGACATGCTGCACGGCGGCGTGTTCATGGGCTTTGGCGATTCCGTGGGCGCGCAGGCGTCCCTCGTTCACCTTCCCGAAGGCAAGACGACGAGCACGATCGAGAGCAAGACCAATTTCTTTGCGTCCGTGAAAGTAGGCGAGACGGTGCGGTGCGTTTCCACGCCCCTGCATGTGGGACGCACCACGATCGTCATCGAATCCCGCATTTTTCGGGCCGATGGCAAGCTCGCCGCCATCGTCACCCAGACGCAGATTGTGCTCGACCGGCGATAACCCCTCAGTTGGGCTGGATCGCCTTCTTTGCCCGCTCCACCAGTTCGGGCGGCTGGCTGACGATATCGCGGATCGCCGCTTCCAGGATCGTGCTGTCGACAGGATCGAGATCGACGCCGGTCTTGGCGCATTCATCAAGAAAGGCCTGGTCTTTCATGGTGGCGTCGAAGGCCTGGCGCAGGGCCGCCACTCTCTCGGCGGGCACGCCGGGCGGTGCGAGGAAGGGCCGTCCGACGACGATGGATCCCGAGAGCAGGCGCAGGACGGCTTTCTCTTCCGGCGTCGACACCAGTTCCTGCAGCAGCGGCACGTCCGGCAATTCCTTGTTGCGGACGCGGCCGACCTGCACGATCGGCCGGATGGTCTTGTCCTTCAGCCATTGCGGCCGTTCGGCGACGATCGATTCATAGGTGGTGCCGCTGCGCGATTCGACCTCGCCGGATTCCATGGCGAGATCGATCTCGCCAGCGCTCTTGTAGCCGGGGACGATGCGGAATTTCGTCTTCAGCATATTGTTCATGATGATCGGATAGAGCGCCGCCATGGAGCCGATGCCGGTGGCGCCGGCGATCGTCTCTCTGGTCTTCAGGTCCTCGAAGCTCTTGATGCCTGAGCGCGCCGTCACAATGGTCAGGAGATTGGTCGAGCTGACCGATCCGAGCCAGTTGAACTTGGCGACGTCGAACCGCACGCCGGTGCCGTCGACCACCTGATGCACCGGAATGGTGCCGTTGACGGTGCCGATGACGGAGCCATCGCGCGGCGCCACATTGTAGAGATGGTTGGTTGCCAGGACATGGCCGCCGCCGGGCATGTTCTGCACGACCATGGTGGGATTGCCGGGAATGTAGCGCGGCATGTGGTGCGACAGCGCGCGGGCGGAGCGGTCATAAGGGCCGCCGACACCGGTGCTGGTGATCACGTAGATGGTACGGCCGTGATAGAACTGCGCCGTGTCGTCGGCTGCGGCGGCTGCCGCAGCCTGGACGATGAAGGCGATCATCGTCATCGGTAACCGCATTGACCTCATCATGGCGCTCCCTCCCTGGAAATATGCCGTGAACGAGGGTAGCGGGGCCGCTCTTATGCGGTTCCGCTATCCATCAGATGCCGTGGTTCGGATCATGATAAAGCTCGCCGACGATGCCGGTCAGTCCCGGCTTGGAGTCGGCGATATGATAGCGGCCGTCCTTGTCGCGGCCGAGCCGGCCGCGGCTGCGAAGCTCATCGAGCGCGGCGGCGACTTCGCGGCCGTCGGTGCTGCCGACGGCTTCGACCAGATGCGTGTAGTATAGCGGGCCGACCTCCAGCGCCTGCTCCACGGTCTGGAAGCGCGCCGGGCCGTAGCTCGGCTTGGCGGCACAGCGCATGTGGACGATTTCGTGGCCGCGGCCGAAGGGCCTCGTGCAGTCGAATCCGGCCTTGGCGCCGGTGCGGCGGCCGTTCAATGACGGGTCCATCGGCATGCCCATCATGCCGTTGACGACGACAATGTCCTCATCCGCCTGGAAGCGCGTGCCGATCGCCCATTCCACTTGACGGTCGTCATGCACGTTGATGTCTTCGTCGAAGACATAGATCTGTTTGATCTGCAGGATGGCGCCGAAGATCGCCAGCATGGCGTTGCGCGCCTCGCCGTGGCGATGCTGCTTCATGGAAATGCGCAGCGTCCCTGAGCCACCCGAGAGCGAGCGCGAACTCACCGCGATCGGCTCGCGGCAGACGGTCTTCAGAATGCGCATGGCCGTGGCCTCGACGCGTAGCGCCGTCATACAGGCGGCGTCGGTCTGGTCGAGCACGAAAGCAGTGCCGTGCTGCAGGGTCTGGTGCAGGACATCCTTGCGCATGGTGATCGCGGTGCAGGTGAACACAGGGTCCATGTGGATGGCACCGTAATAGCCCATATATTCGCCGAACGGCCCTTCCGGCTCATAGTAGCCGCGTTCGTCGAGATAGCCTTCGAGGATGATCTCGGCATCGGCCGGCACCAGGATGTCGTTGGTGAGGCTCTTGACCAGCGGGGCGGATTCGCCGCGCATCGTCGATATCATGTGATGCTCGTCGCCCTGCTGGCGCGTCGTCGCGGCAAAGAAGTCGAGCGGATGAGTGCCGATGGTGAAGGTGATCGGCAACCGCTCCTTGCGGCGGGCGCAGCCTTCGAAAATCCGCTTCAGATCGGAGGGCGCGGTGATGTTGGTGCCGGTCTGGTAGCGGTTGCGCAGCGAGAGGCGGCGGCTGCCGACATTGGAGCGGCCGGTCTTCGGATCGCGCACGTAATCGATGCCCGACGAGATATAGCAGCTTCCATCGAACTCGTGCTGCGGATGGAACGGCAGTTTGGTGAGATCGACATCCTTGCCGGTGATCTTGATGGCATGAACGGGGGCTTCGTCGGAGGGCACCTCCACGGACATCTTCGCCGAGGAGAGGCGGCCGAGGAATTTCTCGTAGACGGTTTCGGGCGTCGCATCGAGCGCCGCCGTGAGGCGGGCGCGGCTCGCGGCCGCCTTGGCGATGATCTCGACCTTCTCGGGACCGGCCTGTTTGAACAGCAGCGCCTTCGGGCTGCGCTCGATCATGCCGCTCATGGCGGTCAATGTCACCGGCTCTTCGTGAACTTCGACTTCGCCGAGTTCAGTGATCTTGTCGACGAACTTGCGCAGCCTGAATTTGTCGAAATCGAACTCGTGGCCCTGCATTCCGGTCTTGCTCATGCGTCTGCTCCCAAAAGTCTGTTCGAGATTGTCTTCTCATTCGGCCATCAGGCCGCGCACCTTGTCGACGAGTTCTGGTGGTGTCGCAAAACTGTCGGCGACGATCTTTGTCACCTGGTCTCCCGTCAACGGGGCGAGCTCGATCTGCACCTTTGCCGCCTCGTCGATGAATTGCTGGTCTTTCATGGAGGCGTCGAAAGCATGGCGCAGGATCTCGACCCTGTCAGCCGGCACGCCAGGACCTGTCAGGAACGGGCGGCCGAGGGCCACGGGGGAAGAAACGAGCTTGAGGATCGCCTTTTCTTCCGCGTTGCGGCCGAGTTCTTCCATCAGGGGCACGTCCGGCAGCAGCGGGTCGCGCTTGGCGCCGACCTGCGACAGGACAAAGACCTTCTTGTTTGGCAGCCAATCGGGATTTTCCTGGTTCATGCCGGCGATGCTGGTGCCGCTGCGGCCGAAGACCTCACCGCGTTCCATCGCCAGGCCGATCTCCGTCGAACTCTTGTAGCCCATGACGAACTTGAATTTCGTGCCGAGCACGAGGTTCATCACCGCTGGATAAAGATAGGTGCCGGAGCCGGCGCCGGTGACGCCGGTAATAAGCTCGCGCTGCATCACGTCATCGGTGGTCTTGATGTTCGACGTGTGCCAGGCGACCGTCGCCAGATTGGAAATGCCTGTGGAGCCGATCCAGTTGATCTTGCGGGCGTCGTAGCGCACGCCCTTGCCGTTGATCATCTGATGCAGCGGGATCGAATTGGCGACGATGGCGATGACCGTGCCGTCCTGCGCCGCCTGGTTGTACATATAATTGGTCGCCAGAACGTGGCCGGCGCCGGGCATGTTCTGGATGACGGGCGACGGGTTGCCCGGCAGGTTCTTGCTCAGATATTTCGAGACGACCCGTGCGACGAGATCGTAGGGACCGCCTGCGCCGGTGCTGGTGATGACTGTCAGCGGCTTGCCCTTGAAGTAGTCCACCGCCTGCGCCCGCGCGGCGAGAGGTGACAGCAGGCCAATTGCCGTAGCGCTCAGGATTGCGAATGTGCGCATGGTTCCCCCTGGTTCAAATTCAGGTCTTCTTCATTTCCGACGACGAATTGATCGTCGCGTGGATATTCCTGGCGAAATCGACGGCGCCCTGGACATCCATCTGCATGGCGGTGCGCAGATATTCCTTGACGCCTTCGGTGGCCGCAGCAGGCGCGGCGAGGATCGCCTGGCAGGCTGTGTCGAGCGCTGCTTCCGCCTCCTGCGGTTCGACGATATCGCCGCAGATGCCGAAGGCGAGCGCACGCTCAGGTCCGATCACCTGGGATGTATAAACCAGATGCGAGATGGCCTTGCGCGGCAGGCGATCGATCAGCGACGACAGGACCATGGTTGGCATGATGCGATGCGACATCTCGGGGATCTGGAACTTTGCCTGGGTGGTGGCGATGGTGAGATCGCACAGGCTTGCGATCGAGCAGCCGAAACCGAGTGCGCGGCCCTGGACGAGACCGACGATCGGCACCGGGCATTTGCGGAAGGCGCCGTAGCAGTCGAACACGACTTCGGTGGAACGCCGCCGCGCCAGCGCCTCGGGAGGCGTCGCAGGCTTGGGCCCGGCCGCGCGTCCGATGCAGAAATCCGCGCCCGCGCCGCGCAGCCCGACAAGCCGATGTTTCGGGCCTTCCTGCAGCAGCAGCCGCGCCAGCTCGGCGGCCATGTCGTCGGTGACGCCATTGCCGGCGGCCGGGCGGTTCAGGGTAATGCGCAGGATCGGACCGTCCGTCGCCGCCAGGATGTTCTCGCTCATATCCACTCCTGATTAGTCCGACGTCAGTGCCTTTGCTGCGGCTTCCCGCATTTTGGGCGAGATCACGGACGTGTCTTTGATGATTTTTTCCAGTTCCGCGCCGCCGAGGGGGGAAATGCTGGTCTCGATGCGGCTAGCGTCTTCCCGGAACTTTAGGTCGTCCGTCATCGCCTGAAACGCATCGCGCAACGTTTTAACGCGATCTTCCGGCGTTTCAGGGGCCGCCATCAGGGAATAGCCGACATCGGCAGCGTTCATGAAGATCGACATGAGTCGCCTGGCGTCTTCGCTCTGCACGATATTTCCGGCCAGCGGAACGTCAGGAAGCTCCGGGTTGGGGGTCAGGCCATATTGCAGGATGACTTTGACGAAGCCGGACTCAAGCCATTGAGGTTTGGCGGTCTTCAGTGTGTTCCAGGCGGTGCTGCCGCCGTCCACCTCGCCACGCTCCACGGCAAGCATGCTTGCTGCCGCATCGACGTAACCCAGCACCATGTGGAATTTGGTGCCCGCGACCTGGTTCATCAGCCGTGTCTGAAACGCGAGCGGCGATGAGGGCGCGGTCGCTCCCAGTTTGACTTCTTGCTTTCTCGCATCCTCGATCGAGTGGACCGGCGCGTCGCGGCGGACAAAGGTGACATTCGTGTTCGAATTGATCCTGCCGATCCAGCGAAACCGCGCGGCCTCATATCTGGCGCCGGGGAATGTCTGCATGACCGTGGTGGAAGGGCTCATCAGGCCAAGGGCCGTGCCATCTTTGGGGCCGATATTGTAAATGTAATTCGCGGTCTGGATGCTTCCCGCGCCGGGCATGTTCTGGGCCACGACGTTGGGCTTGCCGGGAACGAAGCGGCCGAGATGCCGGGCGGCCAGGCGGCCGAAATTGTCATAGGAACCGGCGGGACCGGATCCGATCACGATGGTGATGGTCTTGCCCTGAAAGAAGTCTTGCGCCGCCGCGCGATGCGCTTGCATCGTCGCACAGACGACGAGTACGCCGGCCAGAATTCTGGGCGCAACCGACACCGCTATCCTCCCGAAATTCGCTTTGCGAATTTTGTTGTGATTGTTAACTAACACGAAGCAGGTGATCGTCAAACAGCTTCGCTTGTTTCCTGGCATGTCTTTCTTGACAGGCCTCGTCGCAGGTCGCTAAGCGTTTAAAAACGCCTTGTTCGTAGCGCGAAATGCAAGGTCTTCGGGAGAGAAACAACGATGGCGCAATGGTCGGGCGTGGAGTCCCCCAGGATCGGCGATCCGGTCGAACGCAAGGAAGACTACAGGCTTCTGACAGGCGCCGGCCAGTTCTCCGATGATTGCTTAGAGATCGGTGCATTTTATGCCGCGATGGTCCGCTCTCCTCATCCGCATGCGATGATCGAAGCGATCGATGTGCAGACTGCGATGGCCGTTCCAGGCGTGGTTTGCGTCCTCACAGGCAAGGATGCGCAGAGCGAGGGGCTGAACCCGGTTCCTCACAGCCCCGTTTCCAGTGGTTCTCTTGATATTGCGTTGAAGCCGAAAGTGGGTGCGCCCTTCATCTCGCGGCAACACGTGCTGCCGGCGGATCGCGTGCGCTACGTGGGCGAAGCCGTGGCGATCGTGATCGCTGACAGTATCGCTGCCGCCAAGGACGGAGCCGAAGCGGTTGCCGTGCGTTATGAAACCCTTCCTTTCTCGCTTCGCGCGCTGCAGGGCCGCGAGGATGTGTCGGTCATCCATCCCACTGCCGGCACGAACATCGCGCTCGATGCGGAAGTGGGCGATAAAGAAGGTGTCGAAAAGGCCTTTCGTGAGGCTGCTCACGTCATTCGCCTCAAGACGTGGATCCAGCGCGTCACCGGCGTGCCGATGGAGCCGCGCTCGGCGATGGCGGTTTTCGATGCGCAGAGCGGCATTTATACCTTGCGGGCCGGTGGCGGCAATGTGGTGCGCCAGCGTCATGAACTGGCGACGATACTTGGCGTGCCCGATGAGAACGTCAGGGTGATCGCCAAGGATATCGGCGGCAATTTCGGCACGCGCAACGCGTTCTACGTCGAATTTGCATTGATTGCATGGGCGTCGCGGCGGATCGGGCGGCCGGTCAAATGGACGTGCGACCGCAGCGAGGCATTTCTTTCCGACTATGGCGGGCGGGATCTGGAAGTGGATGCCGAACTGGCGTTGAGCGCCGAGGGAGACTTCCTGGCGATGCGCAGCACCAATATCAGCAACGTCGGCGCGCATTCGGTGAGCTATGGCCCCCTCACAAAGGGCGTGGAACTGGCGACGAGTGTCTATCGCATCCCGCTTGCGCATATCCACGGGCAGGCGGTTTTCACGAACACGCCGCCGACCAATTCCTATCGCAGCTCGGGCCGTCCCGAGGCCATGTTCGTGATGGAACGGCTGATCGATCTTGCCGCGCGGGAACACGGCTTCGACCGTGTCGAATTGCGGCACCGCAATCTTATTCCCGTTGCCTCTTTACCTTACAGAAACGCCGTGGGGTTGACCTATGACAGCGGCTGTTATGATGAGGTGATGAAGATCGCGCTTGAGCGGGGCAAGTGGAGCACGTTCGAAAAACGCCGGGCCGAGGCGGCGCGCCGGGGGCAATTGCGCGGCATCGGCGTGGCCAATTATATTGAAATCGCCACCGGTATTCCGCGTGAACGCGCCGAAGTCACCATCCTTCCCGACGAGGTCGTCGAGGTCGTCATCGGCACGCTTTCCAGCGGGCAGGGTCACGAGACGAGCTTTGCGCAGCTCATCACCACTGCTTTCGGCGTGCGTTTCAAGGAAGTGCGGCTTGTGCAGGGCGATACGATGCGGGTGACGGCGGGCGGGGGTTCCCACGCGGGCCGTTCGATGCGCCTTGCCGGCGTGGTCATTGGAAAGGCCGCGGCCGCTGTTCTCGATCGCGCCAGACTGATCGCGGCGCATGTCCTCGATGCGGATGCCGCATCGCTTCATTTCGAGGATGGCCGGTTCTCGCCGCCCGCCGCAAACACATCGGTCAGTCTGTATGAGCTCGCAGCGGCGGCCGAACATGACAAGACTTTGCCCAAGGAGCTTCAAGGGCCGTTGACGGCCACTTGCGACGAGGTGTCGAAAGCCGCTGGCTTCCCCTTCGGCAGCCATGTCTGCGAAGTCGAGATCGATCCGGAAACGGGCGTGCTGGAGGTGGTCAACTACGTCGCCGTGGACGATGTGGGGCGCGCCGTGAACCCGCTGATCCTGCATGGCCAGGCGCATGGGGCGATCACGCAAGGCTTGGGGCAGGCCTTGAGCGAAATCTGCAGCTATGACGCCTCGTCCGGCCAGCTTCTGTCCGGTTCCTTCATGGACTATGCCATGCCGCGCGCCGACCGCATGCCGCGATATGACACGGTCATCAGCGAGACGCCGGCCGCTAGCAATCCCCTGGGTATCCGCGCGGGCGGCGAGGGCGGCACGACGCCGGCTCTCGGCGTTCTTGTCAACGCCGTCGTCGACGCGCTACGCGACCATGGCGTCAAGCATCTGGAAATGCCGGTCACTTCGGAACGGATCTGGAAGGCGATCCACGCGTCATAATCAATGTCGCATGGATTATCTCGTCTCCCTCCGCGCTGACGCAATCCCTCTTGTCGGCGCCAGGACAACGATTGCGGTGAGCAGAAGCAGCGCGCCGGCCAGATAGGGCGCGCCGGGGAATATCTCATAGAGAGCGGCGCTGGCGAGCGGGCCGATGACGCGGGCGAGGGCCTGCTGCGCCTGATTTGCACCCTGGATCCGTCCCTGCTGATCGGGCGGTGTGGCGCCAGAGATGATGGCGTTGATCGACGGCTGAACGAGGCCGTCGCCGAAGGTGAGCACGCCGATCGCGACGGTCAGAAGGGCGATCGAGGGACGTTCCGCCAGTGCGACGAGCAGTATGAAGCCGACAGCGTTGATCACCAGGCCGGCGATGGCGACGCGATGTTCGCCAAAGCGCGGCAGGAGTTTCGGCGTGGCGAAGCCCTGGCTGATGATGTCCATCACGCCGACGCCAAGCATGGCGACGCCGATGAAAGCCGGCGTGAACGCAAGGCTCTCTTTCATCAGCACGCCGAGATTGGATTGCATGAGGGTGGCGGCGGTGAAGAAGAGAAAGGCGCCGGCGAAGATGGGAAGGATCGTCCTGTTGCTCAGGGCGCCAACGAGTTGCTTGAATGGATTGAGTTGGTTCCATTGCAGGCGAGCCGATCGCTGCCCGGCGTGCAGGCTTTCCGGCACGCACCAATAGACCCACAGGGCGTTCAGCACGGCGACGCCTGCTGCTGCAAAAGCCGGCAGCGCATAGGAGATGTCGCCCAGGAAACCGCCGAGTGCCGGCCCGATCATGAACCCGAATCCGCCAGCGGCGCCGAGAAAGCCGAAGGCAGCCCCGCGATCGCGCGGGGCATGTGTATCGGCGATGTAGGCGTACATGGCGGAAACGTTGCCGGCGGTCAGCCCGTCGAGGATGCGACCGACGAAAAGCACCCATAGGGCGCCGCCAAGGCCGAAGATGACGAAGCCGATCGCCGACCCGGCGATGGAGAACAGCAGCACCGGCCGGCGCCCGACCCGGTCGCTGAAGGCGCCCAGCACCGGCGCGGCAAGAAATGCGCAGAGCGCATAGGCGGCAATAATGAGCGAGACGTAGCGGGCGACCTCGTGGAAGGGGACGAATTGCCCGATGACGAACGGCAGCACGGGAATGATGAGGGTGAAGCCCGCGAAGGTGAGAAACACCGACACGGCAACGACGGCCGTTGGGCTGCGCAGAACGGAAAACATGTTTCGAATGGATGACAGGGGCATAACCAACTCCTGAAGGGATGTTCGTCAGGAGTGTCTCACCCTCGAGCAACCCACGGACGAACACGGACGCAGCATGCGTCCCGTATTCGTCGAGGGTTCTCCGGCAAACGCCGGGAACAGAGCTTCCGATATGGCATTCACATCAGGAAGGACTTGGGCCTACCCAGACCAAGTCTGCCTTTTCCGACCAGCCAGCAATAATGAACCTTGGCGGTTGGCGCAAGCCGATTTGCCCGGAGACCGAATGACCTCCGGACAAACAATGCAAACTCAATTGCAGACGTAAGCCGAGCCAACCTTGCGGCAGACCTTATAGCCTGCGTGTTGTTCGCCCTTGACGATCGTGACGGATGTCGACCCGCCGACGGTCTGCGAAGCACTCGCCTGGGCCGTGAACGCAAATGCTGCGACAACTGATAAAATGATCAAACGCATGAATTTCCCCCTTTAAGCCAATAGCTTACGGAGAGAGGATCATCTGTCTGCCGGCAAAAGGCAAGTGCGCCGGCCGAGCTCAAGACTGTTCTGACTGAGGCATGGCTTGGTGGCGGCGACTACAATCCGGCGTCATCCTCGCCTATTGCGCGGTGATGCCCGCCGCCTTGATGACGCTGTTCCATTTGTCGATTTCGCTGATCCAGAATTTCTCGGCGCCGGCCTGGTCGTAATAGGTCGCGTCCATGCCCTGCTGGTGGACGAGGCGCTGGAAGTCGGGATTCTCCGAGATGGTCTTGAAGGCTTTACCCAGGGCGTCGAGAACAGGCTTCGGTGTTTTGGCGGGCGCCATGATGCCGAACCAGGAGATGACTTCAGCGTCCTTGATGCCCAATTCGGCGAGCGTCGGCACATCGGGCAGGGACGGGTGGCGGGATGGCGCAGCGACGGCCAGAGGCCGCAGTTTGCCGGCCTGGATGCTCGGCAGCGCCGTCGAGAGATTGTCGAACATCATGTCGACTTCGCCGTTGATCGTGCCGGCGACGCAATCGGCCCAGCCGCGGTAGGCGATGTGCTCGATGTTGGTGCCGGTGCGCAGCTTGAACAGTTCGCCGGAGAGATGCAGCGTCGTGCCGATGCCGTTCGAGCCGATGTTGAACTTACCCGGATTGGATTTGGCTTCCGCGACGAGTTCCTGCACGGTCTTGGCCTTCAGGCGCGGCCCCGCCACCAGCATGTTGGGCACGCTGGCGAAGATGGCGACGGGGACGAGATCGGTGCGCGGATTGTAGCTCGGCTTCTTCTGCAGGGTGGCGGTGATGGTGGAGAAGGCGCCGCCGAGCAGCAGCGTGTAGCCGTCCGGATTGGCGCGTGCGACATATTCCGAACCGAGATAGCCGCCGGCGCCGCCGCGCGCCTCGACGATCACGGTCTGCTTGAGGTTCTCCTGCAGGCCCGGCTGCACGAGGCGGGCGACGATGTCGGTGCTGCCGCCGGGCGGCGCCGGCGACACGATCTTGATGATCTGGTTTGGATATTGCGCCAGCGCCGCGGTCGTGGATAAGGAGAGGACAGCGGCAGCGACGGCAAGACGAGATTTCAGGCCCCTCATTCAATCCTCCCCATTTTTCTTCAGCTATTCAGGCCTGCCAGTCGCAATGCGTCCTTATGATCCTGCAGAATTTTCGGCATCTCTTCCGCCGGGATGCGGCCAAAGCCGCAGTAAGCGGCGACGCCGAAATCAGGCAGGAACTTGCGCGCCGCTGCGAGGCGCTGCGGGAAGCTCTCCATGCTGTGGATGAGGCCGAGATAGACACGTGCCTTGCCGACATCGAGTTTGGCGAGTGGGGCGTAGAAGGCATCGTCCGTGCGGTCGAGCGCGGGGACGTGCACCCAGTCGACGTTGCGGCCCGTCGCCTTGACGGCGGCGTTGGCGAGATCGACGGCGCGGCCGAGGTCAGCCGGCGCAAAGCGTGGCCAGCCCCCGAAGGTGCCGAAGCAGAAGTGAAAGCCTAGCGCGACATCCGCCGGCAGGCGTTTCGACAGCCGGCCGATGGGGGCGGTGTGGGTCTCAATATCGCCTTCGCCCGGATAGCCTTCCGGCTTGTTGTAGACGGCGGAGACTTCCCAGGCGCAATCCCACTGGATGGCGAGATCCTTGTGCGGGATGGCGCCAAGGATGGCGTCGAGCTCAGCGGCAATGGCTTCTTCGTAGCCGGGACGGATGCGTGCGAGGTCGGCAGCCTCAGGGAATGTCAGCGGGCGTATGACGCTGTTGACCATCGGCATGGAGATCTGGAAGCGTTGGCCCTGGGGAATGGCGCCCTTCTCGCGCAATGTCTTGAAGACGAAATACGAATTGACCGCGTCCTTGGCATAGCCGAGTCGATAGCCGGGATTGCCGAAGCGCACGATGTCGACGCCAGGCTTGACGCGGAAGAGCCAGACATCGTCGCGGCTGCGCGGCATCAACTGCTCGACGCCGTTGACCCGTTGCGGCCGCTTGACGGTTTCGAGATCATCGTGGCCGTTGAAGACCTGATAGGACAGACGCAGCACCCATGAGCGGCGCTCGCCCACTTCGCCATCCGGTATCGCCTGAAGCTGCGGGCCAAGGGCTTCGCTGCAATTGCGCATGACGTCTTCGACCGTGTCGAAGGGAACGCTGCCCACGAGAAGAACATTATTGCCCATCAGTGCGAAATCTCCCTGCTGCAGGCGGGCTTCTTCGCCCGCATCATGTGTTGAAAGGGAGAGTAGCAGGTTACATCGAAGGCACAATGTTTCCAGCGCATGTTTTCAATTCGCGTTGCAGCGATGACAGTGAGGCTGTCATACGGGCGCCTCCTCGCCCGCATTAAACCTGCGCGGATATGTGGCGCCGCCAGCGGAAGCGGCCTTCCGATATACGTTTGTCGACGCCATTCTGGATCAGATTGATCAACCAGCTAGTCGCTGCCTCTCCGAGGGTTCGTCTCACCATCAGGCTCATGGTACGGGTGAACGGTGGATCGAAAGGGATCGCAGCAAGCTCGCCTGATTCGACTTCCTGCAGATAGCGGCCGTAAGGCGTGACAATGAAATATCCCTGGCGCAGCAGTTCCACGTTCAGCGTGACGGAATTTATCTCGGCGCCGATCGACAAGGTCGCGCCGACCGATCGCGCCAGTTGCAAAAGCGTGTGGGCCTTGGTGTTGTCGTTGGGGCCGACGATCAGGCTATAGTCGCCGATGCGCGATAGCGGGATCGAGTTGAGGTGGCCGATGCGGCTGGCCAGGCCCGTCAGCATGAAGTCTTCGTCGAACAGAGGCGTCTGCCTGACGTCGGGGTGGGACACTTCATAGCAGAGTGCAGCATCGAACATGCCTGCGCGCAGACTCTCCATCAGTGCAACGCTGTCGCCCCCTTCGTGCAGGGAGATGGTGAAAGGCTGCGGGCAGTTTTGCATCAGATAGGGTAGCAGAGCGTGCGCGACGGTGGTCGTGGCGCCGACGATGAGTTTCGGGGCGGAGTTGTCACGGTAGGTGCTGATATTGTCCTGCAGAAGTTTAAGCCGCGCGAACAGGAACTCGGCTTCCTCCATCAGCGCCTTGCCGGCCGGCGTCGTCATCGCGCCATGGGCCGAGCGCTCGAACAAGGCGACGCCGAGCACGTCTTCGAGGTTGCGGATCTGCAGGCCGAGCGCGGGCTGCGAAATGCCGAGGCTGCGCGCCGCCGCGTTGAAGCCGCCGCAACGGGCGACCGCCATGAAATAGCGGAACTGACGCAGGGTGAACTGCGGCTCGTTCGACATGACGTTTCCTCGGTCTGATTTTCCTACCAGCTCTCAAGCAGTAGGAATTTCTTATAGGCCTTTCAGGCGAATATATTAGCCGCGCGGAAAAGTGCATTATAAAAAGAACAATCAAAATAAACGGAGGAAGCGCCATGATGAAGCGCGAGGACAACGAGCTTCTGGTTCGTGTTGGGCCGGGAACGGCCATGGGCAACCTTTTCAGGCGCTTCTGGCTGCCGGTGATGCTGTCCTCCGAATTGTCCGAGCCCGATGGCGAGCCGGTGCGGTTGCGCGTCCTGGGCGAGGAATTCGTCGCCTTCCGCGATACCGAGGGCAGGATCGGCATTCTCGATGCCTATTGCACCCATCGCCGCGCCCATCTGATCTGGGGACGCAATGAGAATTGCGGCCTACGCTGCGCCTATCACGGCTGGAAATTCGACGTCGACGGCAATTGCGTCGATCTGCCGAACGCGCCCGATGGCGATCGCATCAAGGGCAATATGAAGACGCGCGCCTATCCGGTGATGCAGCGCGGCGGCATGATCTGGGGCTATTTCGGTCCGGCCGAGCTGAAGCCGGAACCGCCGGCCGCCGAACTGTTCGAGGTCGGCGACAGCCACCGGCACATCAGCAAGATTGTCGTCGAAGGCAATTACCTGCAGTTTGCCGAAGGCGACATTGATTCCAGTCACGTCTCTTTCCTGCACAGTTCGCTCGACAAATCGGCGCTGCCGGGCTCGCGCGTGTCCGCCTTCGCCTTTCAGGACACCTCGCCGCGCTGGACCATCAAGCCGACCGATTACGGGCTGATGCTGGCGGCGCAGCGCAATGGCGGGCCGGATCATTATCACTGGCGGGTCAACCAATGGCTGTTTCCGTTCGCCACCATGGTGGCGTCGCCGCCGGATGCGCCGTTCATCACCAATATGCGCGTGCCGATCGATGACGAGAACACCATACAGTTCCGCATCTGGACACAGGTCGACCGGCCGCTGACGGCGGAGGATCGCGCCAATGCGGCAGCCGGCGTCATCTTCCCGGACATGATTCCGGGCACGTTCACGCCGGTTGCCAACAAATCCAACAATTATCTGATTGACCGTGAAGACCAGCGCAAGCGTACCTTCACCGGCATCAAGGCCATTCCGAACCAGGACCTCGCCGTGACGCAGGAACAGGGGCCGGGCTGGATCGCCGACCGAAGCCTGGAGAAGCTGACGAGTTCCGACACGGCCATCGTCGCCATGCGCAAACGCCTGCTCGATGCGGCGAAGGCGCTTCAGGAGGGGATCGAGCCCCCCGAAGCCAGGCGGCCGCAGGCCTATCGCGTGCGCCCGATCGATACACTGTTGCCGCGGGACGTCGGGGTGGAAGAGGCGGTGCGGCCGCTGACCGTAAAACACGTGGCATAGCTTTAAACAACTAGAACAAAATCATCGGGAGGGTTTTATGAGGCGCATGGCAGCCGTAGCGGTCGCTACCCTGGTGGCGTTTGGCGCGCATGCGCAGGCGCCCGCCGACTGGAAGGCGAAATGGGACGAGGCGCTGGCGAAATCCAAGGGCCAGTCGCTGGCGATCTCGGTGCATTCGCAGGACGGCTATGCGGCTTCGATCCGACCGTTTCAGCGCAAGTATCCGGACATCAGAGTGTCGGTCACCGAGATCATTCCCGACGCGATGGTCACGCGCGTGCTCAACGAGCAGAAAAACAATGTCTATGCCTGGGACGTGATGTGGGCGTCGACGACCAACATGAACAGCAGTCTCATTCCAGCGGGCGCATTTCAGGACTTCGAGCCCTTTATGCTGTTGCCGGAGGTCGCCGATCCGTCGAACTGGAACGCGCCGGATTATCAGTGGACGACGCCGAAAGCGAAGCAGGTCTTCATCCAGAGCCTGTTCACCACCAATCTCGCCTTTCAGAATATGGATAATTCCAACGGCTTCCGTGTCACTAAACTGGAGGACCTGCTTGACCCGAGGCTGAAGGGCAAGATCGGCATCCGCGATCCCTATCACGCCAACGGCGGGACATGGACGTTCGGCGCCTTCCTGAAGCTTGGTGGGCGCGATTTCATCAAGAAGTACTTCACCGACCAGGATCTCGTGGTGAACATGAACCCGCGCCAGGCTGCCGATGCGGTGATGCGCGGCGATCTCGCCATCGGCACCGGTATCACCACGGACGTCATCAGCCGCTGCAAGCGCGCCGGCGGCTGCAAGAACGTCGAGCCGCTGCCGTTCGGCGAGGTGATGGGTACGCGCGGTATCGCGGTGTTCAAGAATGCGCCGCACAGGGAGGCTGCCACCGTCTTCATCAACTGGTTCCTCAGCAAGGAGGGGCAGGCAGCGCATCTGGCGGAGTTCGCCAAGCTCAACGAATCGGGCGCGGTCAGCCGCCGCAAGGACGTACCGCCGCCGGGGCCTGAGCATCAGGCGACGGTTCCCGATTATGCGCATCTCGACAAGGCGTTCATTCCGGGCATGGATGAGGGCAACGAAGTCCTCGAAGAAGCCATGAAAATCTATGCCGACATCAAGGGTGGTCCGCGTTAGCTCTCATGACGGTACTGGTTGAGGAACAGCAAGCCAAAACGGCCGAGCCACCATTCTGGCGGACCGCGAATATGTTCGCGCTGTGGTCGAGCCTGATCCTGATTGCCGTGGCCTTCCTGGTGCTGAGCCCGCTGTTCATGCTGCTGATGAACAGTTTCGAGACTAACAAGCTCGGACAGGCGGTGCAGATCGGCACCGACAACTGGTGGCGGGTGTTCACCGGCGCGCGCCTGGGCGAAGCGCTGGTCAATACCGTGTCGCTGAGCTTCGCGCGCCAGTCGATCGGCATGGCGGTCGGCGTCAGCATCGCCTGGCTGATCGCCCGGACCAACCTGCCTTACCGCAACCTGCTGGAGATCGGCTTCTGGGTGGCGCTGTTCATGCCGGCGCTGCCGGTGACACTGTCGTGGGTGCTGCTGGCAGCCGGACGCAGCGGCCTGCTCAATCAGCTGGCGATGCAACTGCCGTTCGTCGACAAGCCGATCTTCGAGGTCTATTCCTGGTGGGGTATCGTCTGGGTGCATCTGATGACGTCGAGCATCGCCATCAAGGTGTTTCTGCTGACGCCGGCTCTGCGCAGTCTCGACTCTTCGATGGAAGAAGCGGCGCGCGCCAGCGGTGCGTCGCTGATTGGCACCCTGACCCGCATCGTCATTCCGATCATGGCGCCGGTTCTGGTGGTGGTGTTCCTGATCAGCATGGTGCGCTCGATGCAGGCCTTCGAGGTCGAGTTGATCCTCGGCGCGCCCAAGCAGATCTCCGTCTACAGCACGGTCATCTTCAGCGCGATGACGCGCGAGCCACCGGCGCAGGGGCTGGCCAGCGCTTTGTCGATCGTCTTCATCGCCTCGATCATTCCGCTGGTCATCCTGCAGCAGTGGTTCGTCAGCCGGCACAGCTATGCGTCGATATCGAGCAAGTTCCGCAATCGCACGCTCGATCTCGGCCGTTGGCGCTGGCCGGCCTTCGCGGCGATTTCCAGCCTGCTGGCCCTGATGACCGTCGTGCCGTTCGTGCTGCTGATCATCTCGACCTTCATGAGCATGTTCGGCGTCTTCGGCGCGGATGACGCGTGGACCCTCGACAACTGGGACCGGGCGCTGTTCGGCGGCGAGATTTCGCAGGCGTTGAGCAATACGCTGCAACTGTCGGTCGGCGCGTCGCTCACGGGCATGGCCGCATTCAGCCTGATCGCCTATATCACCGCCAAGCGCGACTTCGCCGGTCGTCATGTGCTGGATTTCTGCACCTGGCTGCCGACCTTGATTCCCGGCCTCGTCCTCAGCCTCGGGCTGCTGCAGGTCTTCACTTTCTTCCCGTTCCTGCGGCCGCTCTACGGCTCGATGGCGGTGCTGATCATCGCGGTCTTGATGGGCACGATGACGATCGGCACGCAGATGGTGAAGACCGCCATGGGGCAGGTGGGGCGCGAGCTCGAGGAAGCGGCGTGGGTCTCCGGCGGATCGCGGTTCTATACGTTCCGCCGTATCATCCTGCCGCTCATCGCGCCGTCGGTCGCGGTCGTCGGACTGGAAATTTTCGCCACAGCCAATGCCGCCGTCGGCATCATCGTGCTGCTGGGTACGGGGGCGACACAGCCGCTGTCGGTCCTGCAACTGACCTTGCTCGACTCGGGTCGCTTCGAGCAGGCCTCGGTGATTGGCGTCATCATCACCACGCTCACCGTGTCGGCGGCGATCCTGGCCCGCACTATCGGCCAGCGCGCCGGCCTTGGCCATGAGGCTGCAACGGCTTGAGGTCACAACTCACGCGGACCGGATCAACTGATCCTGCAGGCGGATGGCCTCGTCGCTGGAGATTATCATTCTCTCGATGAGGCCTGCCAGCAGCAGAAACTCACTTTGAGATAGAGCTCCGAACTCCACGTCATTGACCTGCCTTTGTATGGGAGCCAGTTTTTTCAGACGACCAAGTCCCGCTCGCGTCAAGCCCAGCATGACGCGGCGCCCGTCGGTTTTGGAGGCTTGCTTTTTGACAAGCTGCAGGGCTTCGAGCTTGTTGACGACACGGGTGATGAACGTACCACTGACGTGCATGTAGTCGGCGACCTGTTTGACGCCGACGTCTTGATCGGCGCCGATATGGGCGATGGCGATCAGCACGCTGTAATCCACGCCAGCGAGGTCGATATGCCGCGCATGTCCGTCCCGGATGGTTTCGTGCCGCGCCAGGAAGCCGAACAGATCGTGCACCAGGCGCCGGAAAGCTGCATCCGACCCGTCGATCAACAACTCCGGACGATTGATTGTCAATGGCATGCGGTCTTGTTTCATATGTCGGCCGGACGGTTGTCGCTGCCTACCGTCAGGCAAGAGATGTCGCCAGATAATCCTTCACCTCCGCGATATAGCCATCACGTTTTTCACGGGGCAGCCACGCTGCGTCGAAGGCATTGATCATGAAGCGGCTCAATTCGGTTTTCGTAAAGCTTCCGAGAGCTGCCACGGGCGGCAGCATATTGTTCATCGGCCCGCTGATGAAATAGCCGGGATCATCGGTGTTCAAGGTGACCTTCAATCCCATGTCGAGCATTTTGCGAATGCGGTCGACGCGGCGCGGCGCCGGGTCTCCGGTTCGCCAGGTCGGGCAGGCGGTCAGGCAGATGTTCTGCTCGATGACGGCATCGATCAATCGCTGGCTCTCGATGGTATTGATGCCGTGATCGATACGTTCGACTTTCAGGATATCGATACATTGGCCGATGTTCTGCACGGCGTCCGGCATGTCGACATCGCAATGGGCGGTGAGCCGATAGCCCTGGTCGCGCGCGAGGTCATAGGCCTGTTTGAATTTTACGGGCGGGTGGCCGTCTTCCACGGAATCAAGGCCGAGGCCGAGTATCTGGTCCCGATATGGCTTTGCGTCCTTCAGCATCGCCATCGCGTCGTCTGCCGGCAGATCCCGGTTGATGCACATGATGAGATTGCTTTCGACGCCAAAGGCGTCGCGGCCCGCGCGCGATCCCGAGACAAGGCCTTCCATGACCACGGCAAAGGGAATGTCCCGATTGGTATGGGCCTGGGGATCGAATGAGATTTCCGCATATCGGATATTGTTGTCGCGGCAGGACCGCAGATAGTCGAAGGCGATATCGTGGAAATCCTGCTCGGTCTGAAGCACTTTGAGGCCCTCGAAATACAGGGCGAGAAACATCTTGTACTGGTCGAAACCGGTTTGCTTCGTTTCTGTCCCGGCCGTCTCGACCTCAAGCGCGTCGAAACTTCTGCCGACGGGAGCCATCTTGTTGCGCGCACCAAGCCGCTTGCGCAGCTCCGGGGTGAGCGTTCCCTCGATATGCAGATGCAGTTCGCATTTCGGCAGTCCGGCAATGAAATCGGTCAGAGCTGTTTGCATGATGGCATCTCCTTGTTCAGTGCGTTGCAACTATCTCTCGTCGCGAAAATAGGGGTGGCCCAGCGCGGCCGGCACCATCCAGAATTTTTGTCCGCGGCGGCGCGCGATAGCGCGAATGAACAGGAACAGGACGGTTCCCACGTAGGGCAGCATCGAGAAGACGACCGAGGGGATGGGCCATCCGTTGGCCTGGGCGGCAAATCCAAACGACGACAATGTGCCGAAGAGGATGGCGCCGAGCGAGACCTGGAGTGGCATGAAGTTGGCGAATGTCACAAGGCCAAGGGCGATCCAGCCGCGCCCGGCGACCAGGCCTTCCGTCCAGGCGGGGACAAAGGCGAGCGTCAGATAGCTTCCAGCGCATGTCGCCAGAGCCGATCCGAGCATGACATAGCAGAACCGGAGGCGCAGGACCGGGATGCCGCTGGCATCGGCCGCGGCGGGGTTCTCGCCGATCGATCGAACGGTGATGCCGTGCCGCGTGTTGAAGAGGACGCAATGCACGAGCACCGGAAGTATGATGTACGACAGATAGACGAGGATGGTCTGCTCGAACAGAGCGCGTCCCAGAATCGGAATATCGCGCAGAATGGGAATCGAGATGACGTCAAATTGCGCCTTGACGATCTGCCCCGAATAGGAGCGTCCGATCCACGCGGCCAAGCCGACGCCCAGAAAAGTGAGCGCGATCCCGCACAACACCTGGTCCGCGCGCAAGACGACCGTGGCAACAGCGAACATCGCTCCCAATAAAAGTCCGAGGCCAAAGACGATGAGAAGGGCTGTGGAGGTGTTGTGTCCGGCATTGACGACGATGACGGCCATGACTGCGCCCATGGACATCAGCCCTTCGAGGCCGAGGTTGAACACGCCGACCCGCTCGCTAAGCAATTCGCCGGTGCCGGCCAGGGCAAGGACTGCGCCCGCGACGACGGCGGTGGTCAGCATGCCGGTGAGAAGCTCCATCATATGGACGCTCCAGATGCTGGGATTTTGGCAAGCGATGCAGACATGCGGCATATGGAAAAGCGCGCGGCCGCCTCGGCCGCCGCGACAAGAAATAAAAGCAGGCCGGTAATTGCGAGAACGGAGTGGACCGACAGCCCCTGGGTTTGCAGCGACACGCCCATGTTGAGCAGGATGGCGAAGAAGCCGGCTGCCGCGGCGACGCCGCTTATCGAACCGCTGGCGACGGCAGCGATGGGAATGCCGAGCGCGCCATATTGGTTCGACATGCCGCCCTGCAACCGATAAACGACACCGGTCAGTTCGATCATGCCGGCGAGGCCGGCCAGCATTCCTGAAATAAGCATGGCCTGGAGGATGCGCCTGCGCACCGGAATACCGGCATATTCGGCGGCGTCATGGTTGGCGCCGGCAATAGTGATTTCGTAGCCCCATTTCGAATAGTTGAAGAAAATGCCGAAGCCGATCACCAGAAGCATGGAGATGGGAATGCCGAGATGCGCGCCATCGTTCAGGGCAGGCAGTTCATAGATGATACGGGCGGTCGCTGCCTGAGTGGGAACCTCCGGATCACGCCATGGTCCCGATGCGAGATAATAAACCAGAAAACTTGCGACGAAGGTCAGCAGGAGCGTGGTGATGATCTCGCTGATGCCGAGATAGGCGCGGCCGATGGCAGGAATGAGAATCCACAGTGCGCCACTTAATCCCGCGGCGATCGCCATCAAGGTCAGCATCAGCCATGTTGGACCTTCGGGCAGAAACAGTCCGACGCCCGCCGCTGCCCATGCGCCCATGTAGAACTGGCCATCGGCACCGATGTTCCAGACGCGAATACGCATGGCAACCGCTACTGCAAGGCCCGTCAGCAGCAGTGGCGCGGCCAAAGTCAGGGTTTGCTGAATGCCGTAGGACGAGCCGAGCGTGACGGAGATCGCCCGCAAGACAATGTCCCTGACGGCGAAGGACGCCAGAGACAGCCCGCCGCCGACGAGAGCAAGCCAGAGGACAAATGCGATTGCATAGGCGATCGCCCGTCGCCGCCCGTCGATCGTCGGTAGGCGCTGGACGCGCCAGCCCGAAGAACGTGCCACGTTGCTAGTGGAGGTCATCGACGACAACCTCCACCAACTCCACCCATCAGCATGCCAAGCTCATTGCGGTTCCATGGCGGCTTGCGCTCGCGGATCAGACGGCCGCCATACATGACGAGGAGGCGGTCGGAGAGGCTCATCAACTCGTCCAGGTCTTCGGAGATCACGAGCACGGCGACGCCCTTGTTGCGCAGCGCCAGAAGTTCGGCGCGCACCGTCTCGGCGGCGGCGATATCGAGGCCGCGTGTCGGATAGGCGGCAATCAAGACCTGGCTGGCGATGCGCGTTTCCCGGGCGACGACGAAACGCTGCTGGTTGCCACCCGAAAGATTGCGCAGTGGCATGGCAATGCTGGGAGCGGAGACATGCGCCGCCGCCAGAAGGGAATTGGCGAACTGGCGGGCATGGGAGGATTTGATCCACGGACCCGCCGATATGGGAGGCGCATCGTACTCCCGCAGGATGGCGTTTTGCAGCAGAGACAATGTCGCCGCCACGCCGCTGCGCAAACGATCCTCGGGGATATGGCCGACGCCGCCTTTGGCAAACGCCTTTGCATCGCGACCGGTGAAATCGACGCCCCGAATGCGGATGGCTCCTTCGACGGGCGGGCGTATGCCGGACAGCATCTCGCTGAGCTCACGCTGGCCATTGCCGGCCACGCCGGCGATGCCGGCGATCTCGCCCGAGAACAGGGTCAGGTCGATGCTATCGAGCCGGCAGCCGTCCTGACCGGCGGGTGTCGATACGTCGTGCAGTGCAATGGCGGGGTGGCGCTCCATCAGCCGCCGGTCATTGGCCTGCGGTGTCACCGCGTGCCCGACCATGAGATCGGCGAGGTTGCGATCGTCGGTGGCGTCCTTTGGCACGGTGGCGACTTTTCTTCCGCCGCGCAGAACCGTGATCCTGTCGGAGATGGCAAGCACTTCATCGAGCTTGTGGCTGATGAAGATCACCGCGAAGCCGTCTGCGGTCAGCCGCCGCACGACGTCGAAAAGCAGCAGGGCTTCCGCGGCCGTGAGAACAGCCGTCGGTTCGTCAAGGATGAGAATTCGGGCGCCGCGGATGAGGGCTTTGAGAATCTCGACGCGTTGCTGCTCGCCGGCGGACAGATCCTGGACGATGGCATCGGGCGAGATCTGCAATCCGAAGCGCTGTTCAAGGGCTTCCGTGCGTCGCCGCAATGTCGACCGCGACACGAGAAACGGCTTATCGCCGAAGCCCAGATGAAGATTTTCCGCGACGCTGAACGCCTTTACCAGTTTGAAATGCTGGTGCACCATCCCGACGCCAGCGGCGATCGCGTCGCGCGGCGAGCGAAACGAAAGTGCCTGTCCATCAATATGGATCGTGCCGGCATCGGGCTGATAGATGCCGGTCAGAATATTCATCAAGGTCGACTTGCCGGCGCCGTTCTCGCCGAGCAGGGCGTGGACTTCGCCATGCCGGATATCGAGGTCGACGCCGGCATTGGCGATCACGCCGGGAAAGCTCTTGTCGATGCCGCGCATTTCGACAAGCAGGGCCGAAGCCGGCATTTCAGCGGCGATCTGGTTCATCAAAGGAGCCCGCATTCCGGTGGCGCGATGTTCGCGTATGTCGCCGCTAAACCTTGAGACCGGCCACGCCCTGGATGGGCCAACGCCAGTTCGCATATAAAGTGTCGACGTCCATTTCAGTGCCGGCGGTGACCTTGATTGCTCCGGCCGCGTCGGCAATCGGTCCGACAAAGGGATTGAAGCCGTTGATCATGCGGGTGCGCATCTCGTCGACTTTGGTTGCGACTTCCTTCGGCACATTCTGACCCCAGGCGTCGCGATCGGTTCCTTTGGTCAGGGGCAACAAGACCGCACTGCGCTCACCCTTCCAGCTTCCCTCGACCCGGCTCTTGACTTGCGAGAGATAGAAATCATCCCAGTCGATCAGAAGCGAGCTGACATAGGCGTTGGGGCCGAAGCGGCGGATATCGGTGTTCCACATCACAGCCCATTTGCCGCGCTTCTCGGCGACCTGCAGATAGGCCGGCTCGTCCATGATGCCGTAGAGAACGTCGCAGCCGGCATCGATCAAGGCATTGGCGGCCTGGGTCGCCGCCTGCGGGTCGAACCATGAATTGATCGATACGACCTGCGTCTGAACGTCCGGATTGACCGAGCGTGCGCCAAGCTGGAACGAATTGATGTTGGCGACCACCGCTGATACCGGGAAAGAAGCGATATATCCAAGCTTGTTGCTCTTGCTGAGCATCGCCGAGGCCATTCCCAGCAGGTAGCTCGGCATCCAATGCTGGATATAGTAGCCGACGGCATTGGGGAGTTTTGGCTGCCGGCCCGCTTCCATAAAGGCAACGTCCGGATTTCGCTTCGCCACATCGTAAAGAAAATCGCCGTAGCCGGAGGTGATGAAAACAAGATTGGCGCCTTCCTGCACGAACTGCGTGAAGATGCGTGACGCCTGCGACGAGAAGGGGATGTTCTCGACCTCAATGAACTTCGCGCTGGGATAGGCCTTCTCGACAGCCAGACGGCCCTTGTGATGGCTGAACGTCCAGCCCTCGTCCGAGACAGGACCGACATGTCCAAAGGCGATGACGAGGTCTTTCGGATCGATCGGCTTGCCAAGAGGGACCGCCGCTGCCTGCGCGGGCGGAATCTGGCTCATCGCCGCCATGGTTGCCGCTGCGGCCAGGATCTGACGCCTTGAGACGCCGTTCGTTGAATCATCGCGCATGACGTACCCCTCGTTTCGGCTTCATGGGCTTGAGTGCCCGATGCCTTGATGCGGGACGTACTTGCAAGGTGGATGCCAGCGTGGCTCGATGAGATAGCGAACTTAATTCGCTATTATTGTAGGCTTCCCTGTGGCCGTGGACGATCGAACATGCCGAATATCGAGCAGAGCTGCCGTGATTTTAAGCAGGAGCAGCGTGTGCCGCCGAACTTGGCCTACGCTTGATCGAGCAGCGCCCTGGCGCGGACGGCAATCATGTCGAGCTGCCGGTTGAAGATCCGGCGCTCCTCGACGCTCAGATCGGCCAGCAGGAATTCATCGCGCTGGCGCGACAGCTCGTGCAGTTTCTGCATCAGGCTTTCGCCGCTGGGGCTGAGCTGGATGCACACGGCGCGGGCCGGGCGGATTTTTAGGACGAGGCCGCGGCGGACCAGCGCCGTCACCTCGCGGCTGGCAAGGCCCTTGTCGTAACCGAGACGATGGGCAAGTTCTCCCAGCGACATGGGGCCGCGCAGGCCGATGACGCTCAGAAGTCGCCAGGCCTGGCCGCCGAGATCGAACTCGCGCGCGTAGAGCGCGGCAGCAGAGCGGCGCAGGTTGGTGGCCAGCACCATGATCTTCGCGGCGGCGATCGCATCCGCGGGCGGATAATCGAGGCCTTCCGGAGTTTGAAGTTCGGCGGCGGCGCTGGCGCCGCCATCCTTGTTTTTCATCGGGTCGTCTCGCGCAAAGAGCATCAGCTCTTGAAGAAGTTGCCGGCGGCTACTTTCATCACCTGTTTGGCTGGATCATAGATGACGCCGAGCGGATCGCCACCCTCGGCGACGATCTGGATCTGCTGCTTCAGCAGGCGGCGCAGCATCACGACGCCCTTGTCGCTGCCGGCTAGGTTCTCTTCCGAGTGCAGGCTGATCGGCCCCTGGCCAACCTGGGCTTCCCAGTCGCCGGGGAAGCGTTGCCGTTCCTCTTCGCTCATCTCGCCCCACTTGCGGCCGGGCAGGCGCGGAATGCCGTTGAAGCCCTGCGGTACGCGCATCGCATGGAAAAGGCGGAAATTGGTGTCATCGACCGGCAGGACGAAACCGATGCCGGTGGCGGGGCCCGGCGCAAGCTGAACGCTCGGTACGATGCGCACATGCGGGAACAGCGCGAGGGTGACGCGATCCATTTCGCGGCCGTCGTCGAGCTTGCGATAGGCCGTGTATTGCATGCCCGTCTCGGCATGCTCCCAATGGACCTGCGGCATGACGCCCATTTCCGGCACGAACTGCACGCCGCTGAAGCTGGTGTGGAGGATCGGGATATGGAACGGGTCCATGATGTTTTCCCAATCCTGCAGCCAGTTGCAGGGCACGATCTCCTGGCTGTCGTCGCCGCCGGCGCCGAAGCTCGAGCCGGTGACCCAAATCTTTTCGCCGGGGCCGACCTTTTCGAGCGAATCCCAATAAGGCAGCAGCGGCTGCTTTTCCGGCGGGCCCATATAGGCCCAGATAAGGCCGTAGCGTTCCTCGACCGGATACCAGGGCTGGGTGACGCGATCGCGGCTACGCGCACCATTGTCCGGCTCGCACGGTTGATCGAGGCAGCGGCCCTCTACGTCGAAGAGCCAGCCGTGGTAGCAGCAGCGGATGCCTTCATCCTCGACCTTGCCGTAATAGAGCGTGGTGCCGCGATGGGCGCAGCGCGCGTGCAGCAGGCCTGGGCGGCCCTTGCGGTCGCGGAAGATGACGAGGTCTTCGCCGAGCACGCGCAGTTTCTGCGGCACGTCCTGCACCTTTTCCGAGAGCGCGACCGGATGCCAGTAGCGGCGCATGAACTCGCCGAGCGGCGTGCCGGCGCCGACTTCGGTGATTGTGGCGTCGTAGGTCGATGGCTTGCGGCCATAGCCGGTGGCTTGCCTTGCCGGCTTGGCGTCGACGGTTGCTGTGCTCATCCGCGTTCTCCCTGACTGCTGGTTGGACGTTACAAACGGCTGGTCTCCCGCGCCGGATAGACGGTGCAGCGCGCGGGGTTGAGATCGATCCAGGCATCGACGCCGACATTGGCTTCGACGGAGGGATGCAGCATCGAGCGGACAAGCACGTCGCCGACCTTGAGATGACATTCGGTGAGACCGCCCTGGAAGCTGAGGCGGGCGACCGAGGCGTGCACCTGGTTGCCGTTGTTGCCGGCGGCAAAGCGCAGGGCGGCGTCCTCGGGGCGGAAGACGATGTTGACCCTGTCGCCCTTGCGGATGCCGGCGGGAAGCGCAATGCGAACCGAGCCGGCGTCACCGTCGAAAACGGCGAGGCCATTGCCGCCGTCATCCTCTGTCACCGTGGCGGCGAGAAAATTGGCGCCGCCGAGGAAGCCGGCGACGAATTCATTCGCCGGCCGGTCGTAGACCGTGCGGGGTGCGCCTGCCTGTGAGATCAGGCCTTCCGACATCACCGCGACGTTGTCGGACATGGCGAGCGCTTCGGACTGGTCGTGCGTCACATAAAGCGTCGTGATGGCGACGCGGGCGACCAGCTCCTGCAATTCGTAACGCATCTGCTCGCGCAGTTTGGCGTCGAGGCTCGACAGGGGCTCATCAAGCAGCAGCACCTTGGGATGACGCACGATGGCTCTCGCGAAGGCGACGCGCTGCTGCTGGCCGCCGGATAGTTTGGTGGCAGAGCGATTGGCCAGCGCATCCATGCCGACAAGGCGCAGCGCCTCCATGGCGCGGTCCTTGATCTCGGTCTTCGGCGGGCGCGGTTTGCGCACGACCAGCGGATAGGAGACGTTTTCCAGCACGTTCATATGCGGCCAGATCGCATAGGACTGGAAGACCATGCCGACGTCGCGCTTGAAGGCGGGCACGAAAATATCGTTGTCAGGCTGCGCGACGACCGTGCCGCCGATGGTGATGCGGCCGGCGGTCGGCTGTTCGAGGCCAGCGACGCAGCGCAAGGTGGTGGTCTTGCCGCAGCCGCTGGGGCCGAGCAGCGTATAGAAGGAGCCGGAGGGAATTTCGAAGCTGACGCCCTTCACCGCATGGACGAGGCCATCCGGTGTCGCATAGGAGCGTTCAAGACCTTCCACTTTCAACATAGACAGAACCTCAATCGCGCCCGTCGCGCGCCAGGACGAGGCGGCGCAGGCCAAAGATGATGGGGATGACAAAGAGCACGATCATCGTGCCGACGGCGGCGGCCTGGGTCGTCTTGCCGGCCTGGAATGCCTGCCACATCATCACGCTGAGCACGGAGTTGTCGGGCGACTGCAGGATGGTGGGAATGGTGAATTCGCGGAAGCCGATGATGAACAGCAGGATGAAGCTGGCGACGAGAGATGGCGTCAGCAGCGGCAGGACGACGCGGCGGATGGTGGTGAACCATTGCGCGCCGGCGACCGATGAGGCCTCCTCGAGTTCGGCATGGACCTGCATCAAGGCCGCGCGGGTCAGGCGCGTGGAGACGGCCATGCGGTAGGAATAAGCGAGGACCAGCATGAGCACGGTGCCGTAGATGCCGATCGGCAGCGAGAGATAGAGCAGCATCGAGGCGAGGCCGGCGATGACGGCGGGGATGCCGAGCGACAGGAAGCTGATGAAGTCCAGCACCCAGCGCATGGCGAGTTGCGTGCGCAGGATCGTCCACGCCAGGATGACGCCGATGGAGGTGACGATGATGGCGCTGGCCCCGGCAACGATGAACGTGTTGCGCGCGGCGAGCCAGAACTTCGGGTTGTTGAAGAGATCGGTGTAGCCGGCAAAGCTGATCGTCGACAGGGTGTCGAACGTCGGCAGCGCGTAACCGAACAGGCTGGCCCAGATCAGCACGAAGCCGGGGAGAACAGCGCCGAACAGGGCATAGACGGCGACGAAGGCGATGGCGGGGATGCGCCAGCGGCCGAGCGGGAAGCGCATCGGCCGAAAGCCTTTGCCCGTCACTGTGACGAAGCTTTCGGCGCGGCGGATGAGGTGGTTGTAGACCATCAGCAGCGCGATGCCGCAGATGAGGAAGGGCAGGGCTACGGCTGCGGCGCGGCCATAGGCCGGCAGGTCCGTGTCTGGATTGAGCTCGAAGAAGATGCGCGTGCTGAACACATTGATACGCGCCGGAAAGCCGATGACCAGCGGCGTCTCGAACTGTTCGAGCGTGATGAGCGTGGCGAGGATGAGCGGCGCCAGCAGGCCCGGCAGCAGCACGGGCAGGGTGACTTTGCGGATGGTGGTGAAAGGGCTGGCGCCGGCCGTGTTGCTGGCTTCCTCGAGCGAGGGGTTCATGGAGCGCAGCGCAGATGACAGCAGCAGGAAGACGAAGGGCACCAGGCCGATACCCTGCGCCAATATCATCCCGCCCATGCTGAAGATGTTCAGCGGGCCGGTCTCACCGAGCCGGAACAGCGAGCGGATGATGACATTGATCCAACCGGTGTTGGGCGCCAGCAGGAAGATCCAGGTGATCGACAGGACGATGCCCGGCACCAGCAGCGGAAACAGGATGATGGTGTAGACGCCGTTGCGCATGGGCAGGTCGGTGCGCTCGACCAGCCAGGCGAGAATGAAGGCGATGACGAACGTCACCGTGACGGAGCCAAAGGTGAAGATCAGCGTGTTGGGCAGGACGTTGGTATAGAGGCTCTTGTCGAGATAAACGGCGGCGAGATTGGCGAGGGTCCATTGCGCGCCGTCCTCGAAGGGCAGCAGATCCTGCGGACCGCGAAACGCCGTCGTCAGCAGCATGATCAGCGGGCCGAGGATGAAGAACAGCGCGGCGGCTGAGCCGAGCGCGATGATGCTCCAGCCCAGCCAGCCGATGTCAGCGCGCTTTTCGGCGCTGTTCGCCTTCTTGATACGAGCGCGCGCGACCGCGCCCGTGGGAAGCGTGATCTGGCTCATTACTGTCCGCGGATGATGCTCGAGAATTTTTTGTAGAAGTCGGCGCGCTGGTCCATGGTGGCGAGATCCTCCAGAACCACAGTCGCCTTGGCTTTCTCGACCTCGGCGGCAACATGCGATTTCGAACCGGGACGGACGCTCAGGCCATAGGTGGCCTTTTCACGCGCTTCCATGCTCTCGTCGGAGGACTGCCAGATCGCCAGCAGGCGCGCGGCATTGGGATGCGGCGCGTTCTTCATCACCGAGACCATGAACTGCACGGCCGGGACGATGTTGAAGATGGTATAGCCGGTCGGCACGCCGCTCTCGGTATATTGATAGGACTGGCTGATCGAATCGCCGATGCTGAGGATGCGCTCGCCGGTCTTCAGGAAGCTTTCGCGCGGCGCGTTGGTGATCAGCAGTTTCTGATCGTTGATCATGGCGCGGCCCCACTTCTCGGTGCGCTCCTCGCCCCATTTGACGGCCAGGAATCCCATCAGGCGCGGAAACAGAAAGTCCTGTGCCACCATCTTGCCGCGCCATTTCGGATCGAGCAGATCATCCCACGACTTCGGCACGTCGGCATCCTTGACGAAGGCCTTGGAGTAGAGCGCCGAATAGACGAAGTTGTGAACCGCGATGCCCTCGCCGTCGAACAGAATATTGCCCGGGGTCACGCCGTAAGGCTGCCAGTCGACCTTGGCGAACAGGCCACGCTTCTGCACTTCGATCATGCCGCCGAGCGAATTCTGCCAGACGTCGACGGAGTGGCGGTTGGCGCGCGCCTCGGCGATCAGCTTGGTCGCCGCCTGCAGGTCGCCGGTGCCTTTGACGGTGATGCCGGGAAAGCGCTTGGACAAAGCCGGCTGGATCCAGTCCACCTCGTTCTGCACGGGCGCCCAGATCACGACTTCCTTTTCTTCCTTGGCCTTCTCGTACAGCGCCTTGACGGCGGGAAGGTCGTACCAGGGCGTCTGTGCGCTGGCTTCGCCCCCTGTCAGGCCGAGAACGGCGGCAAAGGCCAGAGCGACGGCATTGCGATGTCGGATCACGGTGTCCTCCCGGTTATGGCGGCAGACCGCCTTTGGCAGTCTGCCCGATGTTGTCTTTGCGCCGTTATTCCGCGGCGATGCGCAGAACGCCGGTGGGATTCTGCGAGATGCGCAGCTCGTCCGAATAGGCCTGCAGCCAGCCGATTGAATTGGAGGTGATGAAATCACCGCCGCGCGCGCCCTGGAAGACCTCCGGATTGTCGACGCCGGGCGGAGTGATCTTTTCCGCCGCGGCGCGCGCCGCCTGCAGCATGCGGCGCCGTGTGCGCGTGATCATCAGGTCGCTAATGGCCAGATGCTCGAAGCTATGATCGACGATGCCACCCATGCTTTCGGTCAGCGCCTGGTCCTGCAGGTGAATGCCGTCGATGCCGGAATAGCTCTCGTTGCGCTGGGTGTCGCGATCGATCAGGTAGTCGTTCGTTGCATTGGCAGCGAGCCGCCAGCGGCCGAACCAGCTTGAATCATTGGGCAGATATTTGTTGCCGATGGTGGCGCCGGGAATCCGCGTGCCGTCCTTCTTGTTGCGCAGGCCGGGCGTGTTCTTCTTCCAGGAGACGTGGAAGAACATGGTGTGAGTGTCGTCCATCGGCACCCAGGCGCGGGCGATGACGTGATCGGCGAAATTGCCGTCCGGCGGGATCGTCCAGAACGGGAACATGAAGTGGGCTACGCGCCAGTAAGTCGAGTTGGTCTCGGCCGGCCGGTAGGCGGCATACATGGTGCCCCAGTCGGTGTCGGCGACGTGATATTCCGGCGCGGGATTGATGAGCGCGTAGCGGCCGTGAGTGCCTGGCTCGACCTCGTCGGGCGTCATCGCGCCCATGTGCAGGAAGCTGAAATGGGAGGTATCGATGTCGCCTTCCAAGCCCTGCAGCCAGTTGCATTCGCGCTGCACGCAGAACAGGTTGCGGTCGCTTTCGTCAGCCAGCATCACGGCCTCGAAACAGGGCAGCGGCGGCGGCTCGGCGCGTGTGCCCATATAGGTCCAGACGATGCCGTAGCGTTCCTGCGCTCTGTAGGCCTTCGCCGTGACCTTTTCAGGAAAAGCCATGTGCGACGGGACGTTCGGCATTTCGAGGCACTGGCCGTCGACGTCGAATTTCCAGCCGTGATAGGTGCAGCGAATGCCGGAATCTTCATTGCGTCCGAAGAACAGGGAGGCGCAGCGGTGCGGGCAGCGATGATCGAGAATGCCGACCCTGCCGGTGCTGTCGCGGAACGCGATCAGCTTCTCGCCCAGCAGCATGAGGCGCGTCGGCGGCGCATCGGGCTTCAGTTCGGAGGAGAGGATGGCGGGAATCCAGTATTCCCGCATCATCGATCCCATCGGCGTGCCGGGGCCAACTCGTGTCAGCAATTCGCTTTCGCTGGCTGTCGTCATTGTCCTCTCCCTATCGTCGCACCGGGGCGCTACACTCTCGCCACTGCATTGAATTATTCAAAATTGACTTTGTCAACTCTCAGGTAACGATCCGCCTCTTGGCTGTCAACAATGCGCTCGACGGAGTTGCGTCGACATGTTGGGCGGCGGCCCTGCATTTGCCCATCGCAACTAGGCTCTGCATCGCGACAAACGCAGATCTATCATCGTGTTGCGCGGCCTTGTGCTACAGCAAAGGACATGTTTCTTTAAAATGTGTGCGCCACAGAGAGCGCTATCAGCGGGAGGTTTGCGATGCCCTGGGCGAGATCGTTTGGCTATTCAGCAATGCTGGCGGTGATGTTCGCGGCCGGCGCAGAAAACAGCGCTTTCGCTGCAGATGCCGCGCCGATGGTGATCGCACGGTCGGGATATCTCTATGCCGGCGGCCAGGTCGACAAGTCGATCGAAGGCAGTCCGATGACGGGCCACCTCTACGCAGAGTTTCAGATCCCGGCCAAACTGGAGCACCCTTATCCGATCGTGATGGTGCCGGGCGGCAGCCAGACGGGGACGAATTTCACCGGCAATATCGCCGGCGGCGAAGGCTGGTCTCAATATTTCCTGCGTCGCGGCTATGCCGTCTACATCGTCGACCAGGTGGCGCGCGGCCGTTCCGCTTATTATTCGCAGGCGTTCGGGCCGCTCGGCAACGCCAGCCTGCAATTCGCGCAGCAGCGTTTTGTGAGCCCGGAGAAATACAAGCTGTGGCCGCAGGCCCATCTGCACACCCAGTTCCCCGGTACGGGCGACCTTGAGGATCCGTACTTCCAGAAGTTCTGGGCGACGAAATATCCCTCGCTGCCGAATTTCACCAAGCAGCAGGAGCTCAACGCCCCGGCGCTGGTGGCGCTGTTCGACAAGATCGGGCCTGCGATCCTTTTGACCCATTCGCAATCGGGCGCCTACAACTGGCCGGTGGCGGAAGCGCGGCCCAATCTCGTCAAGGCGATCGTCGCCATCGAGCCGAGCGGGCCGCCGGTCCATGATATGGTACCGACCGGTGCGCCGGACTGGTTCAAGGATGCTGCGCCGACCAAGGTCTCAGGCCTGGCCGATATTCAACTGGCTTACGATCCGCCTGTGCCGCCCGGCGGCGCGCTCGATGTGGTGCAGCAGGAAAAGGCCGACGCGCCCGATCTCGTGCGCTGCTGGATGCAGAAGGAGCCGGCGCGGAAGCTACCGAAGATCGCGGGCATTCCGACCGTCATCATCCAGTCGGAGGCCTCCTATCATGCGCCCTATGATCATTGCACGGCAAAGTGGCTGACCCAGGCAGGGGTGGCGAATACCTACATCCGGCTGGCGGACAAGGGCGTGCACGGCAACGGCCATATGATGATGATCGAGAACAATTCCGACGAGATCGCCGCCGTGATCGAGGGCTGGCTCATGCAGCAGCCCTCTTTGAAGGTCCCGCCAGCGGGCAAGTAAGCATCTGACGTTAATGCCTGCTGCGCGCCTTTCGGCTTTGCCAGGCATCCATCAGCGGCCCGCTTGAGCCATAGACGGGATCCTTCTTCGGTCGTCCCGTCCTGGCGATCGAGGATATTGCGCTTTTACGATCCTCTTCGCTCGTGCATTCGTCATAGGTCCCAAGCGGCGGGTAGGCGCGACAACGAGAAAATCCTTGGACGCGGAAAGACTTTGGTGACCGGTGCCTGCGGGCAGGATGGCCACGTCGCCGGCTTTCAACTGAAAGGTCCTGCCGCGCCGTCCTCCAAACCGAACTTTTCCTGTTCCACGGGCTATGCCTAGAACTTCGTGAATTCGCGAATGGTAATGGGCATAATCGTATATGCCATTCCGCCAGGACTCGCCCCAACCATTGCTCTCGAAAAGATCCTCGAACGCCGCGGCGGGATCGTAAGAATCCGGGACCTTGAGACAGCCGCGGTAGATGATCAACGGCCAGCGCGGGTGGTTCGGAATAAGTCCGTCGTCGGAGAAGTGGAAGGCATTGACTTTGCGGTCGCGAATGTAGGAGGTCAGTTCTGCTGAGGGCGGCCTTCCGAAACCCGTAAGCCTTTCGGCGGTTCGTTTGATTGTTTCCAGTACGTGAGCCATCGCGCTTTCTCCATGGTCAACGGCTGTCAACAACGCGCCGCATGGATCAGCGGTTCCTCACCGCCGGCTGGCGTAGACTGCCACGCAGAAGGTGCTCAGAAGCGATGAAATGTCCGCCGATTGAGCGAGATTGGCGAGGCCGGACTGCAGAACATTTGTCCATTCGCCGGCGACGGGTAACCTGACGCTGGTGTCGAGATCGCCATCGTCGGTCCTGGCATTCCCGTTCGCCACCCGCGCGACCACGACGATATGCTGATCCTTGTATGAGCGGGAAAACGCTACCAGATCTTCCGCGCCCGGCCCGGTTATCGGCAGCGGACGATACTCCCCGAGGCAGAAGACATCCGGGTGTTGCTGCCGAAGTTGCAGCAGGCGCACGATGAAATGTTGTTTGGTCGTATTGAGGTCATACGGCGGGCTCGTGAGCGCGGCAGCTCGCGCTGCATAATCAACGGCCCGGCGGTTGTCGGGATCAACGAGGCTCAAATCCAGGAACTCGGTGCCTTGATAGATATCGGGCACGCCCGGCACGCAAAGCTTCAGGACGGTTTGAATGAGGGTTTTGTCGTGGGCTGTTGCAAGCAGGGAGCCGACGAAGCGGAAGATGCTCGACCTGGTTTTGGATAGCGCATCGCCAACGAGCAATTGGGACGTCAGGCCGAGGGCAGCCTCTTCATAGGTTTCATCCGGGGCCTCCCAGGATGTCTGCAATTTGGCTTCTCTCAGAGCCTTCAACTGCCAGGCCCTGACGCGCTCGGCCAGACCCCCGCAAGCCGCGCGATCATCCGGCCGCAAGTCTTCCGGCCATATGCCGACGATGGTCTGCAGCATCATGAGAATGTCGGCCGGATCGATATGGCTGCCGCCGGCTGCGACACTTTCGATCTGGTTCATCCATTCGGAAAGTTTCCCGATCCATGTCTCGGGCTGTTCCGAGAGAACGGCAAGACGCGCACGCACGTCTTCGCCGTGCTTATGATCGTGGGTCGCGGTTGCCAGAAGCGCGAGCGGCGTACGTCGCGCACGGCGCAGACAGCAGGCATGCCAATCGTCGACGGAAAAGCCGCCGCGGTCCGGATCGAAGCCGACATCGGTTCGCGAGAGGATCGGGCCGTGGCGATAGAAAGCCGTATCCTCCACCGCTTTTGCCGCCACCGGTGCGCTCAATTGTTCAAATCGCCGGATGGCCAGCCGGCGCAAGCTCGCATTCGGCATGTCCTTCTGGAAGCTTCCAAGCCAGTCAAAAATCCGGTCCAGATGCTCGCGGTCACCGGGAAAACAAAGCGGCCTCGCCGCATCGATGGCATGCACGAGGGAAGCAGCGCTGGAAGGGTCTGGCTCGGACTCGGCGGCATAAGACCGGTAGCGTGGAAAGCATCCGAGAATCTCGACGAGGCAGCGGCGCAGCGCGGCGCGGGAGAGATCGCGATCATTGGTGTCGAGATCGGCGATGCGCCCCATGGCATCCACGGCACTATCCAGCTGTGCGCTGAAGGCGCGTACGACGATCTCCCGGCGCGCCGCATGCTCCTGCTTCGCGAATTGCGCCGGCCGGCCGGTGCGGGCGGCCCAATCGCGGCTGAGCGCCTCACTGCCGGCCGAATTGTGCAGCAGCAAGCTGATCTCATTCATGAAGTCATAGCCGGTGGTGCCGTCCATGTTCCATGACGGATCGAGCTCCTCATCCGGGGCGAGAATCTTCTCAACCACCACCCAGGCCTGTTGGCGACGGCCGGTGGGTCGTTGTTCCTGACGTCCCGCCAGTGCCGCCCGCAATCTCTGGCAATAGCCGGCGGGATCGGCGAGCCCGTCGATATGATCGACCCGCAGCCCGTCGATCAGTCCCTCGGCATAAAGAGACAGGATCAGCTCATGGGTCTGCTGGAACACATCCCATCGGTCGGCCTGCAATGTCGCCAGTTCGGTGACGTCGAAAAAGCGCCGCCAGTTGATCATGTCGCCGGCGGTTCGAAACCAGGCCAGGCGGTAATATTGCTGCTCCAGCAGAGTGTGCAGATTGGTCCGGCCCTCGGGGCTCGACGGATCGTGCTGCGCCAGCGCTTCATCCGGCGCCGCGTCGAATTTCCCGGCGTCGACGTTGCGAATGGGAAAGACATGATGGTGGTAGAACACCGCCCATCCATGCCGGTCGTCTTTGCGCAGTTGGAGTTCGCCCTTTTCCAGGCAGGTCCCGTAGAGTTCGCCGAGAAAGGGGGCGAGCACTTTGCCGGTCAGCGCGCGATTGAGCGGCGTCCAGTCGATGTCGAAGAAGTGCGCATAGGGGCTGTTGACGCCCTGACGCAGCACGTCGAGCCACCACGGATTGTCGCCACCGCCGACGCCCATGTGATTGGGGACGATATCGACAATCAGGCCCAGGTCTTTCGCGTGCAGGGCGGCGACGAAATCGCGCAAGCCCGCCTCGCCGCCCAATTCCGGGTTGATCTTACTGGGATCGACGAGATCGTACCCGTGCAGCGAGCCTGTGCGCGCCGTCAGGATCGGCGAGGCATAGACATGGCTTACCCCCAGTGCCGCCAGATAGGGAATGATGGCCGTGGCATCGGCAAAGGTGAAATCCTTGTTGAACTGAAGCCGATATGTCGCGCGCGGGATCATGGCGACCTCATCCAGGCCAGAGTTGTTTGCGGCGGCAGGCTTCCGCGAAAAGAATCAGTCGATGGTGTGACGATGCGAAAATCATCTTCGATCTCGAACGGCAGCGCTTCTGTTCCGAAGTTTGCTGCGAGCATTAGATCATCGCCGTTGCCGAGCCGCCATCTCGCCATGACAGAGTAATCCGAAATCGCCTTTGCCTCGACCGTTCGCGCACCTTCCAGATGCGGTGTGATAAGGCGAGCTCTCAATGAGAGCAGGGCGCGATAGAAGCCGAACCAGTCGAAGTCGCTCTCATCCGGCTTTGGAATCGACCGCGAGAATGTATCTTCGTCGTTCGGATCAGGTATCTGCGCCCGCTTCTCATCGTTCTGGAATGCTGAAAAGTTGCGAAATTCATCGCGGCGACCATCTCGTACCGCGCCGGCAAGTTCGCGGTTGTGATCGGTAAAAAACAGGAACGGCGAACGGCTGCCGAATTCGTCTCCCGTAAAAATCATCGGAATGTGTGGGCATAACAGGGTCAGCGTGATCGCGGCTCTGACAGCTTCGGGAGGGGCCAGTTGCATCAGGCGTTCACCCAGAGCGCGATTCCCAATCTGATCGTGATTGTGAATGAAGCTGATGAAAGACGTCGAAGGAAGGCTGTCAGTCGGGCTTCCTCTCGATCTTTGCAGGTTCGATGAATGCTCACCCTGATAGGCGAAGCCGGATGCAAGGCATCGCGCCAGTTTCTCTGCGGTCGCCCTCTCATAGTCCGCATAATAGGCATCCGTTTCATGGGTCAGCAGCACGTGGATGCAATGGTGGAAATCGTCGTTCCACTGGGCGTCGAAGGGCGCGGGAAGCAGTGAGGCGTCGTTGTTCTCGTTCTCGACGACAAGGTGGACCTGCCTGTCGCGGCTAACGCCGCTTCGAATGGCCTGTCCGAGCAAACGACGCACAGCGGGCGGCCTGATGGCGTGAACGGCATCGAGCCGCAAGCCATCGAAGCGATATTCATTCAGCCAGAGCAAGGCATTCTGAATGAAGAAGCCGGCGACGAGGGGATCGTCAAACGCGATGGCGCTGCCCCAGGGCGTGTGGTCTTCCGCGTGAAAAAATCTGGATGCGATGCGGTTGAGATAATTTCCGTCCGGGCCGAAGTGATTGTAGACGACATCGAGCAGCACCATCATGCCGAGACCATGAGCGGCGTCGATGAGAGCTTTCAATTCCTCCGGCGTGCCATAAGCTTCCGCCGGTGCGTAAATCAGGACGCCGTCATAGCCCCAGTTGCGCTGGCCGGGAAAATCGCCGATCGGCATCAGCTCCAGGGCGGTGATGCCGAGGTGCGCGAGCTCCGGCAGGCGTTGGCGGACGCCCTCGAAGCCGCCCATGAGGCCGACATGGGCTTCGTAGATGACGGCCTCGTGCCACGGCCGGCCGCGCCAGCCGGGATTGGTCCAATGATAGGCGTCGGGATCAACCACGACGCTCCAGCCGTGCACGCCGCCGGATTGCCGCCGCGATGCCGGATCTGGAAAGCAGAGGCCATCGTCAAGACAAAATCGATATTTCGTTCCCGCTTCGCAGGACGTGCGGAAGCTGAACCAGCCGTCATCCTCCCGGTTCATGGCGAAGCGCCCGCGGGTCTGCAGTTCGATATCGACGGTCTCGACGGAAGGCGCCCAAAGTGAGAAGCTGGTCTCACCGGCCTGGAAGGAGGGCCCGAACCTCATGGGGCGGGCGCCTGCGGTTCGCTATCGTGTTCGACGGTGCTCAACAGGAGAATGGCCGAGTGAGCGGAAACCTTCACTTCGTTGGAGAACTCTTGTTCGGGCGCGTCTGGATCGGCTGAATCGATCAGTCTTCTGGCTGTGCCTGGAGCCGGCAGGATGAAGCTCCGGTCTTCCGCGGTTGCGTTGAGCATGAGGGTGAGAACGGAGGTGGTGCCGTTTTCCCCGCCGGCGGCGCGGCGCAAGGTGAGAAGACGCGCTTCCGCATCGTTCCAGTTGTCCTGAGACAATGCCGCCGCTCGTTCGTCAAACCAGGAGATGTCATTGAGGCCCGGCGAGATTTCGACTGAGCCGTGCAGAAAGGTCTTGCAACGCAGCACGGGATAGCGACGGCGCAGTTCCAGCAGACGCCCCGTGAACTGTGCCAGTGATTTTCCGGCCTCGGTTTCGAGCAGGCTCCAGTCGATCCAGGAAATCTCGTTGTCCTGACAATAGGCATTGTTGTTGCCGCGCTGGGTGCGGCCGAACTCGTCTCCGGCGAGGATCATCGGGGTGCCTTGCGAGAATGCCAGGGTCGTCAGCAGAGCCCTTTGAATTTTGCCGCGTTGCCGGACGATGTCGGCGTTGTCGGTTGGCCCTTCCGCGCCCCAGTTGGCGGAATGGTTTTCACTGTGCCCATCGCGATTGTCTTCGCCGTTGGCTTCATTGTGCTTGTGCTCGTAGCTGACGATATCGGCGATGGTGAAGCCGTCGTGCGCCGCAATAAAATTGACGGAGGACCAGGGACGGCGGCCGCGGTGGTCGAAGATATCGCCTGATCCCGAGAGACGCGCGGCGAGGTCGGCGCGCTGTCCGCTATCGCCGCGCCAGAAGCGGCGGATCGTATCGCGGTAGCGATCGTTCCATTCGGCAAAGCCCGGCGGGTGCTGCCCCAGTTGGTAGCCGCCCGGGCCGATGTCCCAGGGCTCGGAAATCAGCTTGGTGCGCGCCAGGATCGGGTCCTGCCGCAAGGCGTCGAAAAAGCCGGAGCCTGGATCGAAGCCCGTGTCTTCACGCCCCAAGGTCACGCCGAGATCGAAGCGGAAGCCGTCGATGTGAAATGTGTTGACCCAGTAGCGCAGCGAATCCATCACCATCTGCAGGACGCGGGGATGAGACAGATTGAGCGTGTTGCCCGTGCCGGTGTCGTTCACGCAATAGCGCGGGTTGTCGCTCTGCAGGCGATAGTAGGAACGGTTGTCGAGGCCGCGGAAGCAGAGCGTAGGACCCAGTTCACTGCCTTCGGCCGTATGATTGTAGACGACGTCGAGAATCACTTCGATGCCGGCTGCGTGCAGGCGGCGTACCGCGAGCTTGAAGGCATTGCGGCCGCTTTGCGGGAGATAGCGGGGTTCGGGCGCGAAGAAGGCAAGGGTGTTGTAGCCCCAATAGTTGCGAAGACCTTTCTGAATCAGGTGCCGATCCTGGACGAAGGCATGGATCGGCAGCAGTTCAACGGCGGTGACGCCGAGGCGGCGAATGTGATCGATGAATTTTGGATCGGCGAGGCTCTCGAACGTGCCGCGCTGGTGCGGCAGGATATCCTCGCGCAGCATGGAAAGCCCGCGTACATGGGCTTCATAGATGACGGTATCCGACCAGGACGTGCCCGGCGATTTGTCCGTGCCCCAGTTGAAACTGTCGTCGGTTAGAACCGCCTTCGGCATGGCCGCGGCGCTGTCGCGCCGGTCAAACGAGAGGTCGGCGCGGCGGCCCGACGAGACACGATAGCCAAACAGCGCATCTGCCCATTTGACCTCGCCGAAGATTTGCTTGGCATAGGGGTCGAGCAGCAGCTTGTTGGGATTGAAGCGATGTCCATGCTCGGGCTCATATCTGCCGTAGGCGCGGAAGCCGTAGAGCAGGCCTAGCGGCGCATTGGGCAGATAGCCATGCCACACTTCGTCGGTACATTCGGGCAAGGTATGGCGTTCGAGTTCCCGCCGCCCGGACGGATCGAACAAACAGAGATCGATGCGCTCGGCGTTGGCGGAGAAGACGGCGAAATTGGCGCCTAGTCCGTCCCAAGTTGCGCCGAGAGGGTAGGGATGGCCGGGTTCCAAACGATCAGCCATTCCCATCAAGATCTCCTTCAAGTCTGAAAAACAGGGTTGCAAGCGGCGGCAGGGTGATGTCGATCGAATGGTCCTGGCCATGCGCGCCGATCGGCTGCGCAAGGGCGCCGCCGTAGTTGCCGACGTTGCTGCCGCTGTAGGTGGCGGCGTCGCTGTTGAGGACTTCGCGCCATAAGCCCGCCTGCGGCACGCCGATGCGGTAGCCCTGACGCACGACGGGCGTCATGTTCACCACCACGACGACGGCTCCGCCGATATCGCCATATCGCGCGAAGGCGAAAACGCTGGCTTCGTAGTCACCGCCTACGAGCCATGCGAAGCCTTCCGACGAAGCATCGCGCTGGTGCAGGGCCGGGGCGCTCAGATAGAGTTTGTTGAGGTCCCGTACGAGTCTCTGGACGCCGGCATTGCTGCGGTTTTCGAGGAGATGCCAGTCAAGCTGCCTGTCGACGCTCCATTCCCGTTCTTGCGCGAATTCGCCGCCCATGAAGAGCATTTTCTTGCCGGGATGTCCCCACATGAACGCCAGATAGGCGCGCAAGTTCGCGAATTTCTGCCAAGTGTCGCCGGGCATCTTGCCGATCAGTGATCCTTTGCCATGCACGACTTCATCATGCGACAGCGGCAGGATGAAATGTTCCGAGAAGGCGTAGATGAGGCCGAATGTGATCTGCGAATGATGATGCCTGCGATAGATGGGATCACGTTCCACATAGTGAAGCGTGTCGTTCATCCATCCCATGTTCCATTTGTAGGAGAAGCCGAGGCCGCCTTCCGACTCAGGCTTTGACACGCCGGGCCAGGCGGTCGATTCCTCGGCGACCATGATCGCACCAGGACAGCGCTCCGCGACAACGGTATTGAGGTGGCGCAGGAAATCGACTGCCTCGAGATTTTCGCGGCCGCCATAGCGATTAGGGATCCATTCGCCTGGCTGGCGGCTGTAATCGCGGTAGAGCATGGAGGCGACGGCGTCGACGCGCAGGCCGTCGACGTGGAAATGTTCCAGCCAGTGGATGGCACTGGCGATGAGGAACCCCGAGACCTCACGTCGGCCGAGATTGTAGATGAGTGTGTTCCAGTCCTGATGAAAACCTTCACGCGGGTCCTGATGCTCGTAGAGGTGGGTTCCGTCGAACTGCGCCAGGCCATATTCGTCCGCCGGAAAATGCGCGGGCACCCAGTCGACAAGGACGCCAAGTCCTGCCCGGTGGCAGGCATCGACGAAAATGCGGAAGTCGCCGGGATCGCCGAAGCGTCGCGAGGGCGCGAAGAGGCCCAATGGCTGATAGCCCCATGAGCCGGTGAAGGGATGCTCGGCCACCGGCAGCAGTTCGATGTGGGTGAAGTTCAATCCCTTCACATAGGGGATAATCCGTTCGGCGAGATCGATCCAGTCGTACATCTCGCCGTCGTTCGGCCTCAACCAGGACCCTGCGTGCAGTTCGTAGATGCTCATGGGCGACGACGGATCCTGCCGCTGCGCGCGCTGCGTGAGCCATTCGGCGTCGTTCCAGGTGTGCTTGCGCGGGTTCGGCACAACGGAGGCCGTGTGTGGCGGCAGCTCCGTCGCGTTGGCGACAGGGTCCGCCTTCTGCGGCAGGCGTCTGCCGTCGCGGGCGGTGATCTCATATTTATAGCGGGCGCCTTCGTCGACCCGGGGCAGAAACAATTCCCAGATGCCGCTCGAACCGCGTCGCCGCATGGGATGGCGGCGTCCGTCCCAGGAATTGAAATCGCCTACGACGGACACGCTGCGTGCGTTCGGCGCCCACACGGCGAAACGGGTGCCGGTGACATCGCCGTTCCGGCAGACATGCGCGCCCAAGGTGCGGCCCAGCTCAAAATGCCGGCCTTCGTTGATCAGGTACATATCCGTATCGCTCAATTGCGGCGGAAACGAATAAGGATCTTCAGTTATCTGCTTTGCTGTCGGCCAGACGATCTCAAGAAGATAGGCGCCCAAAGGTGCTGGCATGCGGCCGGTGAAAAGGCCGGAGGGTGCTGCCGGGCTCAATTCGACCGGCTCTTTGCTCTCGACCAGGACGCGAACCGCCGCTGCTCCGGGCACATACACGCGAAGATAAGCGCCGTCCTTGTCCGATTGCGGACCAAGCACGGAAAAGGGCTCGTCAAGCTGCGCGTGCGCCAGCGCCCATTCCTGGTGCTGATCCAATGCAGGAGGCATACTCATTCGGCCCCCGCGCGTGAAAGCTCTTTCGGCATCAGGCTTTCGAGAGATTTGTCCTGAAGGATTGCCGAGAACCCGGCCATAGGCACATTCAGCCAGTCCGGCCGGTTGCCGATTTCATAAAGGATTTCGTAGGCGGCTTTTTCGATCAGGAAAAGCCGCAGCAGCGACAGATCCGGAACGTCATCGCTCAACTCGACGGCTGCCAGGTAGGACTTCATGAAGCGGGTCGAGACATCGGTCTGGAAGGCGGCGACGAATTCGGTGTAGCGATCGGTCGCGACGACGCCGCCATGCTTGCGGCTGGCCGCGACCACATAATCCAGTGACCGCAGGATGCCGGCGACATCGCGCCAGCCACTGTCTCTGGCCCGCCGTTCCTCAAGGGGCTGGGCGGGTTCGCCCTCGAAATCGATGATGAAGGCGTCGCCGTTTGAAACGAGGATCTGCCCCAGGTGAAGATCGCCGTGGATCCGGTGGAGGACGGAACCGATCCCCGCCGACGAGAGATCTTCGATTTCGGACATGACTTCGTTCTTGTGGTTGAGAATTCCGCCAGCGATCGACCGGGTCGTCTCGTCGAAGGTCGTTATTCTCGCTTCCACCGCGTCAATGGCACGCTGGACGCGCGCCTTGATGCGCCTTTGCCAGACTGTCGCCTGTGCCTTGTCTGCGACGAAGGGTGCAAAATCTTCAGCCCTTGTTTCGCGCAGGACGCGATGCATTTCGCCGAGGCGGCGGCCGAGTTGGTCGGCGAAGCCGACATAAGGTTCCATCAGCTCAGCGGTCTTGATTTGATTCCGGGTCAGTTCGTCGGCGACACGATCGAGGAAGGACATCGTCCAGTTCCAGGCGTCGCCCTCGCCACCGACGTAAGCCTGGAGGATGCCGAAAACCTGCGGCGTTCCACTTTCCTCGTACACCAGTTCGCCTAGCAGGGCGGGCGAGTTGGCAAAGCCGTTCTCGGTCAGGAAGCGGGTCATTTCCGCTTCCGGATGCTGTCCGGGCACGATGCGCCGGAACAGCTTCAGGACGGCCTTATCGTCGATGACGAGCGAGGAATTCGACTGTTCGGCGGACAGCCAGTGGACCGGCGCCTGCGGACTTATCTGCAGCGCCCGCAAAGCCTCGGTGCCGATGAAGGTGGCCTCGCCCCGGGAGGCGCTGATGTGTCCGCTCGAATTGAAGAGTTCGATGAGCTCGCGAATGAATTCCGGCAGGGCGAAGGCATCGGTCAGATAGCCTGTGCGGCGGCCGCGACGCACCCGTGCAAGCGCAAGTTGCTGGGGCAGGGAGATCGAGGCCGTGTCGTCCCAACTGATGCCAAGAGGCAGCAGATAAAGATCCGCTCCGCGGTCCTCGGTCATCGATTCGATCTCGACCAAAGCCATCTCGCGGCTTGTGCCGATGCGTACCGTCAATGCCACGCGCGCCGACAGCAGTTTCTGGTCTTTCGCCGCAAACCAGCGGCGCTTGGCCAGGTAGGCGGGCAGGACTTCTCTTTCAAAAAGCTCCCGATGGGCGGGTGTCACCATATCCTCGGGGCCGCTGCGCAGCACGAAGGTGATGAATTCCGGCATCGCTTCCGGCGCAGGCGTATGCCAGGACGGCGAGGATGCGTCCTTGGCCAGGACAAACCAGAAGAAGCCATACGGTGACAGGGTCAGCATGTAAGGGAGCTGGCCGATGGGCGGAAAGGTCGAATTGCCGAGCAGTTCGACCGGCACGCGGCCTTCGAATTCTGAAAGATCCAGTTCAACCGCCTGGGCCGAGCGCGAGAGATTGGCGACGCAGAGGATGATCTCGTCTCCGTATTCGCGCAGATAGGCGAAGACCTTGCGGTTCTTGGGATAGAGAAACCGTAACGTGCCACGCCCGAAGGCGCTGTGCTCCTTGCGAACCGACAGGATGCGGCGCGTCCAGTTGAGCAGCGAATGGGCGTCGTGATTCTGCGCCTCGACATTGATGGCCTGGAACCCGTAGAGCGGATCCATGATCAACGGCACCGTGAGGCTGGCCGGATCGGCGCGCGAGAAGCCGCCGTTGCGATCCGGCGACCATTGCATCGGCGTTCGCACGCCGTTGCGGTCGCCGAGGAAAATATTGTCGCCCATGCCGATCTCGTCGCCGTAATAGATGACCGGCGTGCCTGGCATCGACAGCAGCATGCTGTTCATCAGCTCGATGCGGCGCCGATCGCGTTCCAACAGCGGCGCCAGCCGCCGCCTGATCCCGAGATTGATGCGGGCACGTCGGTCGGTGGCGTAGAATTCCCAGAGATAATCGCGCTCCTTGTCCGTCACCATTTCCAGCGTCAGCTCATCATGATTGCGCAGGAAGATCGCCCATTGACATTTTTCGGGGATGTCCGGCGTCTGGCGCATGATGTCGGTGACGGGAAACCGATCTTCCTGGGCGATCGCCATATACATGCGCGGCATCAGCGGGAAATGGAACGCCATATGGCATTCGTCGCCGTCGCCGAAATAGGTCTGTGTATCCTCAGGCCACATATTGGCCTCGGCGAGCAGCATGCGGCCTTCGTATTCCTCGTCGAGCGTTTTGCGGATCTGCTTGAGAATGGCGTGGGTCTCGGGAAGGTTCTCGTTGCTGGTACCGTCGCGCTCGATGAGATAGGGCACCGCATCCAGACGCAGCCCGTCGATGCCGAGATCGAGCCAGAAGCGCATGACATCGAGAACGGCCGTGAGCACCGCCGGGTTGTCGAAATTAAGATCGGGCTGGTGCGAGTAAAACCGGTGCCAGAAGTAAGCATTGGCGACCGGATCCCAGGTCCAGTTGGATCGTTCGGTATCGAGGAAGATGATACGCGTTCCGGAATATTTCTGATCATTGTCCGACCAGACATAGAAATCGCGATGGGGGCTGCCAGGCTTGGCGCGGCGTGCGCGCTGAAACCAGGGATGCTGAGCGGATGTATGGTTGATCACCAGTTCGGTGATGATCTTGATGCCGCGCTCATGCGCCAGCCGAATGAAACGCTTGACGTCGCTGATCCGGCCGTAATCGGGATGAACTCCCTTGTACTCGGAGATATCATAGCCGTCGTCGAGGCGTGGCGAGGGATAGAACGGCAGAAGCCAGATCGTATTGATGCCGAGGCCGGCGATGTAATCCAGCCGCGAGATCAGGCCCGAAAAATCCCCGATGCCGTCGTTATTCGAATCGGCGAAGGATTTCACATGAAGCTGGTAGATGACCGCGTCCTTGTACCAGAGCGGCTGCAGAGAGAGGTTCGGCTCTCTGACTTCATGACGCGAAATTTCTGCAAGAGAGCTCATGGGCGCCCCTCCGGTGACAGTTTCCAGATGGCGAAAGGCATCGCACTGGGATCAAGCGTGATGGTTTGTAATTTGCCGTGCAGGCTGAAACGATTGCCTGTCATCAAGTCATCGACAATCACCGATGCGTCATCGGGGAGGCCCAGATCCCAGAGCGGAATTTCGACCGTCGCCGATTGCGTTGCGCGGGGATCTAGATTGATCGAGACCAGTATGATCTCAAGGTATTCGGCAACCTGTTTGCCGAAGTACAGGATGTTGTCGTTGTTCGCGTTGTAGAAGCTGGTGTGCATGTGGCTTTGCAGGGCCGCATGGGCATTCCGGATCGCGTTGAGTCTGGTGATCTCGGAGATGATGTTGCCAGGGCCGTTGAAGTCTCGAACCCTGATCTCGTATTTCTCGCTGTCGAGATATTCTTCCCTGCCCGGCAGAGCGGCGGCTTCGCACAGTTCGAAACCGGAATAGACGCCCCACAGGCCAGACAGTGTGGCCGCCATGGCAGCGCGGATCAGGAAGCCGGCGCGTCCGGACGTTTGCAGGAAATAAGGATTGATGTCGGGCGTGTTGACGAAGAAGTGCGGCCGGTAGACATCCGCCACCGTCGGCCGCATCAGCTCAGTGATGTATTCAACGATCTCCGCCTTCGTATTTCGCCATGTGAAATAGGTGTAGGACTGCGTGAAGCCGACCTTGCCAAGGCGGTACATGATCTTGGGGCGCGTAAAGGCTTCGGCGAGAAAGATGACGCCGGAATCGCGCGTATGAATGTCCCCGATCAGCCATTCCCAGAATGGGAAGGGCTTGGTGTGTGGGTTGTCGACGCGGAATGTCCGCACGCCGAGGTCGACCCATCCCTGCACGATGTCGCGCAATGCAAGCCAAAGGGAAGGCTTAGCGTCTTCGGCATAGAAATCGACGTTGACGATATCCTCGTATTTCTTCGGCGGGTTCTCGGCGTATTTCATCGAGCCGTCAGGACGCCATTGAAACCATTCCGGATGCTGTTTGATCCATGGATGATCCGGCGAGCACTGGATGGCGAAATCCAGTGCGATCTCGAGCCCGTTTTCATGGGCTGCGCGTACCAGCGCCTGGAAGTCTTCGAACGTTCCAAGTTCAGGATGGATCGCCTCGTGGCCGCCCTCCTGCGAGCCGATAGCATAGGGACTTCCGGGATCGTCCGGCCCGGCGGTCAATGTGTTGTTGCGGCCCTTGCGGTTGCGGCGGCCGATCGGATGGATCGGCGGGAAATAAAGGACATCGAACCCCATGGCCCGGACGGCAGGCAGACGTCCGATGACATCGCGAAGCGTTCCGTGACGGCCCGGGCTTGCGCTCATCGAGCGGGGAAACAATTCATACCAGCTTGCGAAGGCGGCAGCCTCGCGATCGGCGTCCACGGCAAAGGATTGTTTGCGGCCGGTTGAAAACGGCCGGTCGTCAGCCTGATGCATGAGCTGGAGAAGTTCCGGCGACAGGAAGGCGTGCGGTCCGTCCTTGTCCAGTTTCTTCAATTGCGCGCGCAGGCTTGTGGTCAATGCGCCTTTCGACCGCTTGATGGCTGCTTCAACCAGACTGCGGCCTTCCGCCAGGTCTTGCGGCGTATCGACGCCCGCGCTGATTTTCTTTTCAAGGTCGCGCCGGAAGCTGCCAAATCGATCGAGCCATGCCTCGATGGTGAACGAATGCCGGCCGGGACGAAGCAGGGGAAATTCCGCGGTCCAGCGGTCGTTGACTATGAGCCGCATGGGCATGCGCTGGATCGGCGCATCACTGCCGGGCCGCCATGTCAGCTCGGCCGCCAGGACATCGTGGCCGTCGGAGAAGATGTCGGCTTCGACGCTGACGATATCGCCCACGGTCCGCTTGACGGCATATCTGCCGTCATCGGCGGTCGGCGTGATTCTTTCGATGGCTATTCTTGGCGCGACGGTGGCGGCGTCGATGGAGAGGACGTCGACGCTGGCTGGCAGAACGGGTGCGAGCGGCTGCAAGGCCACGACGACAAGGCTGTGTGCCTCTATGGTCTGTGGCGGAGCGGCTGTGGGGACGGCGCCGATTCTCGCCGTTGATCTGCGAAGATCGACATTCGTCAGACTATGATCACCAGAGTTGATTGCAATCATATGGCCGGGGCCATTGCGATCAGGCCGGTGGATAGCCGTCAGAGGTGAGCCATGGGCAATCTGGCGCATGTGATGCGCCGCGTCTGTCAGCATTTTCTGCCGCTGGTTCGCCTCGATGATCTGTTGCGTCAACTCGATCGGGGAACCCTCGATCAACTGGGCGAAATCCTCCGGCGCCGTGTAGACGCGCAGGTCTGAATTGACGATGCCATGCTCGTAACCCATGGGCATCAGCCAGCCGTCAGCAAGCGTCGCCGATGCTGCTATGCGGAAGCTGCATTCCGCCAGCCGCTCTTGCGGCGCGTTCGGGGCTCGTCTCCGAACCAGCGGATCGTGCGGAAAAGCAAGCAGACGACCGTGCGGTCTCAGTTCATTATATTCCTCGATGAGCCAACTGGCGCTGCCATCCCACCACGCCGCGGAGGATGGCATGAAATCGAAGGTCGCCAGTGCTGAAATCTTCTCATCGCGCGGCAGGTCGAACAGCCATCCGATGGAAATCCAGTCCGCCGGCAGCTTGCGATCCCGAATGATGGAGTGCCAGGTACGCAGCGGCAAAGGGAAGCTGCTCTGGCATCGGACGCCGGACAGGCCGCAGGCAACAAGCCGGTCGACGATCGGTCGCCATCCGGAGATCAGGTCGTCGTGGGAATCAGGGTCGTGCGAAAGACCGAGAGGTTTCAGAATTTGCGGGACGATAACGTCATCATTGCGAAGAGAAGATGGCGAGCCGTCTTCGTTGATCTTGATATCCGCAAGGGGTTTCAATCGTCTCGCGGCGCATTCGCGAACAAACGTCTCGACGAGGTCAAAATTCGCGAGCCATGACGCGATGGCCACATTGGGGCTTTCGAGCAGGGCGTGCGTGAATCCCAAGCTCACCGCTCGATCCAGATGGACATTCCATTGCGCAATAGGCCCCGCCAGTTTCGGATCGAAGCAGAAAATGGATGGCTGTGTTGAGGAGGGCGCGTTGGCGGCTTGCTGTAAGAGAGGCGGCGATGGCTTGCGCCCGGGCCTTTTTGCAACCAACGCAGTTTGTTTGACCGCCACGGAATCCCCAATCTGGACTTTCGACAACGCGCACGTGTTCGGGCGCACGCCGTTGTCCCGGCGGCGGCCATGGTTCCCGATGTTTGCAGTGTGGAAAGGTAACGCCCGATGCGGCTTTAGGTTCCTCGCGGCTCGCCGGGCATGACGATTGGTTATCGAAATATGTGATGCGGTTATATGGAAGCCGTTTGCAGGCCATCTGATCGCTTTTCATGACGATGAGAGCAGCAAAACGAACGCAATCGGCGTGATCGGGGTGGTTTTGGGGATTCGAGTTCGCTAACAAGGCACCTGATTTCACGGAGCCGCGAAACGATGCCGCACGACATTGTAGATATTCATCCTCATGTCATTTCACCTGACGAAGTGCGTTATCCGCGCTCTCCCCTGGGAGGCGTGTTGTCGGATTGGGCGCGCGATCGCCCCGTCACGCCGGCGCGGATGATCGAAGCGATGGACGAAGCAGGTGTCGCACGTTCGGCGCTGGTGCAGGCTTCGACATGTTACGGCTACGACAATTCGCTGGTTGCCGATGCCGTGAGCGCCTATCCGGATCGGTTCGCCGGCGTTTTCTCGGTCGATGTGCTGCACGCGGATGCGCCCAAAGAAATTCAGGCGTGGGTGGCAAAGGGGCTCTCCTGTCTGCGGCTGTTCACGACGGGCAGCACCATGCCGCAGCAGGCCGGCTGGCTCGACGATCCGCGGACGTTTCCGGCCTGGGCCTGCGCGCAGGAACTCGGCATTCCGGTTTGCGTGCAGATGAAGCTCTCGGCGGTCGATCAGCTCAAGACATTGCTCGACCGGTTTCCCCGCGTCGTCGTGATCCTCGATCATCTGGGGTCGCCGGATGCGCCCGATGGTGCTCCTTATGCCGCCGCGCAGCCGTTGTTCGACCTCGCTGCCTATCCGAATGTCTATCTCAAGGCGACGATCCGGAATGTGCGGATGATCGCCGAAGGCGGCGGCCCGTTCGAGCCCTTCTTCAAAAAGGTCGTGGAGGTTTTCAGCGCCTCGCGCATTGCGTGGGGCTCCAATTTCCCGACATCCGACGCTTCACTCAAAGGCATTGTCGAGGAGAGCAAAAAGGCGCTGGCCTTTCTGTCGGAGGCGGACAGGGACTGGATCTTCCGCCGCACTGCCGAGACGCTTTATCCGACCTTGGCCAGGTAAGGCCGGCTTTATCATAAGCAACCGAGGAGGGGACTATCATGGGAAGGGCATTGGTGAGACTGGTTGCCGTCTGCGTGGCGGTGTGTGCGACATTGCAAATCGCTGCGGCGCAGACGAATCTTTACAAGATCGTGGTGCCGTTCGCGCCGGGCGGCGGACAGGACGTGCTGGCGCGCGTGATTGCGCCGGAACTGGGAAATCTGCTCGGCGCGACGGTGATCATCGAAAACCGCGCCGGCGCCGGGTCAGCCGTCGGCGCGACCTATGTCGCCCGTTCGACACCCGATGGCACGACCCTGCTGATGGCGGCTTCCAGCCATGTCATCAGCGCCCTGCTCAACAAGAAGAGCCCGATCGATCCGATCAAGGATTTCACGCCGGTGGCTCACGTGGGCACTGGCGGCTATATTCTCATCGTCAATGCTCGCGTGCCCGCGAAAAATGCCGGAGAGCTTATTGCTTATGGCAAGAACAATCCGGGCAAGCTCAATTATGCATCCGCGGGCGTCGGCAGCGCCACGCATCTGGCCTCGGCTTACTTTGCCAGCCGCGCCGGCCTCAATCTCGTGCATGTGCCTTACAAGAGCACGGCGGAAGCGCTGAACAGCACCATGCGCGGCGACACGCAGATCCTCATCGTGCCGACCCTAGGCTCGCAGGGTTTCATCTCCAATCCGGACCTGCGCGTTCTTGGCGTTGTCTCGAAGCACCGCGTTTCGTCGCTTCCGGATATTCCAACCGTCGATGAGAGCGGACTGCCGGGATTTGAATTCTCGTCCTGGTTCGGCCTGCTCGGGCCCGCGAACATGCCGCCTGACATTACCGAGAAGCTCAACGGTATCATGGCGAAGATCATCGCCATGCCCGAAGTGGCCAAAATGATCGATCTGCAGGGCGTGGAGCCAAGATCGATGTCGTCGAAGGCCTTCGCCGACCTGCTGCAGGGCAATTACGATACGACCCGGAAAATCCTGGAATCGACTGGTATCGCGGCCGAGTGATCCGGCTCCAAATAGATATCTAGCTGTTATTAAAGGGAATAACTTCCAGGGCGGCGAAGCTTTCGCCGCTTCTTCGATATATCGAAATATCTCTTGAGTTACGATATATCTTGATATATATCGCCGGCATGAAAGACTATCAGCATACACGCGGCCCCGGCCGCTATCCGGACGGATATCGCGGCGGTCGCCGGCAGGGGCGGATGTTCGACTATGGCGAGCTGCGGCTTCTCATCCTGGCGATGATCGGCGAGCAGCCGCGCCATGGCTATGAGCTCATCAAGGTGATCGAGGAGCGGTTTGGCGGCAGCTATACGCCAAGCCCCGGCGTGATCTACCCCACGTTATCCTGGCTGGTCGACATCGGATATACCGCCGTCGTCGCCGAAGACGCCGGTCGCAAGCGCTATCAGATCACCGTTGAAGGCGAGGCCTTCCTCGTCGCCAATCGGGCCGCGGCCGACGCATTGCTGTCGCGGACATTGTCCACGCGTGGCGGTCCGCCGCCAGGAACACCGGCGCCGGTGTTGCGTTCGATGGAAAATCTCAAACTCGCTTTGCGCATGCGCCTCGGCCAGGGACCCGTGGACGCAGATGTCCTGGAACGGATCGCCGCTGCCATCGATGCCGCGGCGCGGGCGGTGGAGCGCAGTTGACGGGCGCTGAAAGCCCCAGACGAGGTACGAAGTTTGCTTGCCAATCTTGCTGAGACGGATTTGACCGAAGACAGATCGGCGGCGCGGCGGCTCATTTAATTTGCAGTGAAATCGCGGGCGTTGCGTATGCGCCTCCCGCCAATCGAAGTGTTCAGAAAAATGGCAGTGACTGAAAATATATCCGGAAAGCCGGCGAAGGTATCGTTCGCGGCGATGGGACATCCAGCCTACAGGCTGCAGTTCATCTCCTATGTGTTCGCGATGATGGCCGACAATATCGAGCACGTCATCAGCTACTGGTATGTGTTCCAGAAGTTCCATTCGCCGGCTCTTGGCGGGTTTGCGGTGCTGTCGCACTGGTTGCCGTTCCTTTTGTTCTCGGTGACCGTTGGCGGGTTGGCTGACCGCGTGGATCCGCGCCGCATCATCCAATGCGGCATGGCGCTGTTCATCTTCGCATCGGCCGGATGGGCTTTTCTGTTCATCACCGATACGCTGACGATGGAGAGCGCCATGTTCCTTCTGGTGGTGCACGGCTGCGCCGGCGTGCTCTGGCAGACGCCCAATCAACTGCTTCTTTACGACATTGTCGGGCCGGAGCATTTGCCGTCCGCGGTTCGCCTCAACGCCATGGCGCGTTATCTCGGCGTTCTCGTCGGGCCAGCGGTCGGTGGCGTCATCATGCTGGCGCTTGGGCCTTCCAAGAGCATTCTGCTCAACACGATTTTCTATCTGCCGATGTTCCTGTGGCTGTTCTGGGCGCCGCCACGCGCCGCCGTGACGGTCGCGAGACAGGCTATGCGCGGACTGGCGGATATCGTGCAGACGATCCGTTCCGTCAGTACCAGCCGCGTGCTGACATCCATGACCTTGCTGGCGGGCCTGACCTCGCTCCTGGTCGGCAATGCCTATAGCGCCCAGATGCCGGGATATGCGGATGATCTGGGGCATGGCGATCCGGGATTGTCGTATAGCCTGCTGCTTGCGGCCGATGCGGCGGGCGCGCTGCTCGCCGGCATTGTTCTCGAGGGCTTGGGCACAGTGCGCTCGACGCCGCGATCGGCAATGCTGCTTGCTGCGCTCTGGTCGCTTGCGCTCATCGGCTTCGCGATGGCCGGAAGCTTTCCCATCGCCGTCACCTTGCTCTTCATCGCGGGCTTCTGCGAGCTTTCATTCAATACGATGGCGCAGACGCTCGTTCAGTTGAATGCGCCGGCGGAAAGCCGGGGCAGGGTCATCGGCCTCTACAATATGGCCGGGCTCGGCATGCGGGCGTTCAGCGGCGTCTCCGTCGGGCTGCTCGGCGCCTGGATCGGCATTCACTGGTCGCTTGGTCTCGCCGCCCTGGCGGTGTTGATCGTGCTCGCCGGCCTCTATGTCTTCACGCGCCACCATCCCGTCGTTTCGGGGCGGTTGTAGCGTCTCCAGATATTCTTCTCGTTGAATGGCGCCCGCATCGTGGGCTGCGGGCGTCCACTGTACTTTCTGTGACGCAGTCACTATCAACACATCAACATTGCTGAAGCTGGGATGGAGCCGATGGATTTTTCTACAATGGTGCTGACGATGTTTGTCGCCGTCGACGACGATCCGGCGGCGGACGAACGGGTGCTCGGCATCGCCGTTGAGCAGACCTTATTGGCGGCGGAACTTGGTTACAATCCCTGGTTTACGGAGCACCATTTTCGCGGACCCTGGCACAGCAGCCCGATCCAGTTCGCGTCTTATGTGGCGCCGCAGATCGCCAGTGATCGCTTTCTAGGTTTCGGCGTTCTGTCGATCCCCTACTATCATCCGGTGCGGCTGGTCGAGAGCATGAACCAGCTCGATCAACTCACCAAGGGGCGGACGCTCTACGGGCTCGGCAGCGGCTTCGCCGGCATCGAGCCTTTGGGATTGGGCATCGATGCTGAATACCATCGTTCCGGTCGCGCCGCCGAAGAGACGCTCGAAATCATGGAGCGGCTGTGGGATTTCCGCACCGGCGATCCGGAATATATCATCGACACGCTGGCCTATAAGGGCACGATCCGCCGCCGCGTGACGCCGGCGCCTTATCGCAAGCACCATCCGATCGTCATCCGCACCGCCAGCCGCGACGCATCGGTCGTCAAGGCAGCGCAGAAGGGCTTGCCGGCGTTCCTCGGCACGTTCAGCGCGGAATCGCCGCTCGCCGATCAGCTCAAGATTTACCGGCAGGCGCTGGCTGCCGCCAATCATCCGCAGGCGGTGATCGAGGATTGCCTGCGCTGGTGCACCTGCGACTGGCTGGCTGTCGTCGTGGCGGACACAGATGAAGAGGCGCAGGCGCGGGCAGCCGAAGCCCGGGCCGAGCATCTGGCAATGCGGGAGCAATATATCGCCGAGCACGGCCCGCTGCACGGCCCCGTGGTGAACCGCAATCCCAACAAGCAGACGGCGAACGCCTATGCGGCGGGCGGCGACATGCATAATCTCATCGCCGGCACGCCGGATACGGTCGCGGCCAAAGTTCAGGAACTGTCTGATCTCGGCATCAACCACCTGCTGGTGCGCTTCCTCGGCGAATGGCCGGGAAAAACCCGGCACATCTCGGAAGCCTCGATGAGATTGTTCGCGCGCGAGGTGATGCCGCGGTTCAAGGGTACGCAAGCGCAGAAGGCGCGCACGCTCGATCTGATCGACTGAGCCAGAACCGGCATTGCAATAACCGCCGCGAAACCGCAAACTGCGGCGCGGCCATAAAGAGAAAGCGGGCGGGGAAACGATGAATCTGCAATTGTATCCGACGGCATTCGACCTTCGCAATCGTGCCCGCAAGGTCATGCCGAATTTCTCCTTTGAATATATGGATGGCGGTGCCGGCCAGGACATCGGCATCAAACGCAATTGGGATGCGCTGGACGCGGTCGAACTCATGCCGCGCTACGGCCGCGTCGTCTCGCCGCCGCCTGTCGATGCAACGCTGTTCGGCCGTCCCTATGCGGCGCCCTTCGGCATCGCGCCGATCGGCGGTCCAGGTACGGCCTATCCTGGCGCTGAATATCATCTTGCCGCGGCGGCGCAGGCCGCGCGCGTCCCTTACACGCTGGGAGTGCTGTCTGGCATCGATGTCGAGCAGGCGGCCAAGATCGCGCCGGACGTGCTCTGGTATCAGCTCTATCGCTTCGCCAAGAACGACCACAAGATCGGGCTCGATCTGGCCCGCCGCGCGCAGGCCGTGGGCGTGCACGCGCTGGTTCTGACGATCGACACGCCGGTACGCACCATCCGTCCGCGCGAGGTCAAGAGCGGCATCGTCAATCCGTTCAAGCTGACGACGCGCCTGCGGCTCGATGCGATGTCATCGCCGCGCTGGCTCTACGCGTTGGCGAAGCATGGTATCCCGCGTTTCGTCGCGCTGCGCCGCTATATGCCGCCCAATCTGACCTCGTTGGAAGAATCCGCCGCCTTCATCCGCCAGGAGCAGGGCGGCGCTTTCACCTGGGAAGAAATCGCCAAATATCGTGACGTCTGGAAGGGGCCGCTGGTGCTGAAGGGCGTGCTGCATCCGGCCGACGCGGAGCGCGCCGTGTCATTGGGGGTCGAAGGACTGTTCGTCACCAATCACGGTGGCCGCCAGATCGATGCCCTGCCTGCCTCGATCGATGCGCTGCCGGCGATCCGCGCCGCCGTCGGCAAGAAGGCGACGCTCATTCTCGACAGCGGCGTCCGCTCCGGCGTCGATGTGGCGCGCGCCATCGCCTGCGGCGCCGATGCGGCGTTCGCTGGCAAATCGTTTCTCTGGAGCCTTGGTGCGCTCGGCCCGCAAGGCCCGGCGCATCTGATCGATATCTATGCTAACGATCTGCGCGCGACATTGGGCCAGCTCGGCTGCACAAGCGTTGGCGAATTGTCGACCGTGGCCAAGCGCCATCCCGGCGCGTGGACAGCGGAACAGTTGGCCCGGTAGCCTTCACGCGGCAAGCGGAGTGGATGCGTCATGAAAATCGTCTACTGGGCACATATGGCGCTGGCCGAACCGGCGATCACGGCAAAGCTGAAAGCGGTCAAGGACATCGACCTTTCCATCGTCCGCACGTTCGATGAGCTCAAGGCCGCAGTTGTCGATGCCGACGGTCTCGTCGCGCCCGATCCTCATGAGCATATGGCCGCGGAAGTTGGAGAGCTTTTGCGCTCGGCTGCCTCACTGAAGTGGCTGCATGTCGTGACCGCCGGTCGCGAGGGTTTCAACCTCGCCGAGGTTCCCGAGCGGATCGTGGTGACGGGACCTGCCGGCGCGCACTCTCCGGCGCTGGCCGAACATGCCTTTGCTTTCATGCTGGCCTATACGCGGCAGATTCCCTTGTGGGCGCAGATTACGCCGACGCACAAATGGGAGCGCAACCGGGCGTCGACCATGAGCTCGGTCGAGGGACGTACGGTGGCGATCGTCGGCCTGGGCTATGCCGGCCTGGAAGTTGCGAAGCGCGCGAAAGTGTTCGGCATGACCGTCATCGCGGCAACCCGGACGCCGAAGGAAAATCCGCTGGTCGACCAGGTTTATCCTCTGACGGCGTTGAAGGATGCACTCGCGCGCGCTGACTTCATCGTCATTACGATCGCCCAGACGGACGAGACACGCGGCCTCATCGGCACGGCGGAGTTTGCCGCCTGCAAACCGTTCGCCTACCTCATCAACGTTGCGCGCGGCCCGATCATCGATCAGGCGGCGCTGCTCGATGCACTGCAAACGGGGAAGATTGCCGGTGCCGGCATCGATGTGACGGATCCGGAACCGCTGCCGCCGACGGACCCGCTGTGGGACGCGCCGAACATCATCGTTTCGCCCCATTGCGGTGGCGGCGGCAGCACCGCCAGTATGGCGCGCCTCGCGGGCAGGGTGGTCGAAAATCTCGAGCGGTTTCGCGCGGGGACGCTCAAGCCGACTTGAGAGTCTGACGGGAAAGTAAGTGCTGTGGCTCTTGCTTTTGCTCCAACGCTTAAAGAAGCCTTCATCCTGAGGAGGCGCGTAGCGCCGTCTCGAAGGACGGGGGCGATACGCCGCAGTGTTCCAAACGCCATGGTCGTCATGACGCTGTGGGAAGGTCGCGGCTGACGCCCCCGTCCTTCGAGACGCGCCTTTCAGGCGCTCCTCAGGATGAGGACTCCTGGTAGAAAGTCCTGTAAAATGGGCCTTACCTTCCAGTCAGACCCTGAGGTCGACGATCAGCTCAGGAACTGCGTGATCCTGGCTAAGGTCGCATCCCGGCCGCGCTCCGGCCGGTCGAGCAGGACGTAGTGCGTCGCGTTCTTCGGCTCGAAGGCATGCACTTCCTGCGCGTTGACGAGATCGCGCTGCAGTTCGGTCACGTCCTCGGGCCGTGCGAAATAATCCAACTCGCCGCGCACGATCAGGATCTTGCATTGAACCTGATTGGCATGGACCAGCTTCTCGCCGATGCCGATGTAGAAACTGTCCTCCAGCATGCCGTTCGGGCTGCGGAAGGTCGGCGGATTGCGGCTCATGGTGGTGGGGTCGCCATCGCTGAGCGCCTGGACGAAGGCTTTGGCGACGGCAGGATCGCGCCATTCGTCCTTGTTCTCGATCGGGATCGAGCTGTCCCACTTTTCGAGAAGATGGTCGAGCGTGTTGAAATTATAGCCACCGAATTTGGCGGTGTTGAACCGAAGCGGGTTTTCCGGATCAGCGAGGCCGGCGCCGCGATAACGCGGATGGTCGACGCCGCCGCCATAGAGCGGATTATAGAGAACGAGATGGCTCACCTTTTCCGGCCATAGCGAGGCATAGATAAGAATAAGCGTCGCACCGACGCCCCAGCCGAGCAGAGCGACTTTCTCCACACCGCAGGATTTTCGCATCGCCTCGATCGTTGCATCGACATCGCGGGTGAGTTCCAGGCAGCGGGCCAGCGGCTTTGACGCTTCCGGCGGCAGTGACATGGCGGCGGGACGATCGGACTTGCCGAAACCGCGCCCGTCGGGAATGAAGCTGTCATGACCGGCGAGCGCCAGTGCCTCGGCAATGGAGCCGTTCTCGACGGCAAGATCGTATTCGCTGATGCCAGGCACGCGGGTGCCGTGCATGAGCAGGATCGGCGTCTTTTGAGGGGCCTTGCGTGGGCCGTCCATCCGCACTTCGCGCACCGCGATATTCACCTTATCGACAGTCGTTACCTTGAAATCCCGACGAACGACTTTCGGCACGATATGTCCAATCCCTGTCTGCGAAGCGGTCAACTGAAGTAGAATTTCAAGGCTGTGAGATCGATCGCGCGCCGGACGGCTTCATCGGGAAAGTTGGCGCGAAAGTCTTCCAGCGTCTTGCCGTAGGTCATGCTGGTCTCGAAAGCGGCGAACGGCCAGTCGCTGCCCCAGAGCAATCTTTCCGGGCCCGCATGCTTCAGCAAGGTTGAGGCGAACAGCGCAACGTCGCTTGCAGGCTCGATGCGGAATGCGGCGGAGGCCTTGACCCAGGTGTTGCCGCGCTCGACCGAACGCAACACGGCTTTGAAGCCATCAGAATTGACGCCGAGGCCTTTCGTCGGCCGGCCGAAATGGTCGATCACCAGCTTCGGGCCAGACGCTTCGATCGTCTCGATGTAATTCGGTAGCCGCTCGCCTTCGTCGTGCAGCTGCACATGCCAGTCGAGATCGGCGATCCGGCGCATCAACCGGCGGTATTCGAAGCTGGTCAGATCGGGCGGAGAAGCGACGTTGCGGAACTGGAAGCGGACACCGACGACGCCATCCTCCTTCATGCGCCGCATGGCGTAGAGGTCGATATCGGGCGAGACGATGACAGTGGTGCGCAGCCGCTTGTGGCGGCGGATGGCTTCCAGTGCATAATCGTTATAGTCGCCATAAATGCTGGCCGCCGCGAGCACGGCGAAATGCACGCCGTGCGCGTCGAGCGTCTTCACATAGTCTTCGATGGTCGCATCAGCCGGCGGAAGATGCCAGGCCGTGCCGCTCGTCGGCATGGCGCGCGTGTAGACATGCGCGTGGCAATCGACGAGAGGATTTGCCAAAGAACTTGCAACGAGAGGGTTTGTGGCGGGCATGTTCTCTCCGGCCTGGTTCAAGGGGTCGACAACCCTTTAGTCACAAGCCATTTCGAGATCAATTCGGCGATCTCGCGATTGTTCTTGTCCATCATCATCATGTGTGAATTGCCCTTCACGCCGATCTTCGGAAGATCGATCACGTCGGCGCTGCCGCCTGCTGCGCGCACCGCGTCGAGATAGGCCAGATCGATCTTGCTGTAGGCGACCCAGCGCGGATCCTGCTGGATATAATCGCCGAAGATTTCCAGGATCGGCACCGACTTCAAGGCGGCCGCCTTGTCGGCCGGTCCGGCACTGGCCGGCTCGATGGCGACGATGGCCTTGATCTTGTCGGGCCGCGCCTCCGCAGCGCGGAAGCCGAAGAAGCCGCCCTGGCTGTGGGTCATGAGAACGCAGGGGCAGACCTTGTCGACCAGCGCGATATAGCCCGCCAGGACGGCGTCGTCGGTCGAAAGCCAGCGCGGCACGATCTGTTTGGTGAAGGCGTCGAAGGCCTCGATCGGGAATTGATTGCCCGGCAGGAGTTTGCGCTTGGCCGGGTCGGGATCGAACGAGCCGGGGCCGGGGCCGATCCGGAAGCGCTCCCACGGATCGGTCTGCGTCAGGAACAATGGTTGGGATTTCCAGATATCGGGCGAGGCAAAGCCCGAGCGTCCGCGCTCGACGGCGTCGCTGACATAAACATCCCAGCCCTTGCGAAGAAACATGTCACGCCAGCCTTCGCGGCCGTCCGGCGTCGTTTCATAAGTCGCGCCGGTCAGCCCGCCGCCATGCCACATCAGCAGCGGGAATTTGCCCTTCGGGTTCTCTACCAGAAAGTATTGCGCATACATCTGCTCGACCTGGTAACGGCCGTTGGGATCGAGCTTGGAGGTCGGCCCACCGGGGATGCGGACAATGTCCTGGACCGGCTGGCCGCTCAGCTCGACGATCCTGCCGCCGACATGGAACGAGCCCATGTCGCGCAGGTGGACCGGCTCGGCTGCAGTGGCGATGCCGGACCAGAGCAGGGCGGCGGCGAACGTGGTGCGGCTGATCATGACGATGTACCTTTGAAGATGTAGGCAGCTTGCCTCAGCGGCCGAAGGCCTGGCCCAGCGCTTTCACCACTTCGGGCGAAGAGGCGTAGAGCTTCTGGATGTAGGCGCGCATGTCCTCGCCCGACATGCCGGAGACATCGACTCTCATCTTGTCGGCATCGGCCTTCAGCCCGTCGCTGGCGAGCGCCGCGAGAAAACCCTTCTGCAATGCTGCGACACGATCGGCAGGCACTTCGGGCGGAGCGACATAGGGCCGGCTCAGGTCGTTCTGTGCATAGAGGATGGTCAACACCTGTCGCTGGATATCGGTTTTGGCAAGCGCGGACATCAGGGGCACGCCGGCGGCGTTCAGCTCGGGATCGCCCTTCATGTCTTCCTGGGCGAAGATCCTGGCAAAGGATTTGCCCGTCAGGAGGTCCGGATACTGGACCTTCAAAGTCGACCAGCCGATGCCGCAGATGCCCTGCACCTCGTTCTTCTCGATGGCGCCGCCGACCTCGCGGGTGCCCTGATAGCCGGCGATCAGTTTCAGCTTCACGCCGAGCAGGTTTTTCTCCACGACGGGGAAATCCACCACCTGGCTTCCTGCAGTGGTGCCGCCGATGGTGATCTCCCTGGTGAGCAGATCCTCCACCGATTTGACGGGCGCGTCCTGCCGCACCATGCAGACCGAAGCTTCGACCTTGGCGTTGCCGATGAAACTGAACTTGCTGGCGTCGAGCGAATTCTCGCCCTTTGCCAGCAGTGCCTCGACGAGCACGCTGGGAAAGAAGGTGCCGATGGTGGTTCCGTCCTTTGGCGCACGAAACATGAGGTGGCGCGCGACGATCTGCCCGCCGGCGCCCGGCATGTTCGATACGATGACGGACGGGTTGCCTGGAATGTGATTGGCAAGATGGCGCGACAGCAGGCGGGCATAGGTGTCGAGCCCGCCGCCCGCAGCGGCACCGACAGCGATGGTGACCGTCTTGCCATGGAAGAATGTGGCTGCGTCCTGGGCCTGCGCGGACGTCGCTGAAAGCGCTGCGAGAAGCCCCAACGAGGCAGTCTGCATTCCACGCCGCAGGCCGCGGCTTTTGAGTGCCGTCATCTTTTCCCTCCCACCACGCCGTCGCACGGCCTATAATGTGGCTGTTGCTCTTCCAGCCGTCAGGCCGGAAGATGGCCCAGAATAGGCCTCGTATGCATATTAAATCGGCATCCAGAGCTATAAAAAATACGCCATATTAAACGCCACACAGGACGTGCCTGACCTTGCAATTGGAATATTCGCTGGAATTGCGGCGCCTGCGGGCCTTTGACGAAGCGGCGCGGCTGGGCTCCCTCGTTGCTGCCGCCGCCGCTCTGCGCATCAGCCAGCCGGCGGTTTCCTACCTGCTGAAACAGCTAGAAGCGGATGTCGGATGTGCGCTGCTGTCGAGGGGCGCCCAGGGGAGCAGCCTTACCGAGAGCGGGAGACTGTTCCATCGTCGCGTCGAGCGTTGTCTGCAGCAGGTTCAGGACGCGGTCGAACATGTCTCGGGCGATGTGCGATCGGCGCGCAGGCGGGACGCTGCTGCGCGCATCACCGGCACGCAATGCAAATCCATCCTGGCGCTGTGGAGCTCTGGCAATCTTCGCCAGGCCAGCGAGCGGCTTGGCGTCTCGGAACGTGCGGTTGTCAGGCCCGCGCAGGAGCTGGAGCGGTTGCTGTCGGCATCTCTCATCCGGTCCGCTGCGCATCGCACGGAATTGACCGAGACGGGGCGAGAGTTTGCGCGCCGCCTGGTGCTGGCTGGCCACGAGATCGGGTCCGCCATGGAAGAGATCGGCGGAGCACAGTCCAGTCGCAAGAGCCTGAGGATCGGCGCGCTCGTGCTGTCTCCCCGGCTCATCCTGGCTGAGGCGCTGGAATCCGCGCTCAAGGAACAGCCCTCCTACACAGTCGAAATTATCGAGGGGTCTTACGAAGAACTGGTCGTGCTGCTGCGGGACGGGTCGATCGACATCATCTTCGGCGCGCTGCGGGCGCCGCCACCTTATTCCGACCTGTCCGAGACGCCCTTGCAGCCGGATCCTTATGTGGTCGCCGCCCGGCGCGGGCATCCGTTGAGCCGGTTGAAACGTATCAAGGTCCGCGATCTCGCTGGCTATGATTTTGTTTTTCCGACCGTGGGCCTGCGGCATGAGGTGTTGATGAATCTCATCGCGCAATGGAAGCTTGCGCCGAAGGCGCAGGTTCATACGAGCTGGCTGCCGACGATCATCGCGCTGATCCGATCCAGCGATCGGCTTGCTGTCCTCTCGAGGTGGCATGTGGAGGCCGACGGCACGTCGGATATTCAATCCCTCGAGGGGCTGCGCGTGCCGCACGAGGGCCGTTATGTTGGCCTCACCAGCCGCAGCGCGTGGCTTCCCACGCCCTTTCAGGATTGCTTTGTTCGTGCCCTGCAAAAGGTCACGCGGCTGCGGACAAGCGTGCCATAGCCGCCTATTGTTGAGCTTTGTCGGAAGCCTATGACGTGTGCAGGCTGACGCTATTATTTGCAAACCGCACCCCTTGACGGGATGCGGTTTGAGGCTACTGTGATATTTCAGATGAACATCTCAGGTTCCTGCGACGCTTTGAGGGGCGGAGCAGCGGGCCGACAAGGCGTGGTATGGCACCGCACAAGAAGGAAGACGACAATGATCATCCGCAGAACGTGCCTATTCATCATGGGTCTTGCTCTGGCAGGCGGAAGCTTTTTGCCGCAGGAGGCCCTGGCTCAGAAGGTCTGGCGCCACGGCATGGTGGAAGCCAAGAGCGATGCCGGCTTCGTGTTCATGGTGGATAAGGGCGGGTTCGCCAAGAAGCATGGACTGAACATCGAGACGATGCAGTTCAAGGGGGACGCGCTGGCTCTCAAGGCGCTTCTTGCCGGTGAACTGGACAGTTATGAAGGCAGCCCCGGAGCGCCTTTGCTTGCTGCCTCGCGCGGCGCGGATATCAAGGCGGTCGGCTGCTACTGGCCGGGCCTGACCTATGTGATCGTGACGAAGAAGGATGTGAAGTCGCTGGCGGATCTGAAAGGCAAGGCCTTCGCAATCTCTTCGCCGGGAGCGCTGCCTGATCTTTTCGCACGCGCCGTTCTCGAACACGAGAAAATCTCGTCCGACGAGGTCCAGTTTGCGGCCATGGGCAGCGATACGGACCGTTTCCGCGCGGTCTCAGCCGGCGTAGTCGGCGCCGCCGCCACATCGAGCGAGTTCACGCCGATGCTGGACAAGATGGGCCTGAAAGTGCTTGTCCATGCGCATGACGTGGCGCCCGACTATCTGCGGTTCTGCACCTATATGAGCGGCAAGACCATCGCCACGAAGGCGGATGACGCCTCTTCGTTCCTCGCCGCGGAAGTCGATGCGCTGCGCTATGCGATGAAGAACCGTGACGCGGTGGTGAAGCTGACCCGGGAAATGACCTCCTCCAAGGAGGACGATCCGCGCGCGTCTTTCGTCTTTGACGAGGTCAACCGCTACAATGCCATCGATCCGGAAATGCCCATACCTGAGCAGCGGATGGACTGGATGCAGCAGCTCTTCATCAAGACCGGCAATATGAAAACACCTGTCGATCTGAAGAAGTTCATCGACGGCAGCGTGCGCGAGAAGGCGCTGGCGAAACTGACGGACGTGAAGAAGTGACGGACATGTCGACGAGCCAGGTCAGCTTCTCCGATGTTTCCAAGGTGTTTGCACTTCGTGTCGACAACCAGGTGCAGAAGATTTCGGCGCTGAAATCCGTCAATTTCGAAGTCGGAAAGTCAGAGATCGTCACGCTGATCGGGCCGAGCGGCTGCGGGAAGACGACCGCGCTGCGCATCCTCATGGGGCTGGAGACAGCGAGCCGTGGCAGTGTCGTGGTGGCGGGCAAGGCCGTGAAAGGCTGCGGTTACGATCGCGGCCTGGTGTTCCAGCATGCCGAACTGCTGCCGTGGCTGACCGCGTTGCAGAACGTCATGTTCGGCCTCGAACTCAAGGGCATGCGCGGGAACGAGCTGAAAGATACCGCGATGCGCTATCTCGATCTCGTCGGCCTGAAGGATGCGGCCAACCGGCGCCCCTATCAATTGTCCGGTGGCATGAAGCAGCGTGTCGGCATCGCACGGGCGCTCGCGATCGATCCTGAAGTGCTGCTGATGGATGAGCCGTTCGGCGCACTCGATGCGCAGACGCGCGAGAGCCTGCAGGGCGAGCTGCTGGAAATCCAGGCGCGGAGCAAGAAGACGATCGTCTTCGTCACCCATGATCTCGACGAGGCGGTTCTGCTGGCGGACCGGATCATCGTCATGCGGAACGGTTCCGTGCAGGAAATCATCAAGGTCGACCTGCCGCGCCCGCGCGGCGATCTCGGCACCCTGCGTGGCTCCAAGGAGTTCGCGGAAACACGCTACGTCGTCTGGAAAGCGCTGCACAGCGCCGAACAACAACGCCACTGATGGCAACCGCTGAAGGATTGAACAGGATGTCACCGACATCAACGCCCGTTGCGGCCCCATCTGCAGCTTCGGACGAGCCCGTCACCGTTGCACGCGAAGTGCCTGCCTGGATGATCACGACACTGTCCGTGGTCTTCTTCATCGGCCTATGGGAATTCTTCGGCCATGGCGTTGATCCGATCTTCGGGTCTTATCCTTCGGCGATCGCCGAAGCCGGATGGGACCTGCTGAAGAGTGGCGTGCTGGGGCGCGCGCTGTGGCAGAGCATGCAGGCTTTTCTCGTCGGCTATGGTCTCTCCGTCATCGTCGGCGTGCCGCTCGGGCTGCTGATCGGCCGTTCGCGTTTTCTCGAAGCGGCGCTTGGCGTCTTCATCACCGGCGCCTATGCCATGCCGCTCGTGGCGCTGGTGCCCTTCCTCGTGCTGCTGCTCGGCCTCGGCTTCGCGGTGAAGGCGTCGGTCGTCTTCCTGATGGCGGTGTTTCCGATCGTCATCAACACCTGGCTGGGTGTGCGCGCCGTGCCGAAGACGCTGATCGAGGTCGGCAAATCCTTCGTCGCATCCGACTTCACGATCCTGCGCCGCATCGTCCTGCCGGCGACGATCCCCTACATCATGGCGGGCATCAAGCTTGCGGTCGGCCGCGGCGTTGTCGCCATGGTGATCGCGGAGTTCTTCACGGCCATTTCGGGCCTTGGCGGAATCATCATCAACTCCGCCAACAATTTCGATACGGCGCGGATGTTCGTGCCGGTCATCGTGTTGATGGTGCTGGCGACCGCGCTCAACGGTCTTGTGGGCTGGGTCGAGCGCCGCGTGGCGCCGTGGCAGACGGAAATGTCCGGACGCGACGGCAACTAGAGCATCGTGCGATCTTTCAGAATCGCCCGATGCTCCAGATTCTTTTGATGTCGCATCGCTTTTGCGAAAAACCGGCGCCCACTTTTTCGCGCGATGCTCTAGGCTCCTGCCAAGACCGGACGCCGCTATCTTTTCAGCGACATCTAGCTTGCACCAGACAGTTTGTCGATAATGTTGCGCCGGAATTCCTCGATATGGTGGCGCATGGCGTCCTCGGCGGCCTGAGGGTCTTCGTTCCTGATCGCGTCCAGGATCGCCAGATGCTGTCTCTGCACGGCCTCGTGGTGGCCGGGCTGGTCGAGGGACAGAAACCAGAAGCGCAACGAGCGGTCGTGAAGCTTCAATAATATGTCGGCAAGAACGGCATTTCTGGAGGCCTTTGCCAGGACGGAATGGAATTCGCCATCCAGCAGCATCAGGTTTTCCGTGCTGCGCGCCTCGATCCACTGTTGCGCCCGCGCCAGGATGTCGGCGAGATGAGCGACCTCGTCGCGAGACGCCCGTTGCGCCGCCAGGCGCGCGCAATAGATCTCGTTCAACAGCCTGATGTCGATAATCTCCATGATCTCATCGAGGCTCACCGCCTTCACGCAGACGCCTTTACGGGGAAGAACGATCACCATGTCTTCCAGCATCAGGCGGTCGATCGCCTGGTGCACGGGCGTGCGGCCGATACCCAGCATCGCAGAGACCTGGGCTTCATTGATGAACTCACCAGGCTTGAACGAACAGGTTATGATGCGGTGCCTGATGGCCGTGTAAGCCGCATCGCGGAGAGATTGCGGATGGTCTCCGGAGGAGACTTTCCTGGCCGGGGCACTTCCCGGACCTTTTCGAATTCCTGCAGCCTTCTGGGCGGCTTTTGCCATCATCTGATTTCCGAGACCTCTTCCATCGCCGAACGGATGTGATCTCGGAAGGCATTATCTCAAATGGGCGTTCTGGTCGACAAGGCAGGGACCGATCTCACCGGAGGCGGGATCGGTTGCGGGCCTGGAAAGCTTGAGTATTTTCCGTCAAGCCGCGACGACTTCGGTGACCGTGGGCGTCAGCTTGCGCAGTTTCGGCGCCACCTCGCTCATGAAGCGCTGCATCGAGCGTTCCCGCTTCTCTCGGGTCGCCCAGGCCTTGCCGGCGACGATCAGGAGGGTACCGAAGCCGCCGGTGGCCTTGTAGAAATCAGTCAATTGTTCGGTCACCTCATCGACGTTGCCGACGATGTAGAGACCGGCGTCGACCATGAACTCGATGGCGCGCTCGTCGTTCGGGACATCGACACCGTAGTTTTTCTTCAAGCCGGCAAGGAAGCCGCGCTTTGCCTGAATGCTGACTTCGTACGTGACCGCGGCCCGCATGTCTTCGATCGCCTGCTTGCGTGAATCGGCGATATAGACGAGGCGGCTGACGGTGATGTTGTCGACGGATGGTGCGTGTCCGGCCGCCATGGCGAATTTGACATAGCGTTCCGTCTTGGCGCGAATACGCGCGGGAGGCTCGATAAAGGCGGAAAGCTCGATATAGCCCCGTTGAGCGGCGATCTGCTGCATCGGTTCGGAACTGGTCGCGGTTGCCATCAGCATATTCTTCGGATCGTGCGGCTTCGGCAGCGCGATAATGCCTTTGCCTTTCCAGTAACGGCCATCGAGATCGAAGGGCTCGTCGTTGTTCCAGCACTTGAGGATCGCATCGAGAGACTCTGCCTGGCGCTCGCCGCGGTCTTCGAAGCTCAACCCGCGCTCTTCCGAGAACAGCGGCGAGGCGAAGCCGGTGCCGAAGCCGAAGATGTAGCGGCCCGGCCCAAGCATATGATCGGCGATGGCCGCCTCGATGGCGACATCGACGGGGTGATGCAGATGGATGAGCTTCACCGCCGCGCCCATGCGGATGCGCTTGGTGAGCGCCGCCGCCTTGCACATCATCATCTCCGGCATGGGGATGGTGTCGACGGCGCGGATATAGGGCTTTTCGCCATGATGCTCGCTGATGTAGGCATCGCGAAAACCCAGTTCTTCGGCATGCACGATCTCGCGAATGTCCTCATTGTAGCTGTCCGCCGGGCTGCTGTGCGGGCGAAAACCGTTGGAGAAAATGCCGAATTCCATTGCTCTCTATTCCTTCAGGTTACACGTGGCGTGGCTTTCCGCCATCGCCGGCTGTCAGCCTTCTTCGCGGCCGGCCATTTCGGTCTGCCAAGGCGCGACCCGTCGCTCGACCCAGCCGACGAAGCTGTTGAGCGCGGTTGCGAGGATCATCAGGACGAAGACGGGAACGAACATCCGTGCCGTGTCGAAATTATTGGCCGAATTGATGATGATGCCGCCGAGGCCCGAGATCGCCGTGAAGAATTCGGCGATGATCATGGCGACGACACCGCGGCCGACGGAGAGTTTGATGCCGGCCATGATGTAGGGAATGGTCGCCGGGAGGACGATACGGCGCAGGATCGTGAAATCCGATGCGACGAAGGATTGTCCCACTTCGATGAGTGTCTTCGGCACGGCGCGAACGCCCAGCCAGGTGTTGATGATGATCGGAAAGACGGACATCAGGAAGACGACGGAGGCTTTGACCAGGAAGCCGAGGCCCATCCACATCACCAGGAAGGGAACAAGCGCCACGAGCGGCATGGCATAAGCGCCGGTGACGAAAATTCCCAGCGCCGCCTCCAGAAACCGCGACCGGCCGATCACAAGACCAAGCGGGACGCCGATGATGACCGACAGGCCGAAGCCGGCGATGAACGCCTTCAGGCTGTCCAGCAGCGCTTTCGTCAACTGGCCGGAGAGGAGCAGCTCCCAGCCCGCCACGGCAATGGCGCTCGGATAGGAGCCCATGACGGGATTGACGTCGCGGCCGAAGAACTCCCAGAGCAGGATGACCAGAGTAACGGATGACGTTGTAATGACCCAGCGCGGCACCTCGCGAGGCGTAACGACGACATCGTCTTCGGTCTGTCCGCTTTTGGGGATAGTCGAGACTGTTGTTTGAGACACCATTGGATGGGCTTCCTGTATGCCTAATGGGTTGCGCCGTGCAGCGCTTTCCAGACGGTATAGCGGGCCCCGGCAAATTCCTTGGAGCCGCGGAGCATGCCGAGATCGCCGCGCGGACGTGGAAGATCGACGGTGATGATCTCCTGGATGCCGCCGGCACGCATGACGATGATGCGGTCGGCAAGCAGAACAGCCTCGTCGAGATCGTGGGTGACGAACACGATGGTCTTCTGCGTGCGGACCTGGATGTCCAGAAGCTCAGCCTGCAGGGTTTCGCGGGTCTGTGCATCGAGGGCGCCGAACGGCTCGTCCATCAGCAGGACCTCGGGATCGATGGCGAGCGCGCGGGCGATGCCGACGCGCTGCTTCATGCCACCGGACAATTGATAGGGACGGCGGGAAGCCGCGTCCTTGAGGCCGACGAGATCAAGATAACGCCTCGCCGTGTCTTCCAGCTCGGTGCCCTTCATGCCTTTCATCTCGAGGCCGAACTTGATGTTCTGCAGAGCCGTCAGCCACGGCAGGAGTTCGGCGTGCTGGAACACCAGGCCGCGATCGTAACCGCAGCCTTTCACTGTCTTGCCGGCGACGACGACGGCGCCGCGTGAGGCGGTCTCGAGCCCCATGAGAATGCGCAGCGCCGTCGTCTTGCCGCAGCCGCTGGGGCCGATGAGTGTGACGATCTCCGATTTCTCGACCTGGAAGCTCACCGACTTCAGGGCGTGAACCGCCTGCATCTGATTGTCGACCCTGATGGCGAATGTCTTCGAGACATTCGTCAATGAGACCTGACTCATTCTGATCCGCCTTTGCTATTTTATCGCGGCCAGGACGGCAGGCGCCGCCGCTGCCGTCTTGCCGCCTTCGGCCGTTACGAGTTCTCGCGCTTTCAGAAGTGGACCCATTTCCACAATGCTCTTTGGGTCCCATTTGGCATCGACGGAACCATTTGCCGCGAGCAGATCACGCAGGAAACGCAGCTTCTCGATCGGCGGCTCCAGGTTCAGATCGATGACATTGCGCGAAACGACGCTGTCATAATTGGTGGCGGCTTCCGGCTGCTTGTCGTCGACCTTGAGGATCTTGCGTGTGAGCGCCAAAGTCTCGTCGCGATGGGTGGTGCTGTAGCGATAGGCCGCCATTTCGGCTGCGAGGAATTTGGCGATCTTGTCCGATTGATTCTTGACCTGGTCGCCGCGAAAGAAATAGCAGCGCTGCATCGAGAGCGGTGTTGCGACGTCCGAAGTGGTGAGAACTTTCAGGCCCATGCTCTTGGCGCGGACGACATATTCATCCGGCGTCGCCGCGCTCTGATAGACATTGGCCTCCATCGCCTTCAGCCAATCCATGGGATTGCCGGAGCCAACGAAAGTAACTTCATCCGGCTTGACGCCGGAAACGGCGAGGGCTGCCTTGGTGAAGATGTCCGGCCCGGATCCAGGTGCCGCGGTATTGATCGTCCTGCCCTTCAGATCGGCAACATCCTTGACGTTGGCATTACCCAACAGCGCATAGCTCTGCTTGACCCAGCCGCAGCCGACGATCTTCACATCGGCGCCTTTGCTTGCAGCAATGAGCGCCGTGGCAGGGCTGGCGATGTAACTGTCGATCTGCCCTGCGACGAGAGCTTTCAGCAGAAGCGGATCACCGGCGACTGTGAATGTGGACACCGTGAGGCCGAACGCTTTGTCGAAGCCAGCCTTTTCGTTCATCAGCAGCATGCCGGCATCGCCATTGTAATTGACCATGCCATTCTGCCATGGCTGAGGCGCTTGCGCCCCAGCCAGAGCTGTCATGCCGAGACCCGCAACACCAATCGTGGTGAGCGCGAGCGATAATCTGCGAAACGAGAGCACTTGCATAACGTTCGATCCTTCGCCGGCGAATATACAAGTTTGATGCCTGGCTGACTGTTGTCGCCAGGTCCGGTTATTTTGTCGCGGCTGCGAGTGCTGCTGCTGCGCCCGCCGAGGCTTTCTTGCCTTCTGCGGCAAACAGCGCGCGTGCCTTGATCAGAGGGCCGCGCTCGATCATCTTCTCCGGATCCCACTTGGCATCGACCTGACCGTTTTCCGCCAGCACATCACGAAGCCAGCGCAGCTTTTCCATCGGAGGTTCGAAGCTGATGTCGATGACATTGCGCGCGACGATGCTGTCATAGCTCGCGACCGCTTCCGGCTGCTTGTCGTCCACATCGAGAATCTTGCGCGTGAGTTTGATCGTCTCGTCGCGATGGGAGAGGCTGTATTGATAGGCAGCCATCTCAGCGGCGAGGAATTTCACGAGCTTGTCGTCGTTCACGGTGGCGCTGCGCACGAAATAGCAGCGCTGCATCGACAGTGGTGTCGCCTTCTCCGATGTCGTGAGTATCTTGAGGCCCATCTGCTTGCCGCGGGTCTCATATTCGTCAGGTGTCGCCGAACCCTGGACGATGCCGTTGGCCATCGACTTGAGCCAGTCGGATGGCAGGCCGCCGGCGACGAAATTGATATCGGCCGGGTTGATGTTATTGGCGCGCAAAGCGGCGCGGATGAAAATGTCGGGCGCTGATCCCGGCGTGGAGACGCTGAGCGTCTTTCCTTTCAGGTCGGCCATTGTCTGGACAGAAGAATTGCCCCACAGCACATAGCTCTGCTTGATCCAGCCGCAGCCGACGATCTTGATGTCGCCGCCCTTGCTGCCGGCAACCAGCGGACTTGCAGGACCACCGATGTAGCTGTCAATCTGACCGGAGATCAGGGCCTTGAGCACCAGTGGATCACCGCGCAGGCCCACGGTCTGCATGTCGATGCCGAAGGCCTTGCCGAAGCCGCCCTTGTCACCCATGAAAAGGATGCCGGCATCGCCATTCGGCAATACCATACCGTTCTGCCAGACGGGCATCGATTGCGCGCCGGCTGTGTTCACGGCAGCGGCAGCGAAGATCAGCGCGATCGACAATTTCATGCGTGCATAGGTCGGCATTACATCCCCTTCCGGTTGCTCAATTCGTTGCAATGCCTGATGCGTCCATCCGCATCAGGCCCTGTGTCCGTCTCGTTGCAATGCCCCTTGCAAGCGAAAATTATGTCATGACAATTTCTGTTGATCAATCCTCAATTGTAGAGACATTGAAGTCCGTATGGCGTTCTTTGATTGCGCTCAGAACTCTTCGAGCAAGCAACCAAAGCCTTGCATCTTGTCCTGGATGCCGTTGGCGCGTAGGGCATGCCAGTACGTGGCGGTGTTGATGGCGATGACGGGCTTGCCGAGCCAGAGCTCCGCTGCCGCGGCAAGGCGCACCATGGAGAGATTGGTACCGACCTGAACGATGGCATCGACATCGTCGCCATCGAGCTTGCGCAGTGCGTCGCGCAGTTCCGGCGTGCCGATGTGAGCGATCTTGGTCCAGGACGGGCATTGCAGCGGGATATCGCGCACCACCGAGAAGCCCATGTCGCCGAAGTAGCGGGCTACTTCGGTGTTCATGACCGGCCAGTAGGGCGAGACAACTGCGATGCGCTTGATGCCACCATAGGTGTTGAGCGCTGCCGTGCAGGCATGGCTGCCGAAGCTGATTTTCAGGCCTGAATGTTCTTCAACCTGCTTCTGGAAACGATCCGCGCCCGAGCCGCCGTCGAAGAATGTCACCGCCGACATGCCCAGGACCAGATAATCGGGCGAACACGTCATGACATTGGTCACGGCGTCCAGCGTGTTGCCGGCAATGGTTTCGGCGCCGGCGCGGAAACTTTCATTGCTCACCGCATTGGCATCGGGCGTGAAGATGCCGCGATAGTGATTGGTGACGCCGTAGGGGCGCATGTCGTCGAAATCAGGCTGTACGATGGTATTGGTCGACGGCCCGATGACGCCGAATTTCTTGCGCCAGCCTTGTGAATCCTTACTCATGATATTTTCTCCTTGGTTCTGTGCGATGGCAAAGACGCCGCTTACGGTGTCTCTTCGAAAAGCCAGGGTTGCTGCCGCTTGTGCGTGCGCTCGAACGCGGCGATGCGTTCGCCGTCCTCGGCAAGAATGATATCGGTGTCATCCCAGCCGTTGAGCAGCGCGGCGCGGACGTTGTCGGCGACATTGAGCGGTGTGGCGATCGTGCCGGCACGGATCTGGCGTGTTTCGAGATCGATGTCGAAAGTTGCGCCGGCCTGTGCCTGCGAGCCCAGTGCTTCGATCATGCTTGCCGGCATTCGCGAGGCCAACAAGCCGTTCTTGGCGCAATTGTTGGCGAAGATATCGCCGAAATCCGGGGCGAGCACGCAGCGGATGCCGTATTCGTAAAGCGCCCACACCGCCTGTTCGCGGCTCGAGCCGCAACCGAAGCCCGGGCCGCCGATGATGATCTGGGCGCCCTGTACATCCGGCGCATCGAGCGGAAAGCCCGGGATCGGCGTGCCATCGGCGCGGAAGCGCCGGTCGCGGAAGAGATATTCGCCGAGGCCCTTGCGCTCCATCAGCAGAAGATAGCGCGCCGGAAACAGCGCGTCGGTGTCGATATTCGGCTCGGGCAGGTAGACGGCGCGAGACGAGATGCGGGTCAATGGTTGCATCAAGCGGTCTCCATGGCGCGCACATCGACGATGCAGCCGCTGACGGCCGCAGCCGCAACCATGGCCGGGCTCATCAGATGAGTGCGGCCGCCGGGGCCCTGCCGGCCTTCGAAATTGCGGTTGGATGTGGAGGCGCAGCGCTCGCCTGGCGCCAGCCGGTCGGGGTTCATGGCGACGCACATGGAGCAGCCGGCGTCGCGCCATTCGAAGCCGGCGTTGCGGAAGATGTCGTCCAGTCCTTCGGCTTCGGCCTGGCGCTTCACAAGGCCTGATCCCGGCACCACCATGGCGCGCACATGAGCTGCGACGGTGCGGCCACGGACGACGCTGGCCGCTGCGCGCAGATCCTCGATGCGTCCGTTGGTGCAGGAGCCGATGAAGGCCCGCTCGATGCGAATGCCTGCCAGCGCCGTGTCGGCGGTCAGGCCCATGTAGTTCAATGCACGCTGCTGACGAGCGCTTCTCGCCGGGTTCTGTTCGCGCGACGGATCGGGCGTACGGGCCGTCACGGGCAGGGCCTCTTCGGGGCTGGTGCCCCAGGTGATGGTGGGGGCGAGCTCAGAGACATCGATCGTCTCGGTCCTGTCGTAGGTCGCGCCGGGGTCACTGGCGAGCGTGCGCCAATAAGCGATGGCGGCGTTCCAATTGTCTCCCTTCGGCGCCATCGGGCGGCCTTCGAGGTAGGCAAAGGTGGTCTCGTCCGGTGCGATGAAACCGGCGCGTGCGCCGCATTCGATCGACATGTTGCACAGCGTCATGCGCGCGGCCATGTCCATGGCTTCGACGACAGGGCCGGCATATTCGACCGCATGGCCGGACGCGCCGTTGGCGCCGATCCTGGCGATGATCGCCAGCGCAATGTCCTTGGCGCTGATGAACCGGCTGGGCGTGCCGACAATGTCGATGCGCATGGTTTTCGAGCGCACTTGGCGGATGCATTGCGTCGCCATGACGATGGCGCATTCGCTGGCGCCGATGCCGACGGCAAGTGCGCCGAAGGCGCCGTGCGTCGCGGTGTGGCTATCGCCGCAGGCGAGGAAGATGCCGGGCAGGGTGAAACCCTGTTCGGGGCCGACGATGTGCACGATGCCCTGACGGGGATCGTGCAGATCGATTAGTTTTATTCCGTAACGGCTCGTATTGCTGGTGAGCCGCTCGGTCTGGGCGCGCGCCAAAGGATCAGCAATCGGCTGGTCGCGGTGTTCCGTCGGCACCGCATGATCCGGCACGGCGAGGTTCGACGCCGGACGATGGATCGTGCGTTTGCCGTTGTCGAGCGCGACGAAGGACTGCGGCGTCGTCACCTCGTGGAGGAGGTGACGATCGACGTAGATCAACGACGATCCGTCATCGTAATCGCGCACGACATGGGTGCTCCACAGCTTGTCGTAGAGTGTGCGCGGAGCTTTGGCGTTCACTGTCACGTCTCAGACCTGCTTGAAGCGTTCCTCGAATTCCCAGACTTCTTCGAAACCGAGAAGCTTATTGAACTCGGCAAACGAATAGAGATCGATATCGGGCGACGTCTCGCCGTTCTTCAAAAGATCGCCGTAGGCCTTGGTCAGGGCCGCGCCGACGGCGAGGAAGCCGACAGCGGGATGGATAGCGATGGCGTAGCGAAGCTCCTTCAGCTTCGCGGCCGAGAGCAGCGGCGTGCGGCCGCCGTTGACCATGTTGGCGAACAG